>Ga0213881_10000465_pt1 | contig 26560 bp, 31 predicted proteins | sample BarmaccoBMER_R08_FD_160104 | JGI IMG/M metagenome (GOLD analysis project Ga0213881, IMG submission 160104) | Barbacenia macrantha exposed rock microbial communities from rupestrian grasslands, the National Park of Serra do Cipo, Brazil - ER_R08 ... | reverse complement strand
TTGCCATCAGTGCCCTCCGGCTGGCCGGACGCACCGACATCACCGAAGCCACCCGATGGGCCGCACGCCGCATGGATCGGCCCTTCACCATCCTCGGACTCACATCATGATCTTGGAACGACCGTGCCCACCAACGTCGCGGCAGCGCCGGGGGCGGGAACACAACCACCGCCTCACGGCCCAGGTCCCCCTTGGCGCCAGTTTTCACAAGATCGTTGGTCACGGGCCCTCCTGCAGTGCCGCGGCATAATCGCCGATGATCTCGGTGAGATCGGCGGGCGGAGCTGTGATCTTCAAAGCTGTATGACGGTAAATCTTCAGCGTTATGTGGCGTGGCTTGGGTGCTAGTGCCAACTGATGGGGTTGCCGTCTGGGTGCCGGTTGATCCAGGAGAGTCCACCGAGGTCGAGACGGCGCTGTGCTCGGGTGACGGCGACGTAGGCGAGGCGTGCTTCGGCCTGGTCGATCTCGCCGGGTAGAGGCTCGCCCATAGCGTCTAGATTCTCGGGGTCTTCTGGTTCGGGGAAGTCCTCGGCGATCCGCACGGAGGACCATTCGCGGCCTTTGGCTTTGTGCGCGGTGGACACGGTGATCTCGGCGCTGGCTTCGTCGGAGAGGCGGGAAACAGTGTCGAGAATAACGTCGACGCCGTGTTTGTCGATCAGCTCCACCAGGGGAAGCAGGTCGCGCCCGGCCTGGTCACTTTCGGCGTAGTCCTGCAACTCCCCCCAAGAGCTGAACAGGAGCAGCTCGGGGTGGAAGGTGCGTTTGCCAGCCTTAAGGTCGCGGGCTGCGTAGGCGAGGGCGGTCAGCGTTTTCCCACCGCCGACCAGAGCGACGCGGCGGCCGGCTTCCAGCAGGGACATGACTTCCTCCATCGTGCCGGCGTTCGTGCGGCACAGGATGGCGTCAGGGTCGGTGACTTTCTCCAGGGTGGTGCGGACCGCGGGTGAGCCGGTCAGGCGGATGGGCGCGTTGGCGATGGCCAACCACCTATTGGCTTCGGAGGCCAGGTGTTCGCCGAAGCGGAAGGAGTGGGACAAGGTGAGTGGGTGCCGTCGAAGCCGGTCATCACATCGCGCGCGCCGCGCCAGCCGTAGATGGCTTGGGCCGAGTCGCCCACCATGACCAACTGCGCGTGCCCGCGCTGGGCGCTGAACACCTGCTCGACCACAGGATTGGTGTCCTGAGCTTCATCGAGCAGGAGGAAATCGGTTGAGATCCTCGGCTCCGTCAAGGCCCACATCTTCAGGTAGTGGTCGTGTGTGAACCGGACCTTACCTCGGTCGCGTTTCTGCACGTCAACCCATGCTCGCTGAGCGAAGGGCAAGACGATGTCGACGAGCTGGTCGTGCAGGTGATGCTCGGCGATGCCCCGCAACCACGGCACGTGTTGGCGTCCGATGGTGCGATCGGCCGAGTGGCAGAAGCGGCTCACGGTGTCCAGCGCCATGTAAGACAGCGCGCCGGCGGTCACCTTCCGATCGCCCAGCGCTACCTCCATGTTGATCCCCAGGCTGGCGCCCGTCTTGACGCTCGATATCCGGGGAGCGTGGAGCCGCTCGGCATAGTGGTGACCGACTGCGGCATAAGCGAGGGCGTGCACGGTCTTGCACTTCACGTTGGGGGGGAACTTACGTCCGGCCTGCTGAGCGATCGACTTGTTGAACGCGATGTAGAGGCCTCGTCGGAGTGTACTGGCGCTCAGCATTGCCAGGGTGGTCGTCTTCCCGGTTCCCGCACCGGCCTGGAGCACGAGATGCTCGCCCGTGCCAAACGCGGTCACGGCCGCGTCCTGCTCGGGTGTGGGACGGGGCGCGAGCACGACAAACTCCTCCGACGGTTTCAAGACGTGACCTCGATTCCAAGCTCGTCTTTGGGGTGGCTAACCATCACAGTCCAATGTCGACCTCACCACTCACAGTGTTACGCGCCCGCCGGCTACGGAGAGCGAGGACTCCTCCTACCGGAGCTCCGTCGCCCATCCCGACGCGACACGCCGAAGATCACTAATCCGATATGTCAGCACTCAACCCAGCGCGCCGATCGCCCAACGACAGGGCCGTCGACCACGTTATCGATCTTGAAACGACCGTGGACCCGAAGGTTGAGCAGCGAGGCCTCGCTGCCTTCGTGGTCTTGTTTGCCGCAGTTATCCTCTGATGCCCCTAGCCAGGAGCCTACGAAGGACAAGTGACCATGAGCGATGAGATCCTTAGCCAGGACTACGATCCCAGATTTCTCGCACGCGATGTTGGTTGTCGTGTTGGTCAAGGTCGGCGGTAACATCGAGCTTGACGCCGCCGACCTCACCAAAGACGTGATGGGTAACGCCGAGGGCGTGCTTACTACCGGGAGGCCTACTAGACTGGAGGATTATGTCGACAGCGGAAGCGGCGGTCGTAGTCGCGGTTGTGTCCGCAGCTCTATCGCTGATCACCGGAATCAGTGTAGAGTTATTGAGACGCCGCTCGGTTCGACAGCTAGAAGTGTTGCGTAGCGACTATCAGCGAGACCTGGAAATGTTCAAAGACAATCTAACGCGAACTCGGGAAGTTGATTCGAAGGTCGAGGAGTCGCAGCGTCTAGTCACATTTTACCGCGACCCGCTTCTGCGCTCCGCCTACGACCTCCAGAGTCGAATCTATAATATTGCGCACGGTTACAGCGCATGGCGCGATCCGGAGTACTTCAGACTCAATACACTGTTCTTAATTTCTCAGTTCTTTGGGTGACTTGAGATCATTCGCAAAGAAATGCAGTTTCTTGATCTCGGATCTACGGTGACGACTGTTGAATTGAACCGGAAGCTACATCGCGTTCAAGACCTCTTCGCGACTACGTCTACATGGAGGGACGACTACTACATTTATCGAGGCTATCAGCGTGCTATCGGTGCGCTGATGATCGCACAGATTGATCCTTCTACGCGCCCTGGCCCACGCTGTGAGTGTATTGGATACGCAGCTTTCGCTTCCCAGCGGAGATCATCAGCCATTGCGTCTGGCGGCACCGTCAACTTGGCTGCCTGCCTTGTGGCTGGGAGGATCGTCGGGTTGCTCGCAGCGAGGTGGCCCAGTGCCCCCGAACGTGTCCCGGCCCGTACCAACGATCTTGCGAAAACTGGCGGTAAGGAGGTTTTGGCTGGCTGCGATGCAGTGATCATGGTGAATGGTGCGTATGGTGCAAAAGTTCCGAGTTCAATCACGTAAACGGCACTTCATGCGGCGAACGGGGCGCCCGGCCCGCCCCTGGCGGTCTCAGGGATCCTCCCCGGGCGTGGTCGGCAAGATAGCCTGCTCGCCATGGCCGCAGGTCTCCCGGACACCGACCTCGCCCGCGTCGGGCGCTGGTGCCGACAGCAACAGCCGCTGGCACCTGACCCACGACGTGCCCACCGCGAAGGACGTCACAACGCTGCTGGAGGTCATCGACGACCCCGGCAGGCCACCCTTCCTCGGATAGAGAACTACCCCCACACCAATCAACAGGGCAGATCACTCACACACTCTGAGCTAGATGGCACCTGGTGACAGCAACCTCCACGACACCCCGAATTGGCGACAGTTGAATACGCGAGCTCACCAGTCCTGGACCCGCGATCGTCCCGCGTCCAGCTTGTCGCTCGAGGCTGTCCGCCGGTATCTACCGCCCTCGGGGGTATGCTCAGCGGTATGGCTGGGCGGAAAACCTCTGTGTCGTTTGACGACGAGACGCTGGACATCCTCGCGCGGCGAGCCGAGGAGGAAGGCATGGACCGGTCGGCGTATCTGGCGCGGCTGGTGCGCCGCGATGATCTGCGGCGGCGGATCGCGGCCGACAGTGCCACCCTGAACGCGGCCGGGTACACCCCAGACCGCGCGACCGCGGTCACCGCTGCTCTCATCGCGCGGCGCCGAGCGGTTGGTTGATGGCGATTCCCCGATTCGGCGAGGTCTGGAACGCCCCGTCAGGCTCGGTGCTGTCCGGTGGGATGCTGTGTCTGGTCGTCTCCAGCGACGGCTACAACCGTATCCGAGGCCAGTACATCATCGTCGAAGTCGTCTCCGAACGGTTGTCCGGTGACGCGATCCTGTGCGATCTCGGGCCGGTCGGCGTCGCGTTGACCGGTGCGCCGTTCACGGTCGGGCCCGGCTGGTTCGCCGGTGCCGACGAGCCGATCGCGGTCCTCGACGAACGAGTCGCGAAGCGTGCCGCGGACCAGATTCGAGCGATCCTCGGGCCCTGACCCAGTTGGTGGGACAAACGGTCGGCGACCTCACCGTCCCCGCGGTCGGCGCGGCGGAGGGCCTCTGCATCTGTGGGATAACCCGTGGGTTCCGCCTCGTCAGTGTTCCTCGTTGTCACCGTTCCTCGTTGTCCCTGGTCATCGCCAGCACGGGACAGCAGGACGGCCCGACGAGGATGACGGAAATTCAGAATTCCTGGAGTATCCTCATGATCCTGTTACCGACGCAGAGCTGAGAACAGAAAGAAACCCCTGGTCACAAGCGTTCCCGACGGACGGGAACCTGCACCGGAACCCACGGGTTATCCCACATTCCCACCCGCACCACCGGCGGGGGGTCCGGTGGTGCGGGCCGGTGCTACTCATCCTCATCATCCGGCCACCCGGTGCCGGAATTGCGCAGCGCATCGAGGACCACCGGCGTGGGCAGCAGCGGCGGCTCGCCCTTGGGTGGCGTGGTCCACCATCGCTGCCTGAGTACGAGTTCCGTGGCGGTGGGGGGCAGCGCGATCCACGCTCCGGCCCCGTGTAGCCGCACCTGCCGCAGAGCGGGCAGCAGGAAGTCCGAGTCGGTGGCGGTGAACACCAGAACCCGCGGCAGCGACCCCGTGAGTGCGACCGGCGCCACCGGCTGGGCGCCTGTGAGCGCGGTGAGCACTCCCATCATCTGGTGGGGGAGCTCCAGGGCGTCCACTCCCCGTCCGCACACCAGCAGCACACCGTAGGGTTGGTCGCTCCAGATCTCGTGGGCCTGGTCGGGGTCGGTGACGGAGGTCTCGCTCCAGGTATCGGAGAGGGGACACAGCCTCGTGGCGTCCTGCCGGCCGTGCCAGTGCCGGTCGGATCCCAAGTAGGTGCCCGGCACCACCGGCCAGTCCCAGCGGGTGGCGCGGACCGCGGCGTCGCGCAACTCCCACCCGGCCACCGTCATTCCCGCGCTGCTCACCGGAGCCACGTCCCGAGCACGTCAAACAACGCCCTCGCGGCAGCCTCATCAAAGATGATCACACACATGCCGGTGACGTGCGGGTCGAGCACAATCTCCCCATTGGGCTTGCGCTCCACCACCAGGTTGGTGAACCCCCGCGGACCCCCGTGTGTCCCGCACCCCACAGGGATCGCCCTGCGGTTCTCGCGACCTGCCTTCGGGGTCGCGCCTTCCACTGTGGTCATGGTTGACCTCGTTTCTCAGAAAAGGGGGGCGGGGTCGTGTCCCGCCCGCTCATCAGCAGCGAGTTCGTGCTGGTGCACTCCTGGCGCGGCGCCCGCCACCCAGCCCGCGCACAGTCCCCGTGACTCACTGCTCAACATCAGTTCCGCAGCCACGATCAGGCGACCGCACACCGCGCAGGCGGCACCGGGAACGCGGGGCTCACGGGGAATCTCCTGACCGTGCGCAGGGGGACCGACTGGACGCCGGTAGCGGTGGTGGAGGGGGCAGCGCCACCAGCGACCAGCCGGAGATCACTTCGCCGCCGCGGGCTCATGGCGCCGGCTGGGTCGGCAGCGGCCTCGCTGATCGATCGATGATTCAACAGCAGCCCGTACCCCGCGGCGCACGTTCTGAGCTGGATCGATCCGATCTCACCCGCGCCCGTCATGCCTCGCCGTTGACCGGGATTGCGTTCGTGAAGGCCGCTCTGGCCGCTCGACTTCCTGGCTTCCCCCCATACGTGCGGCCACCCCTCGTGCGCGCCACCGACTCCCAGTGCGTTGAGATCCGGACGTCGCACGATGATGCCTCTGATCAGTCCCGCACCAGGTGGGCGCCGGGCATCGAGTCACCAGCGGTAACTGGTCTTCACCTCGACGTGCGGGGCGGGCACGGCGGCTACCCGGGCACCCCGTCGTAGGTAGCCACCTACACGAGGACGTCGATCCGGTCGAGGAGGTATGCGGCGCGGGCGCGGGTGTCGGCGAACATGTCCACGGCGGCGAGTGGATGCTACTACCGTCTCGCTCGCGACATCCGGTGGCGCACCAGTTCAGCGGCGTTGAGACCCCGTGGTGGGCCGCCAGCGATGCGGAAGCAACAAGCCGGCCGGGTCAGCATCGCTGTCAGTGCCCCGCCAGTCCATGATCCAGCCGGAGACGCTGGGTCGGCCGGTGGTGTCCCATTGCTGGACGAGGGTGGCGAGTTGGTCACCGATCTCGGGATTGCCGGTGGTGGTCATGGTGCCGTCAGTATGTATCCAGGCGGTTCCGGCGTCGAGATCGACGAGAGCGCACACGCCGAGGGCGAGGTCGAAGGCGTCGGTGTCGGGGTAGGCGCGGGTGACCCTGGAGTCGCGGGTGCCGAGGTAGCACCACAGGTCGTGGTACTGGGTTTGGTCGAGGACCGGTCCGGCATGGGGGACGTGGCGGGCGTTGCTGGTGGGAATGTCGTGGGCGGGGTCGTGGTGGAACAGTTCGGTCGGGCGCAGCGGGCCGGCGGCGGGGATGAAGTCGCTCCACAGCAGCGCCCGGCCGGTGAGCGTGTTGGTGTCGTGGTGGCGGTAGACGACAAGGCTCGGATGGGCGCCAGCGTGCGCAACCGGAGCGATGATCAGGGCTTCGGGGGCGAGTTGGTCCAGCCACTGTGGCGGGATGCCGGCGATTCCGCAGGTGGCGATGAGCCGGTCGTATGGTGCACCGCCGGGGTAGCCGGGGTAGCCGTCGCCGTGGATCACGTACACCCCCGCGTCAAATCCGAGGGCCCGCAGGGCAGTGGTGGCCTCGGTGGCGGCGGATCGCCCGACTTCCACAGTGACGACGGAAGCGCCGGTGATGTGGTGGATCAGGGCGGCGTTGTAACCGGTGCCAGCACCGATCTCCAACGTGCGCAGACCGGGGCGCAGATCCAGTGCTTCGAGCATCTTCGCCATGACTGACGGGGCGGAACTGCTGGAGGTGGGATTACCGTTGCGGCCGGCATGGGTGAGCAGTGAGTTGTTCGCGTAGACGATGTCGAGTACTTCACCGGACGGCTCTTGCTCAGTGTCGAGTGTGTAGTCCTCGGCGTAGTAGCGGAAGTGCGGTAGGAAGCGGTGCCGTGGCACGGTGGCGAAGGCAGCGTGCACGGCCTGGGTGCGGATCGCGCCGACCTCACGCAGCGAGTCGGCGTAGGCGGTGAGCCGCTCGGCCACCTGGCCTGTGCTGGGGATGGTCACGGGAGAAGGCGTCCTTCCTGCCTGGTCACATTGTGATGACCGGAGGTGTCAAGCCGGTGGGAGTCGAACGGCGCGCCGACCGGTTGGCCGTCGGCCTCGACTCAGACATGGGACGTAAGGGGACATGGGACGTAAGGGGACATGGGACGTAAGAGGACATGCGATGTAAGAGGGACGGAGGTGCACGCCGACCCGGTGGGAGATCTTCATCGATGCCGTATCGGTCCACCAGATCGGCAGCAGCGGATTCGACGGTGCCGCCGTCGACAAGTATGGCGAGGATGACGGCTCGGTACAGGGAATTCTCTTGGCCTAGCAGCGCTCCGGAGTCCCAGCCATATCTACCACCCCTTTGTTCGTTGCGCAGCTTGTAGGGGCTTGCTCACAGAGAGTGATCGCAGGGACCACGCGGCCGACCGGGGGAAGGGGCGTCCGTCATTCCAGGCAGTGTGCCCCGAGTAATCCTTTGAGTTCACCGAGAAGACCGGGGGATCGATCGACACGGATGTGATCGTAGACGGCGAGCAACATATCTTTATGGATCCCGCGCAGCTTGATCCGAATGGGTATCACACCGGGGTGAGCGAGCAGCGTGCTCTTGAGGTCGTCGATGACCTCTTCGGTGGCGTTCGTGATCGGCAACGAGATAACCAGTGGTGTCTCACCCGTTTCCGTCACGGCAATGTCGAGAACCGCTAGGGTGGTGGCAATGACGCTGGTACTGCCCTCCTCCCTGCGATTGAGCCGGCCCGTCACCACGATTGCAGTGTCCTCCAGAAGCTGCGTGGAGAACTGTTCGTAACTTTTTGGAAAACACAAAACCTCGATCGAAGCGTCGAGGTCCTCGACCGTGAGGGTCGCCCAGGGATGGCCTTGCTTGTTGACCCGCCGTTGGATGGAGGAGATTATTCCGGCAATTCTGACGGACTTGCCGTCGGGATGTTCCTCCGTGACCAGCGACACGATTGCCGAGTCGGCATTTTTTCGTAGGATGTGTTCGGCGCCTGCCAGCGGATGGCTGGACACATACAGTCCGAGCATTTCACGCTCGAACGACAGCAACTCTTTCCGCGGCCACTCGGCAGGTGTCATCGAGAAGTTCAGTCCGAGCAGTGATGTGGCCTTTTCGTCGCCTTCTTGGTGCCCGCCGAACAGGTCGAACTGGCCGTGTGCTTCTTCGCGTTTGACGCTGACCACGGCATCGATCGCAGCTTCGTGATTCTGAAAGAGACCGAGCCTGGTATGACCCAGGGAGTCGAAAACGCCAGCCTTGATCAGAGACTCGATGACTCGCTTGTTGCAGACCACGAGCTCCGACTTCTGCAGGAAGTCGACGAAATTAATGTATCGCTGCTTTTCTTGCCGGGTGTGGATGATGGAGTTTACGACGTTCGCACCGACATTACGGATACCGCCGAGCCCGAACCGGATGTCCGTGCCGACAGCGCCGAACCGGAGAACTGATTCGTTGACGTCGGGAGGGAGCACCTTGATTCCCTGGCGTCGACATTCGGAGAGATAGGCCGCCGTCTTGTCTTTGTTGTCCGCCACCGATGTCAGCAGAGCGGCCATGTATTCGGCCTGGTAATTAGCTTTCAGGTACGCGGTCCAGTACGACACGAGGCCGTAGCCCGCTGCGTGGGATTTGTTGAAGGCGTACCCGGCGAACGGAAGTATCGCCTCCCACAGTGCCGTGACGGCGTCGTCGGAGAAGCCACTGGAGCGCATGCCGGCACGGAATCCTTCGAACTCCTTTTCGAGGACTTCCTTCTTTTTCTTTCCCATCGCCCTGCGCAGCACATCTGCGCGGCCCATGGAGTAGGAAGCGACTTTCTGGGCGATATGCATGATCTGTTCTTGGTAGACGATCAGTCCGTAGGTTTCCGCAAGGATCTCTTTTAGCGGTTCCTCGAGCTCCGGATGGATGGGCTTGATCTTCTGACGGCTGTTTTTGCGGTCGGCGTAGTCATTGTGCGCGTTCATGCCCATCGGTCCGGGCCGGTACAGGGCCAACACGGCGACGATGTCGTCGAACCCGGTGGGTTGCATCCTACGGAGCAACTCGCGCATGGCGGCGCCGTCGAGTTGAAAGACGCCCAATGTGTCACCGAGGCTGAGTAGCTTGTAGGTGCCTGGGTCGTTCAAGGGCAGGGTGTCCAGGTCGATGTCGTGTCCCTGGTTGGCCTTGACGTTGTCGATCGCGTCACCGATAACGGTGAGGTTGCGCAGACCGAGGAAGTCCATCTTCAACAGCCCCATGGCTTCGCAGCTGGGGTAGTCGAATCCTGTGATGGTGGCGCCGTCGTCGCGCTGCCACAGCGGGATGCAGTCGATCAGCGGATCCTTCGACAAGATCACCGCACAGGCGTGCACACCTGCGTTGCGGATCAGTCCCTCCAGACCCCGCGCGGTGTCGAAGATGGTAGCCACATCCTGGTCGGTCTCAATCAGACCGCGCACCTCGGCCGCTTCGTTGTAGCGGGGATGGGAGGGGTCGACGATGCCGGACAGCGGGATGTCCTTAGCCATCACCGGGGGCGGCAGCGTCTTGGAGATGCGGTCGGCGATGGAGAATCCCAGTTGGCCGTGCAGTACCCGCGCTGCGTCCTTGATCGCTGCCTTGGTCTTGATGGTGCCGAACGTGATGACCTGAGCGACCCGATCGGCCCCGTACTTGTCGGTGGCGTAGCGGACCATCTCGCCGCGACGACGGTCGTCGAAATCGATGTCAATATCGGGCATCGAGGGACGCTCGGGATTGAGGAACCGCTCGAACAGAAGGCCATGCTTGAGGGGATCCAGGTTCGTGATGCCCAGCGCGTAGGCCACCAGCGAACCTGCCGCCGACCCACGACCGGGACCGACCCGGATGCCAACGTCCTTGGCGTGCTTGACCAGGTCGCCGACCACCAAAAAGTACGCCGGGAAGCCTTTCTGCACAATCACGTCCAGCTCGAATTCGGCCCGCTGCCGGTGGCCTTCCGGTACGCCATGCGGAAACCGCCAGTCCAGTCCCGCCATCACCTCCTGGCGCAGCCAACTCTCCTGGGTGTGCCCTTCCGGAACCGAGAAGCTTGGCATGCGATCGACAGTGGCGTATACCTGGTCGTAGGACTCGACCCGTTCCGCGATCAGCAGTGTGGCGTCGGTGGCGCCGGGTACCTCGCCGTCCCAGTAGTCCCGCATCTCACCGGCTGATTTCAGATAATAACCGTCACCGTCGAACTTGAACCTTTTCGAATCCGACAGTACCCGCCCCGACTGCACACACAGCAGTGCATCATGGGCTTTTGCTTGATCCTTGGTGACGTAGTGAGAATCGTTTGTCGCCAGCGGCTGCAAGCCGAGTTTCCTGCCGATGTCGAGCAGACCCTGGCGAACTGAGCGTTCAATGGGAAGGCCATGATCCATCAACTCAAGGAAAAAGTTCCCGGAGCCGAAGATGTCACGATAGTCAGCGGCGGCCTGCATAGCCTCCGCATGTTTCCCCAGGCGAAGCTTGGTCTGCACCTCGCCGGAAGGGCAGCCGGTCGTGGCGATAATTCCCTCCGCGTGCTCAGCGATGAGCTCACGGTCCATTCTCGGTTTCCGGTAATATCCCTGAAAGGACGCCAGACTGGAAAGTTTGAAAAGGTTCAGCAAACCGGTGTGATTGGCGGCAAGCATGGTCATGTGCGTGTACGCGCCCGCACCGGATACGTCACCACCCTCACCGAGTTCATCGGTATCCCGCTGCTGAGAGTTTCCCCAGAAAATCGGCTTCTTGTTGAATCGGGAAGCCGGGGCTACATACGCCTCAATACCGACGATCGGCTTAATTCCAAATTTTTTCGCCTGCTGATAGAACTCGTCTGCGCCATACATGTTGCCGTGGTCGGTCATCCCGACTGCGGGCATCCCCAGCCGTTGTGCCTCAGTGAACAGCGCTCCGATCTTCGCCGCACCATCAAGCATCGAGTACTCGGTATGCACGTGGAGGTGCACGAATGAGTCACCAGACACTGACATCTCCTTGCGACACAGCGGGGACGGCGCGGCCAGGGCCGCGTGCGGCGGCTTCTGGCGACCCTAGACGGTGGCCCTGCAGGCATCCTTCGTCCGTCGTGTTGGTAGGCGCTGCCGCAGGCCAGGGCCCTGGTTCGGCGTGTCCGTAGGGGCGCCGCCACCGTGGACACGCCACGAGTTCGACGCACCAGGTCGGACGCCGACCGGTGAGGACCGGTAAACTTGATGCCTTAATGATCTCATGGCGATGAGGGGGCGCAGTAGTCGATGAGCACTGCGACGGCCGGGCCGGCTCGGGGCGCGCCTCACCCGCTAGGCAACAAGCTGGAGCGGCGTCCCAGCCGCTGCGCGACGGGATATCACTGGTGGCGAGGGTGCGCCCAGCCCGTCAGCCCTCCTAGCCGTCTGAGGTGGTCCGCGGCGCCCGCCAACGACCACCTGGGTCAATCAGCCGCATCGTCTCACGCCGCTGCTGTGGGCAAGCCGGCCGCAGGGTGACCGAGCGCGGCGTTTCACGGTGCGCACGGCGGCTCTACGCCGCAGAGTCCGCCCGCTGAGTCCGTATCGAAGTGCTTGATCAGTTTCTCACCGAGTGCCGACCCCGGTGCAGGGCGGAGCCACGGGTTCACCCACTTGTCTTTGGTCGTCACTCCGAATACTTGACGTATTCTGTGGGCTTGGCCTCCACTTTGCGATAGTGGTAACCGGCGAAGAGACTACCTTCCCACTGGAACGATTCACCAGATTTCAGTGGCGAATGGTGAGCCAAATAGCGGCTCCTCTCGATTTGCTCGGCTAGGGACGCTTTGCGCGCACCCTCCGGCTTGTTACTGTCGGACAACGACTCGAACCATCCCATGTGCGTTCCTCCCTGTCTTTAGCGCAGCACCGCAGGAACCACTCATCCCACTACGAGCCTGTTGGCTATTCTTGACAAGACTCAAGAGAAGAAGGGCTCCAATACGGCAGCGATGGCAAGCTGTAAATCCTTACTATCGAACCGTTTGGTAGGTTGCTGGGAAACTTCCCATGGATCGTGAAGAGTCCTCACGAGGCACCGGCGTGCCATCATCTCTCTAGCGCTTGCTCATGGCACACCTGCTATCCGGGACACCCTCAACGGCTGACAACCTGACGGTACGCCGAGTAACAAACAAAGGTGACGCAGATCCCTCATTTGGATGAATTACAATCCTGGCATATAACGTTGGGTGGCAGATCAGTCGCGCCCTGCAGCGTGGAGGCCGCACTGCATACGGCAGCATGTGGCGCTGGGCCTGCTGCCGGATTCGCCCTCTCTGCGGCTGGCGCATGCGGTGAAGGTAGGCCTTCAACCTGCCCAGGGGGCGGGATGAGCGAGCTCGACGCCCTCCATGAACTCGTAGATCACCCCGTGAGCCGTCGCGATCCGGGGCCGGAAGCCGTGCACTCACATCGTGTAAACGTGTGACACCCACCAGTGGTCGAGCTGACGCCTGACCGTGCCGCCGCGCAGGTCGGTCACGATCAGTCCACCGGCCGGAGCTGGGTTATCCAGGCGGGGGGGATCGCCGGCACGGCGCAGGTGGCGATGATCCGGTCGTAGGGGGCGTGCTCGGCCAGCCCGACAGCCCCGTCCCCGACCGTGAGCGCCGGGTGGTGACCGAGTGCGGCCAAGCGCTGGCGAGCGACGCCGAGCCCTGCTGAGCGGTCGAAACAGCAGCCGCGAGCGCGTTCTGAGCACGAACTGTCGGACAACTAGAGTCTCCGGGCTGAAGGCATACGGAAAGCTAACCGCAGCAAAAGACGCCGAGCCTCCCTCAATTGTCCTGGGCCAAGCGTCTCAACAGGCTGGCCATCTCGTCGCTTAGGAATTGGTGCGCGGCAAACATCGACCCAGCCTTGTGAATGTTCACCGTTCGGAGTTCGCCAGCCCACTCGGAGATGTCACCGAAGAGTGCTCTATGGAACTGCATCAGGTGCTCGAGATTGTACTCTCCGGGTAATGAGTTCACACTGAGCTCGACGTCGCGAGCACTGACAATTCGGGCTTCGAGGACACGGAGTTTGCCAGCCTCGGTGATGCCGAATTTGTTGCGGAGACAGTCCGACCCTGGCCAGGAGGAAGGGGCACCGGTCACTGAGGTGTCGACCGACCTCCCACTGGATCAGTTCGTCGGCTTTCACTCGTCCGTCAGCGATTTTCCGAAGCTCCTCTTGCCATGCGTCGTCAAGCTCAACACCTTCAATCGCTGAGTTAGCAGCAGCTAGAGCCACCGCCACGTCCGGTTCGACCATCTGGTTGGCGTAGAAGTTGCGCATGATGTCATCGGAGATAGGAGTCTGCGATGGCTCACCCTCTGGCAGCAGGCCACGCGCTACCCGCCATGGCGATTCGGCGTGATGTCATCCGGAAGAGACTCTCCGCGGAGAATCGGCCATAGGTGGTAGCGACCCAGCGCACTGTAGCCAACTCGTTGTCACCGAGACGGGCTGGGTCGCCATCTGGCCAGGTTCGGATCTCGTATTGGGTCCGATGTCTATTGTAGAGTTTTCTTACTACCGGACCTTCACGCCATGCCTGAATTTCATCCCATCTTCATTTCATCCCATCTTCCTCAACTCATCGTACTCAGTGTCGCCTCCGACCATCAGCCATGAAAGGGCGTGTCGCGTTGACAAGTCCATGTCGCCTACCCTAACGGCTCCGCGGTGCCTGCTTCCCGATGTCGAGGGGCTGATCACACTGAAGGCTGGTTGGGCCCACGGACATAGGCGTTCGAGCGCCGAACGTCTTGGCCGCGGCTTGCGGACAGAGCTGACCTACGCCGCGTAGTGGCGAAGCGTCAGACACTTGTAGGCGGTGTGGATCCCGGCGGTCTGACCAGCGGTGATGTAGGCCCAGGCCACCGGCGGCGGCTCGCCGTTGGGCCGGAACAGCCAGGTCGAGGAGCCGGCGGCGCCAAGCTCGGCCAACGCGGAACCCGTGAATGACAGACCTTGCAGGTGCTTGCTGCCCGGTGGCGAGAGCCGCAGCAGCTCTGAGGGTGGCAGCTTCAGGTCATGGGCGCGGGCGTGAAAAGGCCCGCGCGCTTTTCGCAGCCCTGCCGGATCCAACTGGGCGAGCAAGCCATTCGTGACGCCGGTCATCTTCCCGGGCGGGCGGTTCGGGGGTGGGGAGGCCGGGCCGCGGGAACATTGGTCCCTAGGATCGTGTTGTGGCCAGCATGAGCGAGCAGATCCGGGACGTCATCATCATCGGCTCGGGTCCGGCTGGCTACACGGCCGCGATCTACACCGCGCGGGCCCAACTCAAGCCGCTCGTCTTCGAGGGCAGCCAGTACGGCGGTGCCTTGATGACCACCACCGACGTGGAGAACTACCCGGGGTTCCGCGACGGGATCCTGGGTCCGGATCTGATGGAGCAGTTCCGAACCCAGGCCGAGCGCTTCGGCACCGAACTGCAGCCCAGAGACGTCACCTCGGTCGAGCTGGCCGGTGACCTCAAGCGGGTCATGGTCGAGGACACCACCCACCTGGCCCGGTCGGTGATACTCGCGATGGGCGCGCAGGCCCGCTACCTGAATGTCCCCGGAGAGCAGGAACTGCTCGGCCGCGGCGTCAGCTCGTGCGCCACCTGCGACGGCTTCTTCTTCCGCGACCAGGACATCGCCGTCATCGGCGGCGGGGACTCCGCGATGGAAGAGGCCACCTTCCTGACCCGGTTCGCGCGGTCGGTCACCGTGGTGCATCGACGTGACGAGTTCCGCGCCTCGAAGATCATGCTGGAGCGGGCCCGGAACAGTGAGAAGATCCGCTGGCGCACCGGAGTGACCGTCGAGACGGTGCTCGGCAACGGCGGTGTCACCGGTCTGGGCCTTTCCGACGGTTCAACGCTGGACGTCACCGGGATGTTCGTGGCGATCGGGCACGACCCGCGCAGCGAACTGGTCCGCGATCAGGTGGACACCGATCCGGATGGCTACGTCCTGGTCACCGCACCCTCCACCGCCACCAGCGTGGACGGCGTTTTCGCCGCAGGCGATCTGGTGGACCGCACCTACCGGCAAGCCGTCACCGCCGCCGGCACCGGTTGCGCGGCCGCGATCGACGCCGAGCGCTGGCTCGCCGAGCACGCCGAGGATCCGCGCGCTCAGGTGGCCCACGAGTTCGTCGGCGGCGGCTACGGCCCCACACCCTGATCACTCATATTTCCACCAGATCCCGCACACAGGAGATGACATGTCAGACAAGTCGACCGTGACCGTGACCGACGAGTCGTTCGCTGACGAGGTGCTCGGCAGCGACAAGCCGGTACTGGTGGACTTCTGGGCGACCTGGTGCGGCCCGTGCAAGATGGTGGCGCCAGTGCTTGAGGAGATCGCCTCGGAGCACGTCGAGAAAATCACCGTCGCCAAGATGGACATCGACGCCAACCCCGGCACCCCACGGAATTACCAGATCATGTCGGTCCCGACCATGATCTTGTTCTCGGGTGGCATGCCGGTGAAGCAGATCGTCGGCGCCAAGCCCAAGGCCGCGCTGCTGGAAGACCTGGCCGACTACCTGGGCTGAGTTCGCTCGTTGGTCACGGTGGCCACGGCCAGGACGTTCCGTCTGGGGTGTCGATCCAGAGACGTTGGCGGTCCGGGGTGATGGTGAGCCCGAGGCGGGTCCAATCGGGCTGCTCGTGTTCCAGCCATACCTGGTGGGCCCGTTCGAGGCTGTCCCACAATGCTGTGGGGCCACCTTCGATGACGTCGTAATGACCGTGGTTGCTGGTGAGGCTGACTGTCGCCCAGGACCCGTCCGGGGCGGACAGGAAGCTGGTGGTTGGCGCTCGCGTGTCTGGATCGAGGTGCATCCCGATGTGCACGTCTGCGGGTAGTCCCTGAAATTGGGCGAGCAGCCAGCCGATGCGATGGTTCCACCAGGGATGGGGCGGGATGGTCGTTCTCCGCCGCCGGGTGTGCGCACTGCGGGGTGGCGGGGACGCGGATGCCTTGTCGTTGCGGCGGCGCATGGTCATAAAGGAGCCCCACCGGGTGGTGAAACGACCTTCCAGCCGGTCAGGATGGCGGTGCAGCAGGACAAGGTTGCCGGCCTCCGGCGCTACCTTGACATCGACCAGGATTTTGCCGCCGACGCCGAGCTGCTCGGCCCAGGCCCACGGCACCGTGGGCACGGAGCAGGTGGCGATGATCCGATCAAATGGGGCGTGCTCCGGTAGTCCGCCAGCGCCGTCAGCGGTGACCAGGGTTGGCTGAAAGCCGATCTTGTGGAGCCGACCGCGGGCGCCCTCGACGAGTTCGGAGTCAATGTCGACGGAGAACACCAGGTTTTCACCGAGTCGGTGCGAAAGCAGTGCGGCGTTGTACCCGGTGCCGGTGCCGATTTCGAGCACTTTGTGTCCGTTGTGGATGTCGAGGGCATCGAGCATGCGCAGCATGAGATCCGGTTTGGTGCTGCTGGAGATGGATTCCTGATGCGTTCCCCGATCGACCAATGCGGTGACGAGAGTCGTCGGGGAGTAGACGAGATCCAGCCCGCTCGGAGAGGTCACGTCCACCGGTTGCCACGTACCGGTGTTGTCTTGCTGGTAGGCGGCGGGCACGAAGACGTGGCGAGGGACGGCGGCTACAGCGCTTTTCCATGCGGGATGGTGTACGTCGCCTTGTGTGGCGAGTAGGTCGGCGAGCCGCTGCGCCCGTGGAGCCCAGTCGGTAACGGATTGGGCGGTCACTGCTTTCCCTTCGTCAGAACGTCGGCTAGATACCCCGTTAACGGCACGCCGGTCGCGGCTTCGAGCCATCCATACTGGCCTCCCGCGTTGACTTCGAGGAAGACCCATTCACCATCCGGTGAGACTATGAAATCCAACGCTCCATACATCAGGCCGAAACTGCGCATAAGCGCGCGGATGCCGTGGGCGATGTGGCCGGGCGGTTCGATCAGCTCGTAGGTCAAGGCGGCGTAATCGGACCGCCAGTCGATGGAGGAATCGGGGCTCCCAGCTTTGATCTTAACTGCGGTGAGGTGGTCGTCAATGACGACCACCCGCACCTCAAAAGATTTGGGAACCCAGCGCTGTACCAGATGGCTGGTGACGTCGAAGCCCCGCAGATCATCGAGATTGTCCGGGCCGAGCATCCGGGTCCAGGACAGCTTGCGACAGCCTTCTTCCGAAATCGTGTTCGCGCCCAGCAGTTTCGTGATGGTCCGCCCGGCAGCGGCAAAGAAACGCACCGACTCAGGCTCGTTCGTGATCACCGTTTCCGGCACGGAGAGCCCGTACTCGTGAGCACGCACGAGCTGCACGGGCTTGTATGCTGCATCCGCCAGACGGCTCGGGTGGTTGACCCACAGCACCGGCAGGCTGGCGAGTACACCGCCCAATCCGTACTTGGCCTCGCGGAGGCAATGGTGGCGCTCAACCGGTGAGAGCTCAGCGGGCATTCGGTACGCCTCTGGGCTGCGGTACCACACGGCATGGATCTCTTCGAGCTCCACGGTGTGGGCAGGAATGCACAACTGCCCGGACCAACGACCCCCGCGCAGCGAAGCCGATAGGCGCAGGCGCGCAGGAAACCACGCGGTATTCACTCGATAGACAGCCATCCCACGCTCATGGAGCGCGGTGATCATGTTATCGGCGTCCGCGTCGAGATCACGCGCGAGGATCAGGACTGTCATGCTGGCGGGAACGGCACATCTGGCGCGAAGTCGTAGATGTAGTCCTCCATCGGTCCTTCATCACCGTCGCTTGAGGTGACCTTATCCGCGGTCGGCTGCACCATCTCTGTTTTGTTCAATGGTGTCCCGTCACCGTCCACGGCCACTTGACGTTCGTGGTCGTAGCGCCATGTCCTGATCCGCCGGCCGGTGCTGGGCAGAATCTTCATTCCGCGTAGTCCCCACGGACGCACGCTGTCATGTGATGGTATGTCGGTGTTGTCTGGCGTACCCATCGGGCGGGCCAGCGGGAACTGTGCGCTATCGGAGGCTATTGGATCCTCCGCGAAGCTCGTCAGCTCGGCTATCATGTAAATTCTCCACCTCTTCACTCCGATCAGGTATCATCTAGAATGCGTGTGGCGTCAAGTGCGTACCCGTGACCCCAGTGGGCCGCAGCGATCGCTGCACCGAGTTTGGCGGCCTGCACGCCGCCGAGGCCCAGCCGGACGAATCCGATCAGCCGGTCATCGGTGTGCGTGGTGACGGCCAGGTAGTACTCGGTGCGCGGGATGTGCTGGGCGCGCTCGATGGCACCGGTGAGCACCTCGGCTTGCTGCTCGCGGGTTCGCGAGTCGACGGATAGCCAGCGGGTCACCCGATCATCACCGAGGATGGCGTCAGCATCGTCGAGATCCTCGATCCGGAACTCGCGCGGCCGGATCTTGTCCCTGGTCAGGCTCATGCCGTGCGACACGGTTTCGGTCATCGTGGTAGCACCAAACGCTCGGAGGTGAAGGCTTCGATGGCGTCCGCTAGCTCGGTGACGTCCCGCCCGGGATTCTCGACAGCGCCCAATGCGGTGTGTACATGTTCGACTGAGGTCACGATCCCGTGAATGCGCTTTGGCGGAGGGAGTTCGAGCACGAGTGTAAGCGCTTCCGCGGCGCCGTCGATCTCGCGCAGGAGAACCCGCGCGACGGCGAGGGCGCTGCGCGCACCGGCCTCGGTGCCGAAGGCTCGGTCCTCCTCGGGTGCCGCGGCGTAGGCGTCCAGGGCTTCCAGGGCGAGCCGTTCGGTGTGATTCGCCTCGGTCTCGCCGCCCCAGGCGAGCGCGTCGGCGGCGAGGTAGAGCTGGCGGGGTCGGCTGAACACGCACACCCCACCAAGGCTGTCCAGCTCGTCGGGTTCCACCCGGTCCCGTGCCTCGGTGGCCCGCGCCAAGGCGGCATGAGCGTCCTCCAACCGGTTGAGCGCAGCCAGTGAACGTGCTTCGCTACTGGCCAGCCATACGCTGGCGGTGCCCTGGCTGCGGGCTGCGGGCTCGGCGCCAAGCTGGGCGTAGCGCACCGCGTCCTCCAGCCGCCCGGACCAGTAGGCGATCCCGGATTGCAGACCGCGGATCCGGGCGCGCAGCCCGTCGTGGTCGGCGTTGTCGGCGCAGGCGTAGCCAGCGCGAGCCTGCGTCATCGCGTCATGGGGAGCACCGAGGTCGTGCGATGCCTCGGCCATCAGCCCGCAGGCGATCCCGGCGATCAGATAGAGGTCCCGGGTCTGCGCCGGACGTTGGCGTCCCTCCAGCAAACCGAAGGCGCGATCCTGAGTATCCACCAGATCACCGAGCAGGGTGGGCAGCGGCTGTTGTTGATAGGCGACGACCAAACGGCGCACGTCATCGATCAACTGATCGAGCGTCTCGGCACCGACGTTGGACGCCTCGATACGGGTAAGGAAGTTACGAGCCCGGTCGGCGCTCATCGCGATCACCTGCCCTTCCCAGTCTGTCCGCGCGCTGCCCCGCTCCGGTGCCGCCCCGGCACGGCGTCGGCTTGGCAGGACCGTCCCGGTGCCGTACGGCGGGCCGAGCAGCCGCGCCACCGGCTCCCCGAACAGCAGCTCCAAGGTAGCCTGGGCCTGCGGGTACGGCAGGCCGCGCAGCTCTCCGGCCACCCACCGGTACGCCTGCCGCTCACTGAGCTCGGTCCCGGCGGCTCGGTAGTAGCGCTTCCGGAACTCCTCCAGTGTGACGTGTCGCTGCCGGAGCAGCTGTTCCAACCGGGTCCGCGGCGATTCCTGCTCGACCATCCCACCCCCTCGATGAGTTGACCCACAGTAGATCCCCGCGGGCCGAAACGGGTCCGCCTCAGCGCAGCCGGCACCAGATGGCACCACCTGGCAGCCGGCGTGGCCTGACCATGCAGGCCAAACCATCCAAAACTGACCACACCAACCAGATCATTGCTTGGGTGACGACGGGACGGGGTGGGCAGTGAAACAGCCGCAAGAACCGGACGGGCCGCATCGCCTGTCGCACGGTGACCAGGAACGGTGCGTCGTGGAAGGACACCGCATCGACGGCAGCGGCATCTGCACCGTGGTCGCCATCCGCGACCGGAGGCGGCGCGGCTGGGTGCTCTACCCGCACGGGGTGGCCGACCTCGGCGTGCTCATCGCTGACGACGCCGCGCACACTCTCGCCAAACGTCTCGGGCGCCCGTCATGACTCCCGGCACGCCACCCATCCGGCCTCCGTTGGCTGGTGCGGAGGTGTATGAGTGGATCGCGCTGCGCCGGGTCAGCATCGGCGGGGTGACCAAGGTGGATCACCGGTGGCTGGAGAGTGGCCACCGGGTACCGGGCTACGTCATCGGCGCGCTGGCCCGGTTGCTCGCCGGTGGGCTGGTGATGCTGGTCGCCCCGGGCCCGAGCGCGGGGACCAGCGCGGGGACCACTGCCCGGGCGGCGCTCACCAGCGCTGGATTCGCCCGCTATGAGCGGCTCTGCCAGCAGGCCCTGCGGATGCCCGCCGCCCAGTTCATCGCTCTGTGTCGCCGGTTCGTGGACGGCGACCCCGACCCGGCCAGGAGTACCGCGCCACCCGACTAGATCCCCGGCCGGCCGCCGGTTGAGCATCCCCCCTGCTTCGGCTCCCCGCGGCCGGCCGGTCCCCTGTTTCACCCGCTGCACAGGTTCACCCGCTGCACAGGCAACCGATGACCGAGCTGACGGCCCGCACCGGGATGCTCGACTGCGGAACCCACCCCAAGACCTGGGAACTGCTGCGGATGACCCGGATGCCCAAGGTCCGCATCGAACTGGGCTACCTCACAACCCCGAGGACCGCCGCAAACTCCTGGACCCGGCGTTCCGCGACGTGGTCGCCGAAGGGGTGCTGGTCGCCGTGAAGCGGCTCTACCTGCTGGGCGAGAACGACCAGCCGACCGGCACGTTCACCTTCGCCGACCTGCTACGCGGGGAGCTGGCCAGCGCAGAGTGAGGCGGCCTCGCCGCTGCTGTCTCGCACTTTACGAATCCCTCCCCTGGCGCAGCAAGGAACGGCTGCTGGTGGTGATGCAGGATTCGACGCTCGACGCCAGCTCGGGATTGCCGGCGAGCTGGTCGCGATGTTCGGGCCAGTGCAGGCTCACTTTCTCGACCAACTTGGTGACGCAGACGGCCAGCTCTGCCTGCGGGGCGCGCAGGCGCTGTTGCAGGCGCTCGAAGGTGGTGACGTCGACCTTCTCGAAGCGCCTCGTGCCACCAAACTTCAGGCCGAGCGCCTCCCGCTCACCGAGATAGTACGCGGTCGAGACCATGTCATACGCCGGAGCGAGACTGGGAACCCGTGGATCGGTATAGATCAACGACCAGTTCTTCAGGTGCGCGTCACCGTTAGCGATGAGAATGGTGAACGCCAGCCGACGGGCGAACTCACGAAGACCGTCCAGATCGTGACCGCGATAAGCGAGCGCGGCCACGGTCTCGTAGTTGCCGAGGTATTTGTCCTCCGGGTAGACGTCGCGAACTTGGGCCAGATCTTCGATGTGTACCAAGTCGCGATGTGCATCCCGGTCGAATCTCCGGATGGCGTACGCCCACTCTTCCCGGCTCGTCCAGACGTCCGGCGGTAAGCCGTCCAGCTCGTCGCGGTGCACGAGCCGAACCGGCGGGACCGCGATGCCGGCGGAGGCGGCCAGGGACATCATGGTGAACTCGTTACGCGGCACGTCTGGATATGTCTGGTCAGGTAGCTTGACGATCCAATCGCCGCCTACTCCAAAGGCGGGCAAGGTGAGCCGGTCGCCCTTCGCGAGCATGGAGAACTTGAGTGCGACTCCGGCCAGCGAGAATCGCCAAGTTAGGGCAGCAGGTTGGAAAACCAGCAGGGCAGGCGTAGCGCAGCCGCATGTCGAGCGGAAAGGTCCTGCTCGAAAACCAACCCGAGAACCGGTCGGTCTGGGTCGTTGAGATACTCTTCGGAAAATACGAAGCGGGTGTAGTCGCCGCGCTGGAACAGCGTGCCCACCCGATCGCGGCGCAGCCACACCGAGTGCCGGATCTCACGCAGCGTCATCGTCCCCCTCGCTATCGAGGTCTTCTATGAGCAGCTCGTGCAGCGGTGGCGTGTTCTCGAAACCCCACTCGCACTTGCGCCGCAGGAAGGATTCGAGCACTTGTTGCAGGTCTGCCTGGCGGGACCGCAAGAAGGCCACGGTGTCGCCAGCGGCCAACTGGCATTCACTCTCGATACTGATCGAGTGGGAACGGAGTACCTGAGCCCAGGTGTCCTCGGGCACGTCGAACGGGCGTTGCAGGAATGCCCCTGATACCTCAGTCGCGGGCTCGGTGAGCACCGGCACCAGCGCTCGGTTCGACGCCCAAAGGCGGTAGGGCTCAGGAACGGATCTCCGGGCGACGAAGACGGCCACCGCGTTCGCGGCGGTCGCCCGATCAATCAATGCCTCGGTGAGTTGCGGCAGCTCGAACCGGGCGCCGGTGTCGGGGCTGCGGGGGCCACGTTCCCACCAGGAGCACAGAGCGATCTTCGCGGAGGCTTCATTGGTCCGAAATCGACGCAGCTCGGGAAACTTCACCTGGTAGCCGTCGAGCGCGCCGAGGAGATCCCTTACCGATCCGCTGAGGTCACTGGGGTCGACCCTCGTGCACAGGATGCGCACGGCACCGGTGGTGCTGCCCTTGAAGATCTCCGGACCGAACACGGCCGCGCGCCAGTACCAGCGGCCCAGCAGCCTGAGATTCGCCGGATCAGGTTCGGTGGGCGAATACCCTGGTCAGCACGACGAGGAGGTAGCGGTAGGCCAGCAGAGCGACATGGGGAACTCCGATCGACTGCAGAAAACGCACGGCCCGGACCAGCGCCTCCTCACCGGCGACGAACGCGGAGTCACGATCCTCGTTGCGGAATTCGAGGTCACCACGCCGGTTGTCGTCGAACTCGAACCGGATCTCGCGATGCACATCTGGCCCGCGACGGGCGAGGATGGCTCGAAGCACCGTGTCGGCATCGATCCGGCCGAAACCGAACTCGTCCTCCACGTGATCGGCGATCTGGTCGATGGTCAGAGTGTGCTCTGCGTCGGACTCATTGCCGGCATTGAGTGCGGAGAAGATCTCCGCACGGCTCAGCCGCTTGCCGTAGTTGTTCATCCGATCGAAGATCTGGCGCAGCACGAGCATGTCGTCCTGCACCACCTGGTAGGCCGGAATCGCGAACTGGCGTAAGTGCTTGGCGAGTTCGAATGCCCTGTTCCGGTAATCGCCGACCTCGGGGTAGGTGGCGAACCAGTCCAGCACCTTGGCCAAGTCGAAAAGGGTAGGCAGGGGGATCACGTACGGGTCGTCGGTCACGGGCCGGTTCACGATCCTGTCGTCCCGCACGTCGTAACCGAGGTTGAACCGCGGATCCCGCGCCCCATCCGGGTGCAGCGCGTTAGCGAGGCTCGTGACCCGCTGCTGGCCATCGACAACCCATAACGCCTGATCGACCTGTGGTGCATCGATCCGGAGTGCACCGAGCGTAAGCCGGTGCGCAGGCGCCGGCCGCCGCCAGAGCAGCAGGCTGCCGACCGGGTACCGCTTGACGATACTGTCGAACAGGCGGATAACATCTTGGCGCGTCCAGCGGAAATCTCGTTGAAAATGCGGGACCCGGATTTGACCGCTCCAGGCCAGCTCCACCAGGTCGTCAAGATCGAGCGTGGTGGCGCCCGGCCGGGTTTCCAGTCCGCTGTTCATTCTGCCTCCCGTGTCGGCACGCTCATAGTGCCCTATCACACGGACAGCCACGGCCAGCTGGGGCTCTCACGGTCCATCCCTAGGATGGGCGACGACAAGTTCCGGAGCGTCGGTTGCCACTCCTGAGCGATGCTTCGTCAGGCCGGCCGTAGGCTCGGCTCGACGGTGTGGATCGTCACCGATCCGAGCAGCCGCTCCAAGGCCGCCTCGACATCTTCTTTCCAGGTCAGCGCGGTGCGCAGTTCCAAGCGCAGCCGGGGCCAGCGCGGGTGCGCGTGCACTGTCTTGAACCCGACCTGCTGGAGGAACTCGGCCGGGACCACACAGCTGGACTCTTGGTCGGGCTGGGCGTCGCCGAAGGCCTCGATGGCCTTGACGCCACGCCGGATGAGATCCTTGGCGACCGCCTGCACCAGCATCCGGCCCAACCCACCGCCGCTGAACTCCGGCAGCACCTTCAGCGCAGTGAGCAACACGGCATCGGGGCTGACCGGCGAGGTGGGAAATGCCGACGCCCGCGGCACCGCGGCTGGCGGGGCGTACAGCACGTAGCCGGCCGGCACGTCACCGGACATCACGATCCGCCCGCAGGAGCCCCACTCCAGCAACACGCTGGAGACCCAGGACTCCTTCTCCAATTCGGTCTGGCCGAACTCCTCGGCCTGCTCCCGGATATGCGGGGCGAGCTCCCAGAACACACAACGTCGGCACTTTTTCGGCAGCAGATCGAGGTTGTCCAGGGTGACGCCGACCACTCGACGTGACACCAGACCTCCCTGAATCCCACGCTGAGTGCCCACAACGGGACGCCTCAACTGCGCACACATACAACCTGGGTGGCGCAGCAACCTGGCGGCACATCCACCGGGGTGCTGACCACCGCGGGCACAGCGCCTGGCGCAGCATATGCCGAGGGCCACCTGGAGTGAAGGCGGTGGGGCACCCTGCGGCCGACCTCTACACTGCTAGGGGACCTCCAACCGCAGCAGAGGCGCCACTGTACCCCGTCGAGCGAGCCCGGAGAGACCCCGTCGAGCGGCTCTGTAGAGACCCTTCGAGCGACCCCTGAAAGCGACGACCCCGGAGAGCGGCCCCGGAGTGACCCCCGACCAGCCAGGCCACCAGCAGCCCACCCACCGCGACCTCGATCCACACCTGCGCCGCTACGCGCAGCGCACCGCGGGCATGACCGCATCCGAGATCCGCGCACTGTTCGCGGTGGCCAGCCGCCCTGAGGTCGTCTCCCTGGCTGGTGGCATGCCCTACCTGCCCGCACTGCCGCTGGACTCACTGGCCGACGAGCTCGCCCAGTTAATCATGACTGACGGGATGACGGCGCTGCAGTACGGTTCAGCGCAAGGCACCCCGGAGCTTCGCGAACGGATCTGCGAGGTGATGGCGCTGGAGGGGATCCGGGCGCACCCCGATGACGTCACGGTGACCGTCGGTTCGCAGATGGCCCTGGACATGGTCACCCGGATCTTCTGCGACCCGGGGGACGTGGTGCTCGCCGAGGCTCCGTCCTATGTCGGGGCGCTGAGCACGTTCGCCTCCTACCAGGCCCAGGTCGTGCAGGTGCCAATGGACGACGATGGGGTGATCCCTGCCGAGTTGGACGCCGTGCTGTGCTCGCTGCGCGCCCAGGGCCGCACTCCCAAGTTCTTCTACACCATTCCGAATTTCCACAATCCGGCCGGCGTCACGCTGGCCGTGGCGCGCCGAGCCGACGTGCAGCAGTCGTGCGCCGAGCATCAGGTGCTGATCGTCGAAGACAACCCGTACGGATTGCTGAGTTTTGACGGCCAGATCTATCCGGCGATGCGAGCCACTGACCCGGACAACGTGGTTTACCTGGGCTCGTTCTCCAAGACCTTCGCACCCGGCCTGCGGGTCGGCTGGGCGTTGGCCCCGCACGCGGTGCGAGAGAAGCTGGTGTTGGCCGCGGAGTCGGCGACGCTGTGCCCCCCGACGTTCACCCAGTTTGTGGTGTCCCGCTACCTGGCTCAGCATGACTGGAAAGGCCAGATCAAGCACTACCGGGAGGCCTACCGGGAACGCCGCGATGCCATGCTGGCGGCACTGGCGCAGCACATGCCTCCGGGGTGCCGGTGGACCCACCCCGCGGGCGGATTCTACGTCTGGTTCACGGTGCCCGAAGGCTTGGACACCAAGGTGATGCTGCCCCGGGCAGTGACCCAACGAGTTGCCTACGTTCCCGGCACCGCATTCTACGCCGACAGCCACAATCCACCCGGGCGCGACAATTCATCCGATAGCGACAATCCACCCGGAGATGACAATTCACCTGGAGACACTGCTCCTGCGGGCAGGCTGATGCGACTGTCGTTCTGCTACCCCACACCGGAGCGGATCACCGAAGGGGTACGCCGGCTGGCCGCCGTGCTGGAGCGCGAACTCGAATTGCAGCGCACATTCGGTAGCGTTCGTCCACGCACGATGTTCGGTCCGCAGTCCCCTTCCCCGGACACCG
>Ga0213881_10000464_pt1 | contig 26685 bp, 31 predicted proteins | sample BarmaccoBMER_R08_FD_160104 | JGI IMG/M metagenome (GOLD analysis project Ga0213881, IMG submission 160104) | Barbacenia macrantha exposed rock microbial communities from rupestrian grasslands, the National Park of Serra do Cipo, Brazil - ER_R08 ... | reverse complement strand
CAGCGCTGGCAGACCCTCCAGCACGTCACCGCCAGCCCCGGCAAAATCGGCCTCATCGCCCGCGCCGCACTCGTCCTGCTGCTATTCGAGCACAAGATGCTCACATGAAGTCGCTGAGAAAACCTCATTGTGCGGGCTATCGGTCCATGATGCAGTTGACGGCAGGAGTAAAGCTGGGTGGTGGCCGCCGGACTCACCGAGACCGCCTCCGGGATGCAGACTGGCTTTGCCCTGGCCCGCTTCAACCGTGGCGGCACGCTGGGTCGTAAGCTTCGGCAGCGACGGCAGGGTCGTCACCGATTTCGCCAGCGGCGTCGGCCAGGCCAACGCGCTGGTGCTGCAGCCGGCGGGAAGCTGGTGGCCGCCGGGATGGCTTACGCTGCGTCCGGATTCGGCCTTCCCTCTGACATGCTGCCCCCGGCGACCGGGCCGGTCGCCCTGGCGGACCGGCCGGGTGGCCGGGGGGCTTCCGTCGCGCGTCCTGGGCAGGGTCGTGCCCGGTTGAGGCGAGCGGGGGTGTTGTTCGGGCGCCTTTCCCGATGGCTTATGATGAACGCGTTAGGCGGTCCGGCCGCCTCCCGGTCCGCGGGGAGTGCTCTCAGCACACCGGACGTGTATCAGCCGATGCCTGGTCGTTCTTTTCCTGCCCGATGACGCGGACCCGCGGGCGTGCGGAAAGGACAACCATGTCTGTGCTCCGACGTATCCTCTTGCTCCGCGCGGTGGCGGCCGGTGCTGCCGCGGCGGGCACCCTGACCGTGGCCGCCGTAACCGGTCCGGCAGTCAGCGCGAGCACCGCGGCACCGGGTGCCGGCAAGGCTGCCGTGACAATTCGCCGGGCGGCAGGGCCGGTCTATGACTGCCTGACCCTGGCTTCGCCCACTTGCTATGCCCCGCTGCAGTTCCGGACCGCCTATGGCATCCAGCCGCTGATCAGCCGGGGCATCACCGGCCGGGGCGAGACCGTCGTGCTGCCGGAGATCGCCGCGGCGCCTGGCGAGGATGACGTAACCGACGTGCGGCAAGATCTCGCCCGCTACGATAGCGTCTTCGGCTTGCCCGCCGTCAGCTTGAAGGTCATCACCACCCTGGCGCCCGGCGCCTCCCCGTTTCAGGCGCCCGCTGAGTATTCCGGAGACGCCGAGATCGTGCACGCGATCGCGCCGCAGGCCGCCATCCGGGTGATCCTTATCCCCGCGGGCGTCAAGACCAACCTCGCGCTGGGGGCCACGGACATCACCGCCGCGCTGCGCATGGCGCCGTCGCTGGGCGGGGTGGTCGCACTGACCCAGGCAGGGCGGAATGAGAACTGCTATACGTCCTCCGCGCAGGTGGCGGCCGAGCACTCGGCACTCGAGTTCGACCAGGCGCGGCATGTCACGGTAGTCGCGGCATCAGGTGATTTCGGTGCCATCGGGATACCGTGCACCAGTACGCCGACGCCGCCGCCGGCCAGGGGGGTGGCTTACCCTGCGGGGGACCCGCTCGTGCTCGACGCCGGGGGCACCAGCCTGGACGCCAGCCACGTGACCGGTGCCTACGCCAGCGAGACCGCATGGAACAGGCCGGTTCCCGGGCTCCCGCAGGCCGTCGCGTCAAGCGGCGGCTTCAGCCGGGTTTTCGCACGGCCGGCCTACCAGGACGGCATTCCCGGCATCGGGGCACACCGGGGCGTGCCCGACGTGTCATCCGACGCCGGCCAGGGCACCGGTATCGCCTTCGTCCAGGCCGCCGGCGGCGAGTTCGGCGTCTTTTCTGCCGTTGGTACCAGCGCGGCCTCGCCGACCTGGGCCGGGATCGTGGCCCTGGCCGACCAGTACGCCCGACGGCACCTGGGCTTCATCAACCCCGCCATCTACCAGATCGGCCGCAGCGCCTGGTACCACCGCGCGTTCCACGACGTCACCAGGGGAAACAACACCGTCAAGTCCGGGTCCGTCACCGTCAAGGGCTTTGACGCCACTCGCGGCTGGGACCCGGTCACCGGCTGGGGCAGCCCCGACGCCGAGGTGCTCATCCCGCTGCTCGTCCGCTACGTGGCCAGGTAAGCCGGCCGTGCCCGCCCAGCGCTCGCTGCCGGCCCACCCGAACCTGCGGTACTTCAAGCTGGAGGCCAGGCGGCGGCTGCGGGCCGGTGAGTTCGCCGCCCTGCACGAGGCCCAGCGGGCCGTGGCCGCCGAACACGGCCTGCCGAGCTGGCCGGCCTTCTGCCGCTTCATCGACGCCAGGCGCGGCACCGAAAGCCGTGTCCTGCCGCAGATCCGGTGGGTGATCTCCCGGTTCCGCGACGCCAGCGAGCCTGGGTGGGCAGCACCAGGCGAAGACGAGCTCCGACAGCATTTCAGCGACGAATTCCTGGTCGAGTTCCCGGCCCGCGAGCTTGTCGCGATCATCACCGGCAGCGCCGTGGATCTGCGCAAGGAATTGGTCGTCACCGGGCAGCTGCCGCTGAGGGCAGAGCTGCGGATCGACAGCACGGAGGTGCATGCGAGCGCCGAGGCGCAGCCGCCGCACCGGATCAGCGGCCTGATCGCCTTTCCCGTCGGCGAGCGGATCACGGACAGCCGGATCGCCCGGCCAGAAGCTGGCAGATACGGCGAGGTTCCCGCCGCGGTGGCCGGGATCCTCGAGGAGGCGGTCACCAGTCTGGGCCTGGCCGGCCTGGTGCTGGCCGGCCAGGCCCACGGTACCCCGGTGTGGACGGCCGCTGCCGGCTGGGCCGACCTGGACCGGCCCGAACCGATGACAGCCGACTCCAGGTTCCCCGTGCACGTGATATCGACCCTGATCACCGCCGTCGCGGTGCTGCGCCTGGTCGCCGACGGCCGGATCAGGCTCGACGACCCGGCGAACAGCCACCTCCGCGCGGTCACCCTCGCCGATGCCACCATCACGATCAGGGAACTGCTCACCCACACCGGCGGGGTAGCCAATCCCCGCCAACGATCAGCCGGAGAGGTCCCCGGCCTAGCAGAGCTATGCGGCCCGGTCCTGGCCTGCGGCCAGGGACGAGGACGATTCCGGTTCAGCGCCGGCGGGTATGCGGCACTCGGGCAGCTCATCGCGGACATCACCGGCCTGGAGTATGCCGGCGCCGCCACCCGGCTGATACTGGACCCGCTTGGCATGACGGCATCGTCGTTCCCGGCCACCGTGACCGGCATCGGAACGGCCACGGTCACCGGTTACGACGTGAACCCTGACGGCAGCCTGACACCAGGGCCCGTGAGCGTCTGCACCACTCCGGCCGCCGGCGGGCTGTGGACGACAGCGGCCGACCTGGCCCAGTTCGGCGCCGGCTGGTCATCGCTGCTGCCCGCCGGGCTAGCCCGGGAAGCGCTGCGGCCGCATGCCCGCATCCCGGACGCGCAGGGAACGATCGGCCTGGGCTGGCTCATGACCCCCGACGGCGCCTCCACCGAGATCGACGGCCTGGGCCCGGGCGTCTCCTCATCCCTGCTCGTCCGCCACGCCGGCCACCAGGCCCAGGTCGCCCTGACGAACCGGGCAGTCCCCATCGAACCAGTCAACAAGCGCATGCTCCACGCGATGCTCCGCACAGGGTTACGCGCGGCCGGGCTCCGGGCGCCCCTGACCATGCAAGGCACGCCAGCCGCGCGGTCATGCGAGCAAGATCAGCGGCGGCGCCGATGCCGGCTGCGGCTGGCTTGTTCACGGCTCGTCCGGAGGGGTAATAGCCCTCACCGTCAGCCATGCCAAGGAGGAAACCGGTACCGGCCAACTCACCGCGTAGCGAGTCAATCGCGTGTGCGAGTGTCCGATAACCATAACAAATTCAGACTCATCCCCGGGATTACCGGTGGATTCGGGCGGTGGAATCCGGGTCCGACTCACACTCGGATTCGCAGCAGGGCTCCTCAACTCAAGCCCTGCACTCCTCATTGCCCGTAGTCTGGGTCACCATGCTGACGTACGCCGATCCGGCTCAAGCGTTTCCTTGAGGACGCCCATAGCTGGAATGTCCTTCGTGCAGTTAGACCCGTGTATCAGCTGCGGCATGCTCGCCTGCAAGAGCGCCCGTACCAGTACCAACAGCTTCCAGAACAACCCGTTCTGCATGCCCGAGTTGAGGTGCGCGACGGCCACGCTGGCCGCCATAACGGCGGGACTGTGCGCGGTTATCAACGGGACATCCACCCAGCCCAATAGGCCTTGCCTGCTCACACACCGCCGGCCTGTCTGCATAGTTATGCATGGAGTTCTCTGCTGAGGATGTCCCCTTCTGCCGCTGACGGCGTGTGCCGTCATTCCCGGCGCGCGGCGTTGAGACGCAAGACAACCTCAACGATCGAGCCCTCCCCGATCGCCTCAGCTCGCTGCACCGCCACCTTGACGGGCACCAGGTAGCGCCCGTCCCTGGGGAACAGCGCAGTGGTGAACCCGGTATCGCCGATGGTGGCGTGGACCGGCACCTGGCCCCAGTAGATAAGGCCGCGGGCCGCCTCCTTGAGATCCTCGCTTTCCTCCGGCGTCATGGCCACGAAGAGATACGGCGCCGGCCCGCGCCACTCGATCACCTCGCCAGTGAAAGTCCACTCCATGTGCCCTATCATCGGGGGTCTGCCCAGGCGTCGCGGACGCGGCTCCACACCGGAAGCGTGTCAGTCTGACGGCAGGACGTGCACTCTCATGCCGCTTAGGTGCCGTGGTCAAAGCCCCAGCACGCGGCGGAGTCCGCGGTCGACATCGCTCATCAGCGATACCGGAACATGGCCGGCTGGCTCGTCGAGATCGGCCTTGTCGAGGGTGACCAAGGCGGTGACGTTGACCACGGAGTCCTTGGGCAGGCCAGACATGGCAGCTGGCAGGAACACGTTGCCGGGCATGGCGGCCAGGGCGGTGTTAGAAGTAATGACTGCTGCGATAGTGGTGTTCAGCCGGCTGGCATTGAACGGGTCGGCTTGGATGACCAGCACCGGGCGTCGCTTGGCTGGCCGGCTGCCGCGCGGCTCGCCGAGATCAGCCCAGCAGATACTGCCGCGCTCGGTCACCAGTCGTCCTGGTCGGCCAGGAAACGCCGGCCAGCGCCTGCCGCGGCGGCGTTGGAGTCGTCGTCAGCATTCTGCAGCGCCTGGTTGACCTGCTCCGTAAGCGACTGCGAGGCGAGCTGGTCCAGGTAGCTCCGGGCGGCGCGGGCGAAGAACTCCGACCGGCTGATGCCAAGTTCGGCCGCCTGCCTGGTAGCTTCCTCGTAGATGTCCTCCGGGAGCGAGATCGCTGTCTTCATATCTCGAGTATAACCGGGTATAACTAGGGCGTGCATCCCGGGCGGGCAGCTCGTGATCCCGCCATTCACCTCGGCGTTCACGCAACGTCCCTTGCTCGTGCAACGGCTTCCCGGGTTGTAATTCTGCGGGCGAAGCGAAACCAGACCGATTCTTGGATATTATCACGCAACCACTCTGAATTCGCCACCAACGACCGGTCTGCCCAGTTCTGGTCTTTATGCTTACAGGTGTTAGTAGGGTCTTGATCTGTTGTGGTCACATGGATTCCAGAGGCGCTTCCACTGGCTGGGGCCTAAACGAATGTTTGTAACGACCATGCACCCAAAGTGCGTGTGCGCAGCCAGGACCCTGTACCCTGCTCGGTGGCTAGCAGCGAATTTTTACCTAGGGCGTAGGCGGCCTTCCGTGCATCCTGGCGGGGATGCATTCAACCAAAAGAAGGGAAACCGGTCGTAATGGGTCTACTTGAGAATCCAGCGGTGGCTCCAGTCGCCCAAACATGCCAGGAGGAGATCGGCCGCGTCACACATCAGGTCGACGTCCGCATAACCCCCTTCGCCGAAGAGATCGTGACCTTGTTCATAACCTCCGCAGCTTTCGAACCTGCCATCCAGCCCGAAGGCATGTTCCAAAGAAGGAGCGGCGAAGATCTTTATCGTTCGCTCATGAACAGCGTACGGCCAATCATCCAAGACATAGTTGACACGTCATCTGTCCGGACTCGAGAAGACGAGACGCGCAATTTGGTCATGACGGCAGATGTCTATCACTGGCTATCTGAGCGCAGTGAACAAGTGCTCGGCTTTCTTCCTTGCCCATTCGCAAAATAGCTGGCTAACGAGATTGTGAGGGACGAGACGCTGTGCCAGAAGATGCGGATCTCACCGTTTGGAGCCTGCAGCACGACAACGCCAAGACCCTCATTACGCTTGGAACAGCCGTACTTGGCGTGAGCATAACTTTCGGCAAGGACTTCCTTGCCCCCAATGGCTCTGTATCGAAAACGCTCTGGTGGGCTTGGCTTGCAATTGCCATCTCGATTCTTTCGGCGTTTCTCGCCTCTGCGACCGTATTCAACTTGGTTAAGTTCAACGCTAACCCCGATGCGAGCCAAAAACCGGAGGACCAGAAGAGTCAACGAAAGAAGCCTGAAAGAAAGGCAATATTTTTGTTGAATGCGTCATTCTATCTCCTTTTCGGGGGCCTCGCCGTACTCGCCTTCACCGTCCATTCTAATTGGAGTTCAGCCCCGATCGTTCCGAAAACTCAATCTATCGCCACGGATGAAAAAGCCGTCGCCGTGGCGCTGGGAATACCTCAATCAGAATTGTATGTCACGCAGTTCGATACCCTCGACAGCACCCGGGCGTCATTGGTTGTAGTCGATCGGCGGGCTAGCAGCACTTTCGTTGCCATAATTGATACAAGCGATGGTCAGATCGTTGACTTGAACAATGTGCATCGCTGCGCTTGGAGGAAGTGTCCGCTTCTGCCTCGCTCAGGCGGATCGACGGGTTGTCACGCCTTCTTCAGGTCATTGGTCGCCTGCCTCTAGATGTAACCCGACGGCAATTGTGGAGGAGAGTACTCATCTGCCGCTGATCGGACTGGGCAGGGTTACCTGATCAATGTGTAGATGCTCGTTGCCAGCCACCTCACGATCACCGTCCAGTACAGCAGGATTTCGGCCTGAGTCTTCCCCCACGATTGCCTGAGGAACGATGGTGCGCGCACACTGCCGTGCGGGTATGTTCCCGGTCCGTCCTCTTCGGCGGGGGGTAGGGGAGCTTGAAGTGGTCCCGCTCCAAGATGCTGGCCCACCGGCGGAAATGCCCGCACGAGGCGATGTTCTTGCGCTCCCAGCGGTAGATGGCGAACGCGATCACTGCGGCGAACGCGCTCAAGAGCGATCGGGTGATGCTGGGCTGATCCCTGGCAGAGGTTGTGACCAGCAAGCTGATGCCGATTCCAGTCGCAAGTGGTACTGCGGCCAGCAATTTCAAGCTGGTGTCGTCCGTGGCGCGGATGTCAGCGCACACTTCGCGGTACAGGTCGGCAGCGCGGTCCGCTGATAGCGCGGCAGATTCTTTCCCCAGAGCGTTATCGCCATCGCCCGCCGGCGCAGTTGAACCAGCATGAAGGTTCCCGTCACCATCAGTGGCAGCAGTGCGTGGCGATTCCTTCGCCGTGATCATCGGTTGTGATCGCTGTCTCATCGCTCTATCATCCCGCCGACGGGTACCATCCGGACGCGTCCTGCGGATTGAGGCACACGCCCGGGTAGCCGCTCAAGCGCCTACATATAAAGTTTCCTGTCCGCCGCAATGGTGGACCCGCCTCGCGCGGCTTCCGGCTGAAAGCCGGGCCTGCAGCTCGTTATCTGTCGCACCACGAAGGTAACAGGGACGGACATGCTGGCTCCGGCGTGATCCACGTCGCGATCCGCGGGGATCCACAGGTGTATCAAGCCCTTCATTGCTCACACCCGCACCTGCAGCCACGGCCCTTTGGAGAGGAGCGGATCATTGTAAAAAGCGATGGTGTCCACCGCAATGACGGGTGCCGGTTTGAATTCATAATGCGTTGTCGCCTCGTGTGCGCTCTTGGGTTGTTTGCTGTGACCAGTGTCCCGCCGACTCGGTGACGGCGAGCAAATTTCGTCGCGGCCCTCAGCGAACTTTAGCGGCAGTATTCCGGAACGGGCCGCAGCGCGAGCCTGCTGACGAGAACGAGAGTTCCAGATCCGCGGGTCGCCTTCCTCTGACACTTCCTACTGCTGCTCGTGTCCTGCGTCTCGCGCTGAGTAGCCGGACACTACCATGTGTCACGACTGCTCGCGGTCTCTGGCCAAGGTAGGCACGGCTGGCGAGTAGGGTTACTCGTTTGTCAGATCTTCCCATGTCCTGCCGCTGCGCACGCTCCTTGGCTGCTCGGCGACGATGTCCGAACCCGGTCGCGCGAAGTCATCACGGGTCTTGACCAGAATCCAGCGGCGCTCGCCGGTGCGGGTCAAGGCGAACCCTCCAGCCAGCTTGCTGCCCTGCAGAAAGACCGACAGATGGCCGGGCTCATCTCGGGTGATCTCGGCGGTGCCCTCATCCCAGATGATCACCGCGCCAGTGCCGCGTACCTGCCCGGCCCGGACCCCCTCATAATCACCCGCGGACAGCGAGTGGTCCTCGACCGGCACGGCCAGCCGCCGGACACCAGGATCGAGCGACGGCCCTTTGGGAACCGCCCACGACCGCAGGACATCGCCGATCCGGATCCGCAGATCAAAATGCAGCGTCGTCGCGTCGTGGAGCTGCACCACGAAGCCAGACAGGGTCACGGCGCGACTCTACAGCCGAGCCGCTCACACCGCGTGCCGAGACTCAGGCGCTGCCGCGCATCACCCGGACCGCCGCCTGCCTAGCAGCCAGCCAGATGACCAAGCGCGCAGCAGACAAGTCCTTCCCGTGCGGCGGCACATGGCTGGCTTTGGTAGCTCCCGTCCGGTCGGCCCCTTCTGCGGGGACGGACATGGCGTCCTCGTCTGCAGCCGCGAGCGTATGTCTGAAGCTGCGGAGCTTAGTGCGCCCGCGGGGTGGGTAGGACACTTGATCTTCGAGCATCCGGTGTCTCAGCAGCGGGTCGCGGTACTGGGAACGGGAGGCACGCCATGACGCCAGCGGGCAGCCATGTTGTCTTCATTCACGGCCTGTGGCTGCACGCGAGCTCGTGGGCGCCGTGGACGGAACTGTTCCAGGCGGCGGGCTACGCGCCTGTGGCGCCGGGCTGGCCAGGAGACTCCGGCACTGTTGCGGAAACCCGGAGCCACCCCGATCAGGTGGCCGGGAAAGGCATTGACGATGTCGTCGAGCACTATGCGCAGATCATCGGCGGCCTGGATGCCCCGCCGATCGTAATCGGCCATTCCTTCGGCGGCCTGATCGTCCAGCGGCTGCTGGGCCAGGACCTCGCGGCCGCGGGAGTGGCGATCGACGCGGCACCGGTCAAAGGGGTGCTCTATCTACCCCCGTCGGCGCTGCGGGTCGCCTCGATCGCATTGCGCAACCCGGCGAGCAGGAACAAGGCGGTGGCGCTGACCCCGGAGCAATTCCGCTATGGCTTCGGGAACACGCTGCCCGCGCAGGAGTCCGCCGAGCTGTACCAGCGGTGGACGGTCCCCTCGCCGGGCAAGCCGCTGTTCGAGGCCGCCGCCGCGAACCTGTCGCGGCGGTCGCCTGCCAAGGTCAACACGGGCAACAAGACCCGCGGGCCACTGCTGCTGATCGCCGGGGGCCACGACCATACCGTCCCGGCGGCGATCACCCGGTCGACGCGCAAGCTGTACCACAAGTCGCCAGCGATCACCGACCTGCGGGAGTTCAACGACCGGGGCCACTCACTGACCATCGACCACGGCTGGCGCGAGATCGCGGACGAGGTGCTGAACTGGCTCAGCCAGCGGGTCAAGTAGCCAGCAGGCGCCAGCCAGCCAGGGAAGCAAGCCCAGCCCAGGGCAAAGACAGCCAGCCGCGGCACCCGCTCACTCGTCGCCGGCCCCCAAGCCCGCAGCGCGGAAGACACCCGAAATTTGCCGGATAGAGTGCGGCTGCTCACAGCGGCTACATACGGCATTTCTGGATAAGGCATGTTTAAGGCATTCCGGCTGACGCGTCTTTGCTCCGCCTCGCCTGGAAACTGTGCATATAGCTATATAGCGGACAGGACAGACGTTCATCCCGCGGAAGATTAGAGCCTGATGGAAAGAAAGGCGCCGGAAACCGGCTCCCGCGCTTCCGCGGAGGCCTTTTCTTCCACATCCTCCCGGCACCGGAAACCGGACATAGCCGGAGCACGGGGCAAAATGCCAATCAATCAGGCCGCGCAGCTAAGCCACACTCACACGCCGCATATCGGCCGGGTCCACCTGGCTGTGACAACGTTCGCCGATGCGATGCGCAGGCCGGTGCGGTCAGCGCCGTCTCCGCGGAAACGTGTCACGCAATTGCGCGACGCGTTTCCGCCGGGACCGTCCGGTCATGCCGCGACGGGCGCTTGCGGGTAGCGACATACTGGCATGACCGAGCCGGACGCGCCCGAGGCGGGCCGGGTTCACAGCTTTCCCGCCAGGCCACCCGTTTAGGACGGACTCGCTCGCATCGTGGCCGCCGGCGGCAGACGGAGGGCCCTGAATTCCTGCTACGAGGAGGCGGCAGATCCCGGCTTTGCCCGCCTGGTGACGGGGCGACGCCGATTTCCGCGGTCAGTATCTCCGGCACCTGAGGCGGCTGGCCGACCGGGCCCGATCCGGCGGAGCCTGGCGAACGCACGCTCAGGCCGCCGATCGGGCGAGGAGGCCGGACCGCCGTATGCTCTTCAGCCGCTGACGGTCCTGGCGGCATCGGCTGCCGTGGCCAGGGCGGCCAGGTGGTCATCGACGGTTGTCAGGCCGACCCCCATGGTATTGACCGACAGGTGCGTGGCGCCCGCGTCTTGCCACTGCCGCATGGCCGACACCAGCTTGTCCTGGTCTTCCTGCCAGTGCAGGCGCCCTTCCATGCCGAGGCTGGCCGGATCACGGCCGGCTTCGGCGGCCGCCTCGGTCACGATCTGGCGGGCCTGGTCGAGCTCCGGGCCCGGAGACATCTGCGGGAACCAGCCGTCGGCAAGCCGCCCGGCGCGGCGGTACGCGCGCGGCGACTGAGCTCCAATCCACACCGGGATCGGCTGCTGCACCGGCATCGGCGCCAGGCCCGCGCCGGTAATCTGGTCGAAGGTCCCGCTGAACGTCACGGCCTGCTCGGTCCACAGCCGGCGCAGCAGCGTGATCTGCTCGTCCAGGCGTCTGCCTCGGGTGCCGAAGTCCTGGCCCAGGGCCTCGTACTCCACGCGGTTCCAGCCGATACCCACCCCCAGCCGGAACTTCCCGCCGGTGAGCAGATCCACCTCGGCGGCCTGCTTAGCGACCAGAGCGGTCTGCCGCTGCGGCAAGATGATGATCCCGGTAACCAGTTCCATGGACGTCACCGCGGCCAGGAAGCCGTAGAGGACCATCGGCTCGTGAAAGGTGGTGTGCACGTCATACGGACCGTCCCAGCCCTCGTGCACCGCAGGGTCCGCGCCCACCACGTGGTCGTAGGCCAGCACATGGGTAAACCCGAGTTCCTCGGCCCGCTGCGCGTAAGCGCGCACCGCGCCTGCGTCGCCGCCCAGTTCGGTCTGCGGGAACACCACACCGATCCGCATGCCACCTCCCGATCCCGAAGATTATCTGAGACGGCGGGGAAATGTTCTGGTCATGTTCGTAGCGGCCCGCTGCCGGGCGATGATCTGGTGTGGAGACTCAGCCGGGCGCTTGGGGTGCCGAGCCGGTGTGCTGCTTCATTACCGGACAGGCGCTCGCCCAAGACCCTCCGGGAACCTCGTCGGACTGTTCCAGCCCATCCTGCCCGAACCGCGCGAACGTAGCGCATTCGACCAGCAAGACCGTGTATCAGCAGGGGCCGACTCTCCACCGACTCTCCTCTGCTTGTGTGTGGATCCAAGTCCGAAGCTGCGCTACAGCACGGTAGCCACGTCGACGTCGCAGTCGGACCTGACGACCGTGGCCCCGTTTTTGTTCTGGCTGATGTTCCGCAATGTCGCCTCTGACGGGTTCGTGTTCGAGGACCCGTCCCGCGCGGGTGTCGTGTCGGCGCCGGGATGCGTCCTTGCCTCGCCGTCATGGGAGAACACCCAGACGCACGTGGCCCAGGACTACGTCTACAACTGGACGCGCGATGCCGCGGTCGTCGCGATCGAGCTGGCGAACGGCACGCCGCCGACCCCCCAGCCGCTGGCCGACTACGTGCGGTTCGCGCAGGCCTGCCAGGCCTCCGGCGGCAACGCCGACCACTTCGACCGCGGGTCGTTCTTGATCAACGGCGCCTTCCGGGACGGCTGGACCGACCAGACCGACGGGCCCGCGCTCCAGACACTGGCGATCCTGCTCAGCAACCTGTCCTGGAGCTACGCGTCGTTCCTGTCAGCCATCCGGGCCAGGTAACGCGCGGCAACTGGCTGGTGTCCCGTGCGCGGCCGCTCGTTCGTGGTGTAGGTAAGAGCTATTGACCGCGGAGGTGGCAATGCAGTACGCCCTGATGATCTACGGCGACCCCAGCTACTACGACTCGATGCCGGATGCTGAGGTGGAGGCGACGCGCGCCGAGTTTCAGGCGGTGGCCGCCGATCCCCGGTGCGTCGGCACGATGCAGCTGAAGCCGCCCGAGACGGCGACCTGCGTGCGGGTGGCCGGGGGGCGGACGCTGATGACCGACGGCCCGTTCGCCGACACCAAGGAGGTGCTCGGCGGGGTGTACGTGATCGAGGCGGACAATCTGGATGAGGTGCTCGAGCTGGCGGCGCGCATCCCGGCTGCGCGGCTCGGCGGGTTGGTGGAGGTAAGGCCGGTGGAGCAAGGCTGAGCGCACTGGAGCAGGTCTTCCGGGACGAGTGGGGCCGGGTGCTGGCCTCGCTGGTCGGGTTCCTCGGCGACTTCGACAGGGCCGAGGAAGCGGCGCAGGAGGCGTTCGCGATCGCTGCGGAGCGCTGGCCCGCGTCGGGGGTGCCGCCCAATCCGGGTGCTTGGCTGGTGACGACGGCCCGCAACCGGGCGATCGACCGGATCCGCCGGGAACGCACCCTGGCCGGGAAGATCCACCTGCTGCCGGCGCCGGAGCCCGTCATGGACGAGTTCGACGACGACACCGTGATAAAGGACGAACGGCTCGAGCTGATCTTCACCTGCTGCCACCCGGCGCTGCCGCTGGACGGGCAGGTGGCGCTCACGCTGCGGGCCCTGGGCGGCCTGGAGACCGCCGAAATCGCCCGGGCGTTCCTGGTCTGTGAGGAGACCATGAAGCGCCGCCTTACCCGCGCCAAGGCCAAGATCAAGGCGACCGGGATCCCGTTCGCCGTTCCCGGCGCGCACCTGCTTCCCGACCGCCTCGACGCGGTGCTGGCCGTCATCTACCTGATCTTCAACGAGGGCTACAGCGGCCGGATCGACCTCGCCGCCGAAGCCATCCGCCTGGGGCGGGTGCTCGTCACGCTCATGCCGGACGAGCCGGAGGCGCACGGGCTGCTCGCGCTGATGATGATCCCGCACGCCCGGCGGCGGGCCCGGTTCTCCGGCGAGGATCTCGTACTGCTCGAAGACCAGGACCGGTCGCTGTGGGATCACGCGCAGATCGCGGCGGGACGGGCGGTGCTGGACCGGGCGGTCGCACTCGGCGGCCGCGGCGCCTACGTGATCCAGGCGGCGATCGCGTCACTGCAGGCCGCCGAGCGGATCGACTGGCCTCAGGTCGCCGGGCTGTACCGGCGGCTGGCCGAACTCACCGGCTCCCTGGTGGTCGAGCTGAACCGCGCCGTGGCGGTCGCCCAGGCCGGTGACCCGGCCGCGGCGCTGAGCGCGGTCGACCGCCTCGACCTGGACGGCTACCTGTATTTCCACTCGACCCGCGGTGAGCTGCTGCGGCGTCTCGGCCGCGACGCCGAGGCCCGGGCGGCGTACCGCCGGGCGCTGGAGCTGGCCATCTCGACCCCCGAGCGGCGGTTCCTGGCCAGGCAGCTCGAAGAGATCTGACCCAGGCTGTCCCCCGGGCGGCCGCTCGTTCGTGGCCCTGACGAAGTCCACTCCGGCACGGAAGGAAATGGGTCAATGAACTTCTTGATGGTGACGTCCAAGGTCAAGGAAGAATACGTCGCCGAGGCGGAAGCGGCCACTGACAAGCTCATCAAGGCACTCGAGCGCGAGCAGCCCGCGGGCGTGCGGTACGCCGTGACCAGGCTCAGCGACGGTGTCACGATTCTCGCATTCCTGGCGCTTGAGCCCGGTCAGGAGCATCCGCTGCGCACGCTTCCCGAGTACACCGAGCTCCTGGAAAAATTCGAACCGTGGCGGGCGGAGCCGGCTACGGCGGCCACCATGACGGTCCTCGGCTCCTACCACCTGTTCTGAGCGATTACGGGATGAAGCACCACCGTCCGTTCGTTATAAAGATCCTTTTAAAACGAACGGACGGTGGTTACTCCTCTCAGGTCAGTGGCACAGACCTGGCGGTATGGACGTCGCGCAGAAGTTGGCGATGAACCGGACGCCGGTTCCGGTGCCGTCCCACACGAGGTCGGCGGGATGGTTGCGGAAGGCGACGTTACCGGCGATCGTGTCGAAGTTGGGGTTGCTTCCGTGGGTGAGCGCGCGGGCGCTCGCGACCACGATGCCGCCGGAGTTGATCTGCCTGCCGCTGTTGCCTATCACGCTGTTGTGCGCCACGAGGGTATGGGTCGCGCCCAGCAGCAGGATGCCGCCGCCCTGGAGGTTCACCGGTGTGTCTCCGTGCTTCGGGCAGAACTTGTTATTGCGGGACACGCTGTTGCGGGTGACGACGGCGTTCCCCGCCCCTCCGGGCTGGCCGTCGTCGAGGACCATGATGCCTTCGCAGTTTCCGGTGAGCCGGTTGGCGGCGACCAGGACCTGCCGGGCGTGCCGGACGAAGACCCCGAACTGGTTGCCGAAGGCCAGGTCATCGCGCACCACCGTGTCGGCATCTGGCGAGTCGCCGACGTAGAACCCGGCTTCGTCGTTGCCGATCGCGGTGTCGCGGGCGAACAGGGTCTTCGTGGAAACGAACCGGGAGATGCCGTAGTCGCCGTCATTGACGGCCACGACCCTGGTCACCGTCAGCCGGTCGGTCCCGTAGCCGAACACCCCGTTGGCGGGGAACCCGCGGACCAGCAGGCCGGTCACGGTGTCGCAGCGGACCGGCGTGATCACCGCGCCGGTTTTGGTGTTGACCTTCTTCGCCAGGATGCAGATCCCGGTCGGCCCGAACGCGGCATTGCACGGCGTCTTCGGGAACTTCGCCGGAGGGACCAGAACCGTCCCTCCGTAGAAATCTCCGGATCCGCGCAGGGTGATCCCGTCCGTGCGTATCTGGACGCTCTGGTGGTACACGCCCGGCTTGACCAGGACCGTGTCGCCGGGACTGGCCTGGTCGACCGCGGCCTGGATCGACTGACCCGGGCCCACCACGATCGTTCTCGGTACCCCTGCTGATGCCACCGCTGATGCCGCCGTTGCTGATGCCGCCGCGCCCGAGCTGAGCGCGATTCCGAGCCCAGCCGCGCATGCTGCGATGATCATTCGTCGCATACTTTTCCCCACTCCCCGATGACGGAATGCCCCCCAGATGAGCAGGTAGAACCGCTCCCCCCATGGCGGGCATTCGACCTAGTCAGAGCCTCACGCTAACCCGGGCCCAGACTGCGGGACAAGCCCCCGGGAGAATGTTGATATCAATATCGTTACGGGTTGTGTACTTACCGTGTGGGCGGTAAGGTTACTGGAACAGGCGGTATCGCTTTCGAGGTCGCATCCCCGCCCCGCGGCCTCGGATCTGCTCACCCCTGCGGTGTCCCGCCCGCAGCGGCTGAGCAGCGGTACCGCCGTTTTTCATGCCCCGGTCCGGCCGTTTCCGGCTCCGGGCGGTGAGGAGCACCGTGGTGGCCAGGCCGGTCGCGATGGTGGCCGCGGCCGAGGCCAGGAGGGTGTGCTGGGCGCCGAGCCAAGCGGTGAGCGGGCCGCCGAGCGCGGTGCCGAGCGGGGTCGCGAGCACGGTCAGCGCGCCGCGGGCGGCCAGGACCTGGGAGAGCAGTTCCGGGGGGCTTTCCCGCTGGAACAAGGTGGCCGACAGGGCGGGGTAGGGCGCATACAGCAGGCCGCCGGCGGCGAAGCAGGCCATGGCGAGAACGGGAAACCGGAACAGGCCCAGCGGGGCGAGCGCGGCGCCCCAGCCGATGACCGCCACCACCAGGACCGGCCACAGCGGGAGGCGGCGGGCCAGGCCGGTAACAACGCTGCCGGCGGTCGCGCCGATCCCGAACACGGTCCAGAACAGGCCGAGCAGCGCGGCGCTGCCGCCCAGCGGTCCGGTCACGTACAGCGGCAGCGCCACCTCGACCGGGCCGTACAGGAAGTAGTAAACCAGGGTCAGGATGAGCAGGCCGGCCAGCGGTCTGCTGCGGGCGATCACCGCGAACCCCCGTGCCCGGTCCGGCTCGTCAGCGTCCGCGATCCCGGCGCTCCTCGGGTGACCCCGGACGGTGGCCGCCACCGTGGCCAGCACGACGAAGGAGGCGGCGTCGGCGGCGACCGGCACCGCCGGCCCGGCGACCGCCACCGCCAGGCCCGCCAGCAGCGGGCCGATGACGAACGCGGCCATCCCGAAGCCTGACAGCAGCGCGTTCCCCGCGGTGCGGGACTCCGGCGGCAGGTGCTCAGCGACCAGTGTGTACTGCCCGGATATGCCCCAGGCGTGCAGCAGCGAAGACGCGGCCAGCAGCGCCACGTACGACCCGGTCCGCAAGGCGCCGAGCGCGTACAGCAGCGGGATCAGGCTCAGCGTCACCGCGCGCAGCGCCGCGTCTGCGGCGACCAGGTGCCGGCCGGCCAGCGCCCGTAGCGGCCGGGCCAGCAGCACCGCCCCGGCCGCGCCTGGCAGCGTGTAGGCGGCGACCGCCACGCCCACCACCAGCCCGCGATCGGCGGGCGCCGCGATCCGGATCGCCAGCCACGCCACGCCCACCGCGCTCATCCCGTCGCCGATCGCCGACACCGCGAACGCGGGCAGCAGGCGTCGCAGCACCGGACTCGCGATGACCGGCGAGACCGCGTCGCGGAACTTTGCGGCTAGCGGAGGAAAAATAGTTCGATGCGGACGGCGACCGGTCGTGGTACTAGCTACCTCTGATCCGTTCGGCTTGCTTGCGGATGGCGGCGAAAACTCGTTCGTCGCCTGCTGTCGCAGGGATGGCAGTGAGTACCTGGTCCAGAGTTTCGGTTACGAGGGCCGATGCAGCCGGTCGCCTGATGCCCCAGGCGGCTGCCTCGTCAATGAGGCTAGCTCCGGTCACCTCCCGAATGTCGACCTGCCCGCCAACGCGCTGGCCGAGGTGAGTGTCGGCAGGCATTGGCTGGCCGGTGCTGTCGGTGAGGTCAAGGGCGATCGTCGAGAGCACGTCATACAGTGGCGCGAGCCTGATCGCCGGGCTGTCCTGGTCGTGCAGTACGGAAAAGTTCTTGGCATGCGCGTCCGCGTTGCCGACAGCCATGTTGAACGTCGTGCGGCGCAGGAGGCTGGTTACGTCGCGTGGGTCTCCGAAGTTTCGCAGCAGGTTTGCGAGGTCGCGCAGTGCTGGACCGCCCTGTTCCTCGTATTTCAGCCCGGGAGGCGTGGCGGTGGCCTGGCAGCCGTCCTCCTGGTGCACACGTACCGGAATATCGCCATCAGCACGATCGTGCCTGTCATAGCGCCTTACCGCCAGCACGGGAAGGCCGGTCACATCGAGCAGTTCGGCCTCCGGTACCGCCAGCCCGCATCCGGCGGCGAGCCGCAGACAGGTGGCCTCATTCGCAGCCATTGGGTGCGGGCCGTCGGGCTTGAGTATCCACGTAGACGGCGCATCTCCGTAAGGGAGCTGCCAGGTCCCGTCAGCGGCGCGGCCGAGGAGCGCCTTGCGTTGGAAGCCGGCCAGCGACGGGCGGAATCCGCGCTCGGGCGCGGCGCCCAGCGGGGCGACGTCGAGCGCGCCGATCACCCGTCTCAAGTCGCCGGAAGTCATAGGCGTGTACCCGCCCTCTGCGCCTGGTTGTTCCCCGTCGGGAAGCAGCATGACCGCGCCCGCACAGTCACGGCCGAACGCTTGCAGGATTCCGTAAGTGTCCGCCGGGCGGGTGCCGGCCAAGGCCGCCATCCGGGCGAGAATTGGTCCCTCGGGCAGCATGTTCTCAAAGAAATCCATGCCACGCGTGTCCCGCGGGCCCGTCGGGCTGCCAATTGGCAGCCCGACGGACAGGACAGGGCTGCCAAGTCCCCACCGCTCGATCCCCTCCGGGCGCCACTCCAGGTGGATCCTGTACTCCGGACCCGGCAGCAGCACCGCCACCGGAGTCTCATACAACCATGCGACGAGCCGGTCAGCCACGGCGTCCCCTCGGCCGGACGACGACCTCACAGCCGACAAACCGCAGCAGCCGCAGCGCATGGGTCAGCGAACTGCCGAACTTGCCGCCCTCCAGCGACGACAGGTAAGGCTGCCCGATCCCCATTGCGTCCGCCGCGTCTACCTGCGTCACCCCGGCCGCGGTCCGGAAGTGCTTCACCGCCGCCCCCAGGTCCCGCGCCGTGATCACCTGATACTCATCGCGCCGTATCACCATAGACCAATAGTAGCCGGTTATCGGCAAACAACGATATCACTTATTTGTGATCCGCCGTGAGCCAGACGGCCCGGGTACTGCTATCGAGCTGGCGCGACGGCCTTGAACGAGCCGTCAGCGTGGTTCTGGCGCGGCTTCTCGCCAGTGAACAGGTACAGCGGCCAGCCGTTGAAGGTGACCTGGCCGTTGATCTTGCCGAACTTCCCGCGAATCCTGACACCGCGGGCCACGACCGGGACGCCGCGCACTGGTGGCCAGATGGCCGCGCACGGTCCGGTGCAGGTGCCGGCCTTCCCCCGGCTGTCACCGGTAAAGGTGTACACCACCAGGCCCTTGCCCTCTACCAGCACCGGGCTCTTGACGCCGGCGACGTGCTGCGTCCGGAACACGACCGCGTTCCGGGGGGCACGCTGCGACGCGCCCAGCGCCGACGATGCACCCAACGCCGATGACGCGCCCCAGCCAGATCCCGCCAGCAGCGCCACCGACACCAAGCCCAAACCGGCGGCACGCAAACCAGCACGCATAACCCACTCCCCTTCATGATCCCGCTTCCCGTATGTATGTCCTTCCCCACCCGATAGGGATACGGCCGGCCGGCCCGAACGGTTCACGGGTTCAGCGGTTTATGATCCGTCGTGGAGGTCCCATGCGCATCAGCCTTGGTGATGTGTCCTTGTGGTTCGATGTATCCGGGCCGTCGGTGATTCCGCGGAGGGACACGACGGTAGAGCGCCCGGTCCTGGTGGCTGTCCACGGCGGCCCCGGCTTGGATCACCTCACGGTGAAGTCCGCCCTGGGGCCGCTGACTGAGGACTTCCAGGTCGTGTACTTCGACCTGCGGGGCCACGGCCGCAGCGATCACAGCAGCGCTGAGTTCTGGAACATGCGGACCTGGGCTGATGACCTGCGGCGGCTGTGCGACGCGCTCGGACTGCCCAAGCCGGTGGTCCTCGGCAGCAGCTTCGGCGGCTTCGTGGCGCTCACCTATGCGGCGCTGTTCCCCGATCATCCCGGCGGCGTGATCCTGGCCAGCACAACCGGGGGCCACCAGGACCAGCAGCGGGTCATCGAGACATTCGGCCGCCTCGGCGGCCCGGAGGCGGCCGCCGTCGCCCGGCGCACCTACGCCGATAAGACCGGAGACAGTCAGGCTGAGTTCCTCCGCGTCTGCTACCCGCTTTACAGCGCCGCGCCGGGCTGGGCCGAGGAATCCCGCCAGCTCCAGGCCCGGATGATCAAGAACATGGACGTCGCCTTGCACTACTCCACCCACGAGGTCCACGCCTTCGACCCCTGGAGCGTGATCGGCACCGTCAGGTGTCCCGTGCTGGTCCTGGCCGGCGAGGACGACCCCATCTGCCCGCTACCTGTGGTCGAGGAACTCGCCAGGCGACTGCCGGAGGAATCCGCCCGCCTGTTGTGCCTTCCCCGCGCGCGCCACACCATCTTCCGTGACCGCCCAGATCTCGCTTTCCCGGCCGTCAGGCACTTCGTCTCCCAGGTCAGGGAAGCCATTCCGCAAACTGCTGACACATCGTGACCATTATCTAGCTATCATGCGTTTACGTCGTGACCGAAGTCACGTTCGCGATTGGTGCGCCACGATGCAAGGTACTTCAATTTAGTCCCGTGAACCACCTCGTAAAGTTCTGCCCACGACGCCAGCTCCTCTAGCGCGGATCTGCCCACCCACGGCGTCGAACTCGGGCGAAACGCCGTATTCCACCAGAGTGCGTGCCGGATGATAAGCTCGTGAAACAACAGTTCGTTTACCGTCTTAGCTTTTATTGCAGCATTGGCCCGCTCAAAGAAACGCAAGATAGTGTTGGCATCGTGAAACGGGGTATATTCGAGGTCGCCATCGTACGAAGAGAGGCGCGGGTCCTTCTGAAGATCATCGCGGGTCACGGCGAGCACGTGACGGCCGCCACCGCGCTTTCGGAGATGGTCTATCAACCGGACTCTGCAATCCTCGATCGCACCAGTCACTAGTTCTTGGTGAAGCGCTAGAACTCTGTCCACTTGCTTGTCGTGCCGATCGGCGTCGAGCGTAATTACCGCGAGAACCAGGGCGATCAGGACGCCCGTCGCCTGAAGCCCGCTCGCATAGGCAGAATAGCGGCTCGAGTTAAGGAATGATGCTGGCGCGATCAGGGCAACCAGTATAACCGTCCCGAAAACGTACAGGTAGATGCTTCTTCTGCGCAGTGTCATATCAGGTCCCTTCCGCTGCAGGATCCACGCTGCCACGACCCTCGGCCCCCTCGCAGTGCCAACACCCGACTTCGTTCCCGTCTCAGCGGTCGTGTCAGTGGTCGTGTCAGGGGCGTGGCGGAGGCGTGACAGGACCGGCCGGGATGGTGGAGCCATGACACACCGCCAGCCAGCACAGGAGAACCCGATGCAGACCTGCCGGGACGACACCACCGTCGAGATCCGGCCCGCGGACCCCGGCAAGAGCCGCGACGTGAAACTGGCACGCCGGCACCACGCTGGGCCGGATCCGCAACACCCTCACCAGCACCGGCGGCACCCCCGCCCTGACCATCCACGCCACCACCACGCTCGGCGACATCACCGCCCGGAGCCTGTGATGAACGTGGACGACGCCACCTCACATCCGGGATCTCAGCACGTCGACTTCGCAGCCTGGCGAGAACGGGTCATAGCCGTGCTCGACCAGCCAGCGGACCGCCTTCAGGCTTCGCAGCGACCACCACGCGCGGATCATGTCGAGGTCGATGTCGGCGCCGTAGCCGGCGACGACGTCGCCAAGGTGCTCCTCGTGTCCCAGCGTCAAGATGGCGAGGTCGTACAGGGCATCGCCCTGGGCCGCCTCGGACCAGTCGATCACGCCGGTGACCTCGTCACCGTCGACGAACACGTGGGCGACCTGCAGGTCGCCGTGCGTGAACACCCGTGTCCACGGCCGGAGCGCGGCCTCGGCAACCCGGCGATTGCGCGTGACCAGGTCGGCGGGAAGGACATCGTTGGTGACGAGCCACTCGCATTCGCCGTCGAGGTGCGACGCGATCTCGTCGAGGCTCTGATCCGGAAGCCATGGCGGCAGCGGCGCGTCGTGCAGCATCCGGGCGGCGGCACCCGCCGCCGCCCACGCCGCCGGCGATGCGGTCGACGGCTCGCCGAGGCGGCCGAGTGCCGTCCCCGGGAGGGCGGCGAGCGCGAGCACGGGCGGCTTGCGCCATAGGACCTCCGGAGTCGGGACCGGCGCCAAGGCCATCGCCTCGACCTCGACGTCGGTGCGCGTCTGGTCAGCGTCGATCTTCAGGAACACGTCGCCGACGCGCAGTGTCGCGCGCTCGCTATGGGCGACGACGACCTCGACCTCCTCCACGCCGGCCATTATCGCGGGGAAGACCACCCCTGATAACATCGGCCACGATCCAGTGCAGGACACAAGGGACCAACGGTGAGCGACGCGGAAGCGTGGAGACCGGGACAGGACACGCAGGCGGTCGCGACGGCGCGCCTGCAGGGTCAGAACCCCGACAAGATCCACTCCCCGGCATGGGGAGTCATCGGCAACCTCGGCGACAGCATCTGCTACGCGGGTGTCGCCGCCAAGGTCGAGGCGATCCAGGCCGAGCTGCGCCGCCGCGTCGTCGATGCCGATCTCCCCGTGCGAGTCATCGCGCCGAACTTCGCCGGAGGGATCTCCGACGGGCAGCGCAACGGCACACCGGAGATGCGCTACTCGCTGATCGGCCGTGAGACCAGCAACGACGGCGTCTGCCTGCACCTGGAAGGCAGCGATATCCGCGGCGTGATCGCCGTCGTCGCCTGCGACAAGCCGCCGGTCGGGACGCTGGCCGCTATCCTCGAGCGCAACGTTCCCGCGGTGATCATGTCCGACGGCTCCATCCGCCCCGGCACCGACTCCCGCACAGGCGAGCCGATCGACATCGTCTCCTGCTTTCAGGCGGCGGCGGAGACGCCGGAGGAGCGGCGCCGCATCGCGCTGGAGGGCTCGCCGGGCCATGGCAGCTGCGGCGGGATGTTCACGTACAACACCATGCAGTCGTTCATCGCGACCTGCGGCATGGAGCCGCTGCACATGGTGAGCCCGGCGTCGGAGGATCGCCGCCGCATCAAGGAGTTCCCCGCGCAACTGCTCGACGCGCTCCAGCTGCTCTCCGAGCGCGACATCCGCCCCCGCGACATCGTCACCCGGGCGTCGCTGCGCAACGCGACGCTGGTAGCGATCGCCATGGGCGGCTCCACCAACGTCGTGCTTCACGCACCGGAGCTGGCCCGCGCCGCTGGCATCGCCTTCTGGCGCGAGGTGATCACGCAGGACGAGTTCAACCGGGTGTCGCGCACGCTGCCCGTGCTGGTGAACGCCCGTCCCTTCGGCCGCTACTCGATGGTCGACATCGACGCCAAGGGCGGCCTGCCGGTGATCGTGCGGGAGCTGCTGGCCGCGGGGCTGCTGGACGGCGACTGCATGACCTGCACGGGAGAGACGCTGGCCGAACAGATCGCGCGCCTGCGCCCGGCCGCCCCCGACGGCGAGGTGATCCACCCGCTTTCGGCGCCGTTCAAGCCGACCGGCGGCCTGCGGCTGCTCCACGGCAACCTCGCCCCCGGCGGCGGCGCCGTGATCAAGCTCGCGGGGGTCGAAGGCGGCATGGAGGGCGGCCGGTTCGCCGGGCGCGCCCGCGTCTTCAACAGCGAGGCGGCGCTGATCGAGGCACTCGCCACCACGCCGGGGCAATTCGAGGACCGCGACATGGTGGTTATCCGCTACGAGGGGCCACGCGGCGCTCCGGGCATGCCGGAGCTGCTCGATCCGACCTCGCGGATCACCGCGCTCTGCCGGCGTCGCGGCATCACGATCGCACTCATGACCGACGCCCGCTTCTCGGGGGGATCGGTGGGACTCGTCATCGGCCACGTGTCGCCGGAGGCGGCGCTGGGGGGGCCGATCGCGCTCATCGAGGACGGCGACACGATCGTCGTGGACGTGAATCAGGACACCCTCGATTGCACCGAACTGGAAGACGCCGGAACACTCTCGGCACGCCGTGCGCGGTGGGAGGCGGAAGCCGAGCGCAACGGGGGCACACATCAGCTGGTGCGGCCCGTCAGCACGCGGCTGCTGCGGCGGATGCGCGCCTGCGCATTGCCTCCGCTACAGGGCGCCGGACTGTCGGATACCGGACTGTCGGATACCGGACTGTCGGATGCCGATGGCCGCGGGAGCCCAGGGTAGGGAACCGCAAGCGCGTTCAGGCCGCGATGGCCGCCGCCTCGTAGCCCGTGACCGGCCCGTTGCCGCCCGGGAGACCTGAAAGAGGCTTTCATAGTTGCCCGGAATGTGGTTAACTCTGAAAGAGTCTTTCAGATCATGCCGGAGACGGGAAGGAGCGGGGAAGCAGATGGCCGAGGAAGCCCGGGTACGTCTCGACGACCCAGACGCGATAGCGGCGCTGACCCACCCCGTCCGCTGGAAGCTGCTGAACTACCTGATGTCCTCCGGTCCGGCGACGGCGTCGCAAGGCGCCCGCGCCGTCGGCGATACGCCGTCCAACTGCAGCTATCACCTGCGAACACTGGCCAAGTACGGCTGGGTCGAAGCAGACGGCTCCGCCGACGCCCGCGAGCGTCCCTGGCGAGCTCTCGTCACCGGCTTCAGCCTCGAGCAGCCCAGCGACCCGGACAGCCCGCTGGGGCGCAATACCGCGGCGCTGATGGCCATGACGATCCAGCAGGACCAGCAGGAGATCCTGGAAGCCGTGGCACGCTTCACGACACTGGAGCGCCCATGGCAGGACGCATCGTCCCATCACAGTTACACACTCCGGATGACCGCGACCGAACTGGCGGACCTGACACGGCAACTGGACGCATTGATCCGGCCCTACATCGCCGCCACGCGCGATGAGCGGCCGGACGGTTCGGCGTTGGTCCATCTCGGTCTGCACGCGTTCCCGGAGCGGCCTGATCCGAAGGAAACGGAACGATGACCGCACTGCGCAATCGAGACTTCCGCCACCTCTGGCTGGCCGGCCTCATATCCGACACCGGCGACTGGATGCTGCTTGTCGCTCTCCCGATCCTGGTCTACCAGCTGACCGGATCGACCCTCGGCACCTCGATGGCCTTCCTCATCGAGCTGATTCCGGCGCTCCTGATCACCCCGCTGGCCGGGCGCCTGGCCGACCGAGTGGATCGCCGTACCCTGCTGGTCGCCATCTCGCTCGCCCAGGCCGCCGCGTTGCTCCCGCTCCTGGCCGGGACACATCTGCCGGTCCTCTACTGCGTGATCGCGCTCCAGGCGGCGCTGGCGAGTCTCTTCGACCCAGCCAAGAACGCCCTGCTCCCGACGCTGGTGGCCGAAGACCAGCTGGTCGCGGCGAACTCGCTGATCGGCCTGAACCAGAACCTCGGACGCCTGGTCGGCGCCGCGCTAGGCGGCGCCGCCCTGATGGGCGGCGGCCTCTCGGTGATCGTCATCGGCGACACGGCGAGCTTCCTGCTGTCGGCCGCGTTGATCTGGACCGTTCACCCGGCCAGTGCCACAGTTCCCATGCGCGGCGCATCGTCACCGCGCACCGGCGGACATCCCTTCGCCAGGCGCTCAGTCCAGGTAGGACTGGCCGTGACCGCGATCACCGCCATCGGCCAGGGACTCTTTATCGTCCTGTTCGTGGTCTTCGTCGCCCGGAACCTCCACGGAAGCGCCGCCGAGAACGGCCTTCTCCGCGCCGTCCAGGCGATCGGCGCCATCGCCGGCGGTCTCGTCCTGTCCCGGGCCACCCGCATCCGTCCAGGACGCCTGGCTGGCCTGGCCTGCCTGGTGTTCGGAGCCTTGGCCGCCCTGACGTGGAACCTGCCGCACGCGACCATCGCAGAGCCCGTCTACGTGGCCCTGTTCATCTGCTTCGGCATCCCAAGCGTCGCGATGGTCAGCGGCCTGATCTCGTCGCTCCAGCAGGCGACCGCGGACGGCGAGCGGGGACGTGTCTTCGCGGCCTTGGGCGCGGCGTTCGCCTCCGGTCAAGCGGTCGGCATGGTGACCGCGGGCATTCTCGGCGACGGGTTCGGCGCGGTGCCTCTCCTCAACGTCCAGGCCATCTGCTATCTTGTCGGCGGCGTGGCGGCGCTCGCCGGAATAGCCGACCCAGGGGGCTCGCCGCGCCCGGAGCGCCCGGCGGCACGGATGGCGGTGCGGAGTAGTGGTACCGCCCGATGAGCTGCTGGTCAGGTGCCTTTGCCGGTGTGCTTGGCCAGGGCAGCGCGGGCGTCGCGAAGGGTGACATGGTTGCCGCGGACGTCCTGGATCTCGGGCGGCACGTCGGCGTAGTTAAGAGCCGCGTCGTCGCCGCAGGCAGGACAGATGATCTCGTACGGGCCGATGCTGGCCCAGTCCCAGACCCGGCCCGCCCGCGGATCGTCCTGCAGCGCGCCAAGACGCAGCCGGATGATCGCGGTGTCATGATCGTGCCCGGGGACGCCGGATTGGACAGCCACGATGTCACCCCCCTCACCGCCGTTTCCTGACAGCGAGGATGCCGGAAAGCGAACTTTTGGTGATTATCTCATGAACCGCACGTGAGCTCACGGCGCCTCAGGCAACGCGCCGGGGCTGGCAGTGCGGCAGGCGCCGTGCCCGGCCTGGCCGGTGCTGTACGGCGCGGTACGGTGCGGTGCGGTGCGCATACGGTCGCGCTGGGGCCCGCTGGCCGTGCGGCTCGGGGCCGTGCTGGCCGCCACCGACCGCTCCTCATACCGCTCATTTCCGGATTTGTCGGATATGGACCGTGGGCTCGTGCGGTTGGTTTACGCTGTGCGGTCGGTTTACGCTGTGCGGTTGATCCATAGGTTTATGTGAGCGCCCAGACTAACGCACATTTGTGGTATGCCGGGCATATCGCATTTGCTGGAGGGGGCTGGCCAGCGTGGCGGATTACGCGCATGTACACATAGCGGGCATATGGGCCGACCATCTACGGGAAGAAAGGAGCCTTCTGGAAGAAAAGGCGCCGGAAACCGGCGCCCTATTCTCCATCAAGCTCTTATCTTCCGCGTCGTTCACCGCAGCCGCCGTCACATAACGGTCATATCCCGACAAATCGATGCGCGTCCCGGCCACAGGCACGTCCCGGCCACAGGCGCGGCTCGTCGCAGGCGCGGCTCGTCGCAGGCGCGGCTCGTCGCCGG
>Ga0213881_10000463_pt1 | contig 26743 bp, 21 predicted proteins | sample BarmaccoBMER_R08_FD_160104 | JGI IMG/M metagenome (GOLD analysis project Ga0213881, IMG submission 160104) | Barbacenia macrantha exposed rock microbial communities from rupestrian grasslands, the National Park of Serra do Cipo, Brazil - ER_R08 ... | reverse complement strand
CCCCATGTTCTAGAATATAGTGCTTGTAATCCTGCAACACATATTCATAATGCTGCACCCGATCGCTCGCTCGTGCCGCCACGCGAGGGTTCTGGGCTGCTGATAGCCGAATTGCCTGCATAATTAAGTGAAATCGGCTGGTCCGATTTCGGACATGCATATCAAATGGTGTTGTCGTAGTGCCTTCCTCCTGATAGCCGTTAATATGGAATCGCTTAATATTGGGACGACCGAATATCAACTCTTTCACTGCCGAAGGATAGCCGTGGAAGTTAATAATCACATGTTTGTCTGGAGTGAATAGAGCATCGAACATTTCGGCATCCAAACCGTGGGGATGGGCAGATTTTTCTTCTAGTACCAGCAGATCAGTCACATTCACTACCCGTACTCGTAACTCTGGCATCTCTGCACGCAGGATATGAGCTGCTGCCATGACTTCCACAGTAGGCGAGTCCCCGATTCCCACCAGCACCACATCGGGGTTAATGCCTTCATCAATACTTGCCCATTGCCATACAGAAGCACCAGCGCGGCAGTGAGCAACGGCTTCTGGCATCGACAACCACTGCGGCATCGGATTTTTATTAGCAATCACCAAATTGACATATCCGGTACTCTGCAAACAGTGATCGATAGTGCTGATTAAGCAGTTAGCATCGGGAGGTAAATAGATCCGTGCCGATTCTGCTTTAAGATTCAAGATGCTATTGATAAAGCCAGGGTTTTGGTGTGAAAAGCCGTTATGTTCCTGCCGCCATAGAGTGGAGGTTTCTAGATAATTCAATGATGCGACTGGTAGACGCCAAGGCATTTCTCGCGAGAACTTAAGAAACTTAGAATATTGATGCATCATCGTGGTGACAATTGCCAAGAATGCCTCATAGGAGGGGAAAAGACCGTGGCGACCAGTGAGCAGATAGCCCTGAAGCCAAGCTTGGCAGTTGTGTTCACTCAAGACTTCGATTACCCGACCGTCATGGGGACCAATATGACTGTCATGGGGATTAGTCGGCCATTGATAGTTACGATGGGTGACATCTAACACTTTTGTGAGTTTGTTAGACTCTAATTCATCAGGAGAAAAGATGCGGAATGTTTTAGGATTTCGTTCAATTACAGCCTTGAGGTACTGACCAACTTGCTGAGTGTTACTGACCTGATTTTCTCCCCGCTTACAGACTCCTTCTGTCTCCACATGCTCAATCGCCACCTCAAAATCGTCTATGTTAGGCAGATCGAGAGGACGGCGTATATGTCCGCCAAAAGTGTGGGGGTTGCAGCCCATACGTCGGTCGCCCTTGGGACACTGCTCCAGAATTTCTGGTAGTGGGCAACCATGTTCGTCTAATAACTCCTCCATATGGTAGGAGCGTAGCCACTCCTCCACTAGCTTTAGGTGAGCTGGATTCTTTTTCACATCTGGTGCTGGAACTTGGTGAGAGCGGTAAGACCCCTCAATGGGCTCTCCATCCATTTCCTTAATTCCGGTCCATCCTTTGGGTGATCGCAGAATCAGGACAGGCCATTTAGGTTTCGTGATGCGCTCTCCAGAACGAGCTGCCTGTTGAATGCGACAAATCTCCTGATAAGCCCAGTCCATCGAGGCGTAGAGGTCGGCATCCAAATCAGCATCTTCCACAAACCGCACTTGGTAACCGTAGCCAGTAAATAGGTACAGGAGTTCTTCATCGCTCATTGAGCCGTAGATTGTGGCACTGGTGATTTTGTAGCCGTTAAGATGCAGAATTGGCAGCACTGCCCCAGATTCAGCTGGGTCGAGATACTTGTAGCTATGCCATGCTGTTGCTGTTGGTCCAGTCTCCGCTTCCCCATCTCCCACTATGCAAGCCACAATCAAGTCAGGGTTATCCATCACTGCACCAAAGGAAGTTGCCAGGGCATACCCCAGTTCACCACCTTCATGAATTGTCCCAGGAACGCCAGGATACAAGTGGCTAGGAAAGCCACCGGGCCAGGAAAACTGCCTAATTAATTTCTGCATTCCTGCTCTATCCAGCGTCAGGTCTGGGTAAAATTCCTTCAGGGAACCCTCTAGGTAAAGATTTGCCAGGTTAGCTGGTGCGCCGTGTCCTGGACCAGTGACGAGGAACATATCTACGTCGTAGCGCCGAATCAAACGGTTGAGGTGAGCGTAGATGAGGTTGATTCCAGGGCTGGTACCCCAGTGCCCTAGCAGGCGGTCTTTGATATCTTCGGGACGCAGGGGTTCTTGAAGGAAAAAATTCTCTTTGAGATAAATTTGGGCAGCGGCAAGATAGTTTGTCAGACGGCGATAACGAGCGATCGCTTCAAGTTCTGCTGCATGATTTTGACGAACGTCTCGAACTGAAATCTCTGGGCTAGCTAGCGGCTTCAGTGGAGTTGATGTCATTAGGATTTACCTCTTGAAAAAGCGTGCAATAGAGACACGAAAAATTAAATTTATGAGCTGTCAGTGTACCAATCGCTTTGCAGGTTGAGCTTTTAAGTGATAGTTATCTAGCTTTAAGCCTAATAAAGTTATTGTTCTATCGCTTCCTTAAAGCAAAAGAACAGTGACTAAAGGTATCCTAATGAGCCTTATCCTCTATCACGTCTATCTCAAGTCACATCCTCTAAGAACATGATGGACTTCAGTATAGAGTTGGCAGTTTTTACTCGTCATTTTAGATATAGGGACGATTATTGCCTCGCAGAAATTTGGTTACAGTGAGGAGGAAGTTTCTGTCTGAACAAAAAGTATCAACTCTCTGGCAGATGGGTAAGTATAAGTACATCTTGTTTTACAAACCCTATGGCGTTTTGAGCCAATTCACAGACAACAGCGAAACCAAACGCAGCACTCTCAAGGATTACATTCTAGTTCCTGGCGTTTACCCTGTTGGACGTCTGGATTGGGACAGTGAGGGGTTGATGCTGTTAACTAATCACGGGCAATTGCAACACTGGCTCTCCCATCCTCGGTTTAGACACAAGCGCACCTATTGGGTACAGGTAGAGCGAATTCCCGATGCAGATGCCCTAAGCCAACTGCAGCAAGGCGTAGTCATTGAAAATTACCGGACACAACCAGCAGAGGTGCAACTGTTAGACTATGAGCCACCGTTGCCACCGCGAACCCATCCAATTCGATTTCGGAAAAATGTGCCTTGTGCTTGGCTAGAACTCACACTGACTGAGGGGCGAAATCGGCAAGTGCGTCGAATGACAGCTAAGGTAGGATATCCGACTTTACGATTAGTTAGAGTCAAAATCGCGCATCTTGACTTAGAGGGACTCCAGCCAGGGGAATGGCGCAATCTCACTCCAGAGGAAATAAAGCCACTTCTATCTTTAAAATAGTGGGCAGGGACAGCAAACTATGGCAACTTGGATCTTAGCTATCATCTAGTTCCTAGTGTCTTTGACACACCCCTGTAAACTTAGCTCGATAGGGTTTTCAGGCTGGTTTTTTGTAAACACTTTAGAACGGGAATGCAGGAAGTCTCAGTATGCTAATTTGCCCTCACTGCCAGTCTGAAAACCCTAATGGCAACAAATATTGTCAACGCTGCGGTACCTCCCTGACTCAAAAGGTCTGTCCAAACTGTGGTAGCGATGTGGATTTGCGTGCCAGACTATGTCAGAACTGCGGCAAAGTCACAGGAACTGTGTGGTGGGCGATTATCACACCTCTGAAATCAGGGTCAATCCCAGAGGATATGACCAATTTGAGCTTGGAAGTAGCCGAAGTAACAACTCCCGTTGCTATCCCTGAGTCGATGCCAAACAGTGTAACCAGGTTGAGCTTGGATGATGTGGAAAACCCTGTAGAAGAATTAGCAGCCCCGCCTGTCTCTATCACCAGTGAGCCACCAACTGCCTCTACCCCACAGCCTGAAGCCTACCTGGACGTAGAGCAGCGCTACCAGTTGCTAGAACCTTTACCACCCTTGGTGACAGAAGTACAGGTAAGAGTATTGGACTGTCAACCATTTCAATTGTCGCCACTAGCAGCCTTGGCAGCCTCGCCACCAGAGTGGCTGGTAACACCACCAAATGTTTCAGCTGAGGCTCGACCACCAGAGGTAGGTGCCGACTCAGTCATGACGACGGCAATTCCAGCGATCGCCAAGCCCTACCTAGCCCTTTGGTCCCAGTTTCCTCAAACCTGTGCCCCCATCCACGATGCTTGGCAGGAGGACAATCGGCAAGTGGTCTTGATTGAAGACCGTTCAGATTGGCCTCAGTTGCTTGAATGCTACGAGCGAGAGACAACTTTAGCTCAGATTTTGCCATTGCTTTACCAAATGACTCAACTCTGGGCAGCTCTAGAACCTTGGTCTTGTCGTCAAAGCCTCCTCATCTCGTCGAATTTGCGAATTGGGGCAAACAAGACACTGGCATTGCAACGCTTGTATGCTGAAAGCCCTGGATCTACACCGACCTTGCAAGATTTGGGACAAGTGTGGCAGGAGCTTCTTCATGAATCTCAGCGCACCCAGTTTGGTAGTTTAGTGCAACTAATAGACGAACTTAAAGCTGGTCACATTCAAACAATAGACGAACTGCGATCACATCTACAAGGAATCGCCAACGAACTACAAGTCCCCCTAACAACCTCTCCCCCAGCTCCCTTCTCCCCTCCCCTGCAACTAGATGAACTACCGATGCAAAGCGATGATATGCCAACTGTCGTGCTACCAATGCAGCTGTATAGTCTAGAAGACGCAGGCTGCACCGATGTTGGTCGCCAACGCGACCACAACGAGGATTGTTTCGGGATCGAAACGAGAATCTCTAAACAGGAAAGCCCTAGAGGGAGAACTACCCAGGCACAGGGGCTTTATATCCTCTGTGATGGCATGGGTGGACATGCGGCAGGCGAGGTAGCCAGTTCTCTAGCAGTGAAAACTCTACAGCAATATTTTCAAACCCGGTGGCAATCTCCATCTGAGCTGCCAGATGAAGCGACTATTCGCGAAGCCGTGCGTACAGCCAATCAAGCAATCTATAACCAGAACCAACAAGACACTCGTTCTGGCACAGCACGTATGGGTACGACCTTAGTTATGGTTTTACTCCAAAACACTAAGATAGCAGTGGCGCATGTGGGTGATAGCCGCCTTTACAGGCTGAGTCGCAGGCAGGGATTAGAGCAATTGACTGTGGATCACGAAGTCGGGCAACGAGAGATTTCCCGAGGAGTGGAACCAGAGATCGCATATGGGCGTCCTGATGCCTATCAACTTACCCAGGCTTTAGGACCGCGAGATGAGAACTTCGTTAAGCCCGATGTGAAGTTTCTAGAGTTGAATGAAGACACGCTGCTACTTTTGGCCTCGGATGGTCTTTCTGATAATGGCCTATTGGAGGAAAAATGGCAGACTCATCTACAACCCCTCTTAAGTTCTAGCAAGAGTCTGGAGCAGGGAGCTAGCGAGTTAATCGATTTGGCAAACCAATACAATGGGCATGATAATATCACTGCTGTGTTGATTCGAGTGAAAGTGCGACCAGACATGCAGCAACCAGGATAAAGTTGAAATGTTGATGTGGTCAGGCTAACCCTTTTAGATTCCCAACGAAACACCCCACTACAACAGTGGCGGTTTGAGAACGAGTTTGTAATCCGGATTGGTCGCTCTCCAGACAATCATATCGTTTTGACTGATACTCTGGTTTCCCGTCATCACCTGGAATTACGATGCCTGAACTCTAACCGAGACTCTTGGCAACTGATTAACCAAGGCACAAATGGAACTTTCCTCGATGGCGTCTTAGTCGCTCAAAGTTTATTGTCAGATGGCTCCCTCATTCAATTAGCACGAGGAGGCCCGATCCTGAAATTCCAAGTATTCCAATCAGTTCTAGCTACTCCTCCCTCAACTGCTTCAGTAGGCTGTACTCATCGTGGTAATCCGCCAAACAATCTGTTTTGCATCCACTGTGGTCAACCCATTTCAGTTCAACGGACCATCCGACAATATCAAATCCTACGGACGCTTGGACGGGGAGGTATGGGCACGACTTTCCTGGCTTGGGAGCCTGCGGAGGTAAGCCAGCAGAGGCAGCCACGGCTAGTGGTGTTAAAGGAAATGAACGCGGATATGGCGAAAATTGCTAAAGCTCAAGAACTGTTTGAACGGGAGGCTCGCATCCTTAAATCGCTGCATCATCCAGGTATTCCTGAATACTATGATTTTTTTGTGGAAGCAGGAAAAAAATACTTAGCTATGCAGCTAGTTCATGGGCAAGATTTAGAGAAACGGATCTTGAGTTTGGGACCAGTTACACCAAGTCAAGCGATCGGCTGGATGATCCAAACCTGCGAAGTTTTAGACTACATTCACAGTCACAAGCCGCCACTAATTCATCGCGATATCAAACCAGCTAACCTTATGGCTCGCACCGCAGATAACAGCATCGTGGTGCTTGATTTTGGCGCTGTCAAGGAAATTGGCACTATACCTGGAACTCGCATTGGGGCTGAAGGATACTCTGCCCCTGAACAAGAACGGGGACAGCCTCTTACCCAGTCTGATCTCTATGCCATTGGACCGACATTGATCTTCTTACTAACAGGCGAAAACCCTTTTAACTTTTACCGCCCACAGAATCGAGGTCGAGATTATCGATTCTCTATCGACAGAGTTCCCACGATTACACCTCGGCTGCGAAAAGTGATTGAGCGGGTAACAGAACCCGCTCCTGGCGATCGCTATTCAAACGCTAGAGAATTGATTACTGCCTTGAAAGCTTGCCTATAGGAATTATTCTTCGTCCCAAGCTTCAACTGCTAGCAATTCACTGACGGGGTCTTGTGTAGTGAAGCCATAGTCTAGTAGCTCTGATTTCCAATAGGACCATTCATTTCCATAAAGTGGGGCAACCTTCCAGATGCTATCCGTGGGCTTAATGATTTTGGATTCCACTAGGGAACGCACGTGATGCTGCAATTTCACCATCGGGTGAATAACTTGCTGGGTCATAACTTAAGTTCGATACTGACTGAGTTGTGCGAATATTCGAGTAGAAGCGCTTCTCAATGTCGAATCATAACAACTACGTGGAGTTCTGTATGCTAGAGAAGCAAATCTTCACTCCTCTAGATTATCATGTCCATTTTGGAAGTCGCCTTATTGTTAGCCAAAAAGTGCGGAAATTACTACATCTCTAATTTTCAGACATAGACGAGTTACTATTAGGAACGACATGAGTGAAGATGCAGACAACTTACTCAAACAAGGAATCGCTCATTATCAGACAAGTCAGTTTGAGGCAGCATTGCAGTCTTGGCAGCAAGCGCTAAGTTTGTATCGCGATAGCTTAGACTTGCGCCGAGAGGGAGCAGTGCTGGGAAACATTGGAGCAGCTTATCAAGCTTTGATGCTGTCCTACAGGGTGCCAATCTCGTGAATGCAGATCTCAGAACCCTGCTACCTCGTGCCAACTTGAGCTTGCGCTCTTGAGTCGCGCCTTGCCTCCACAGGCGTTGCCTTGAGCGGTGCTAACCTGAGTGGTGCGAACTTATGTAGTGCTTACTTGCCAAATGCTAGCCTGAGTGGAGCTAATCTTAGAGGTGCAAATTTGCGCGATGCCGATCTAAGCTATGTTGATCTTAGAGGTGCAAATCTGCAACAAGCCGACCTGAGCCGAGCTGAGTTAGCAGGGGCACAAGTGGAGTTGGACGGGAGTAGGGAGTGGAATGGGTTATGGTGTCCTTTTGGGTTGAAACTATGGCATGGGCAATAGGCACTATCTTCTGGGCCGAATTAGTGCGGGATGCTTATCATGTCTTAGCCCATCGCTGGCCGTTGCTGTATCGGCAGCATGTGTGGCACCATCGCATCTTTCGTCGGGACTTAACCATTATCAATGCCGCTGTTTATCGTCAGGCACAGTGGCGTAACGATTTGCCCGAATGCCTAGTCATGTTGCTGTTAACGCTAGCAGCATGGTGGGGCTGCTCCCAATGGAGGTCTGACTATCAATGGGCGGCTCTGGCAGGAACCCTATACACTACGATATTTTTAGCTGGCTGTATAGCGCGTGGTAGTGGTGGTGAATGGGCTCGGCAAGCAACTGATGTCACTCATCTCCCTGGTCCTTTCACCGCTCCCCCAGGTCAATGGTTGGTCAATCGACCATATCACTGGCGACATCACTTTGATAGTGACCAGGCATACTATTGCAGTACTTTCACTCTTTTGGACAAGCTGATGGGTACAGCTCTTACCTTGAAGGGAAAGACAGTAGCAGTGACGGGAGCATCTGGAACACTGGGGCGATCGCTCCTGTTGTGCCTACATCAAGCAGGTGCGAAGGTGGTAGCACTGAGTTCTCAACCAGAGCCAATAACTCTAACAGTAAGTGGGGCACCGCTAGCAGTAAAGACAATAACATGGCGGGTAGGTTGTGAGGCAGAACTGGCTCTGGCGTTGGAGCAAGTCGATATTCTTGTTCTTAACCACGGTATTAATGTCAGAGGCGAAAGAACACAAGAGGCGATTACCCAGTCCTATGAAGTCAATACCTTCTCTAGTTGGCGCTTGCTAGAACTCTTTCTCACCACTGTCCGGGACAATGAAGGCATAGCCTGTAAGGAAGTGTGGGTCAATACCTCAGAAGCGGAAGTCAGTCCCGCTTTAAGCCCACTGTACGAATTATCCAAGCGCACTTTGGGAGATTTGGTGACGCTACGTCGATTAGATGCTCCTTGTATCGTGCGAAAATTGATTTTGGGACCATTTAAAAGCACGCTTAATCCCATCGGAGTTATGTCTAGCGATTGGGTGGCACGGCAAATCGTGGCGCTCGCTCGTCGCGATGTCCGCAACATAATCGTCACAATTAACCCCCTCACCTACCTACTCTTTCCGGTGAAGGAGTTTTGTGTCTCAATGTATTTCAGGTTTTTCAGTCGTTCTGTGGCTCAACTCCAACCAGATGCTAAAGCGACTCATCTCGATGAGCAATCACTGCATAAAATGGATCTCCACCAGCAGCACCCAACCAAGACAGAAAGCCAGAAGCAGTAGATGGACGAGTAATGACTTCCGGGGCGCTAAACCCTGGCACTAGCTCGAAGTAACTTTTAACCAACTCAACTCGACTGGCTTCAGAACCCTCTCGCCATGCCTGAATGGCTTTTTGATAAAACATCCGGTTAGAAAAACTGATAATTGCTACACCGCCTGGTTTGAGGATGCGGTAGATCTCAGCGAATATAGCTTCTGGATACTGCAAGTACTGAACTGATACAGCGTTGAGGACAGCATCAAAATCTTGATCTGACAAGGGGATATGAGGATCTTTGTTGAAATCTTGCACAAAGTAATGATCTAGTTGAGGATTGCGTGCTAGTTCCTCAGCGTTGAGACCATGTCCCTCAACATGCGCGAATTCTATCTCTGGTAGATGCGAAACCCAGCTGCTCATCATATCAAAGATGCGTGTGTGAGGCTGGAGTCGCTCACGGTACAAATCCGTCAACTGTTGAATAAACCCTTCGTCCACATGGGTCACAAAACGTGGATAGCTATAGAAAAGTTGATCTTCAGAAGTATCTAACTTAGTCCGTTGATTCGGTCGGAGCGGCATGAGTGCGAGTCATAATAGGTTTGCTCTTCTTAGTTTAAGAATAAAGTTGCTCTCGACTCCCCAAGCACGGTATGCCTTCCCACTTGCGAAAAATCTATAAACTAAGCTAAGATAATACGTATACGAAATAATTTTCGTTACACTTGGATATAAACAAGAGTGCTTAAGGCATCCGAAGTAGAAATGCAAACAACTTCCGTCCCGGTTGAGCGACAGCTATCAGTAGAGCAACGGCAACTAGTTCTAGCACCCTACAGCATAGGGTACCGGATAAAACTACTATCTCAACTCATGACTCGCAGGTTTCAGGAAGTCATGGAGCCATTTGGTCTAACTCCCTTCCATTGGCTTGTTCTGTGCTGTTTGTGGGAAGAAGACGGTTTACCTACCTGTAGCATCGGGGAAAAACTCCAACAGGTGGGAGGGACCATTACTGGTGTGCTGGACCGGATGGAGGAGCGGGGGTTGGTGCGTCGAGAGCGGGACGTTGATGACCGTCGCATTTGGCGAATATGGCTAACGCCGGAAGGTAAGCAATTAGAAGCAGTATTGCCCCCACTTGCTCTGCAAGTGCGAGAGCAAGCTCTCAAGGATATCCCGTTGCCAGAGCGAGAACGGCTTTCTCAATTAATAGACCAGGCGATTGTGAATATGTCTTAGCCTTACGAAAGCTAGAGACGAAAAGTCATCCTTACGAGTGGTGTTGCAATCATTGAGATTCTTTAAGCTAATGCTTAGTGTACTAAATAATGAATGTCGTACTGAATTAACTGAATCTTAAGTTACGTGAATTTCATATTAAAAGCTCTGACATGTATAGGTCTTTCCCATAGTGGAGGTAATAATTGTGACAAATTCAAACGATAATTCTCTAAACGGCAAAGGAGCCGCAGTATTAGACCAGGAAGTGAGTACAGTTGCCGATACTGATAAAAAAGCCACTCCAGCAGTAGCCACAGCCGTTGCTCCAGAGAAAGAGCGTGAAACGGGACAAGTGGCGAAGCCTGAGGATAAAGCTCAGCAGGAAGGAGAAAAACTGAATCCTAAGAAGAAAAGACGCAAGCGTTTACTTTTCTCAGGTTTAGGTGTGTTGGCAGTAGTTGTGGGTGTGTTTGGTGTCCGCTGGTTCGAGTACGCTTCTACCCACGAAACTACAGATGATGCCTACACGACAGCTGATGTTCATCCGGTTAGTAGCCGGATTAATGGCACAGTTAACGCTGTGCTAGTGAATGACAACCAGCATGTACAAGCAGGTCAACTTTTGGTGACGCTTGACCCTCGCGATTATCAGGTACAAGTCCAGCAAGCAGAAGCATCACTAGAAGCAGCTCAACGTCAGGCAAACGCTGCACTCTCCAATATTAATCTAGCATCGCAAACGGCCTTGGGAAATACGCAGAATGCCCAAGGTAATGTTAACAGTGCCCGCGCCTCAATTAATACTGCCGTTGCCCAAGTCAAGGCGGCACAAGCTGGAGTTCCTGCAGCCGAAGCACAGGTGGCTCAAGCCAATGCGAATCTGCAACGGGATCAAGCTAACTATCGCCGTTACAGCACCCTTTATCAACAAGGAGTCGTGTCTCGTTCGCAGTTAGATACTTACCGTGCTGCTTACTATGTGGACGTCGCCCAGAAAAATTCTGCGATTCAGGCAGTAGCACAAGCTCAAGCCAACCTGGCTCAAGCTCAGGAGAATGTGACTAAAGCCGAGGCTCAGTTGGCGGCGTCCCAAGGTGGACTCACACAGGCTAAAGCCAGTGGGGTGCAAACCAAGGTAAACCAGGCTCAGTACAAAGCGGCTGAAGCGGCGATCGCCCAATCCCAAGCAAATCTGCATAATGCCGAACTGCAGCTATCCTACACCGACATCTACGCTCCCACGAGCGGTAGGGTGGGTAATAAAAGCGCACAAGTCGGGGAACGAGTGCAGCCTGGAACTCCTTTGATGCAAATTACACAAGACGATGCCTGGGTCGTTGCCAACTTCAAAGAAACCCAGCTTGCTAAGATGCGTATCGGGCAACCAGTAACAATCCACGTCGATGCTATCCCTAATCACGACTTCCTCGGTCGTGTAGATAGTTTTTCACCAGGTTCCGGCTCGACGTTTGCTCTACTACCTTCAGATAACGCCACTGGTAACTTTACCAAAATTGTGCAACGAGTCCCGGTCAAAATTGTCTTTGACCCCAATAGCATTCGCGGATATGAATCGCGAATTGTTCCTGGGTTGTCAGTTGAACCAAGTGTGAATGTAAAGTAAGGTAAAGTTAGTTGTTAATAATAGCCTCTGGTAAGTTCATTCTTCCAGAGGCACAGAGAATCTTATGACATCTAAGGTCGGTAATTTAAGGCATTTAAGTCGGATTGGACGAGCTTTTAGCTCTAGAAATTATCGACTGTATTTTGCTGGTCAAGGTCTTTCAATGATCGGAACCTGGATGACACTTATTGCTACCAACTGGTTAGTGCTCCAGTTAACGCACTCAGCTTGGTGGTTGGGCATAGTCGGGTTTGCTAGTCAAATTCCAACTTTCTGTCTAGCTCCGTTTGCTGGAGTATTTGTGGATAGATGGTCTCGCTATCATATCGTAGTTGCCGCCCAGGTTCTGGCAATGTTTCAGTCCTTAGCGCTAGCCTTTCTAGCACTAACAGGCATGATAAATATTTGGCAAATTATTGGATTGAGCCTGCTTCAAGGTTTAATTAACGCTGTCTCTGTACCAGCCCTACAGGCTTTCGTTAAAGAAATTGTTGAGAAGCAAGAAAACTTAGGAAATGCGATCGCGCTCAATGCTTCTCTCATTAGTAGCGCTCGGTTAATTGGACCCGCAATTGGTGGTTTATTAATTGCCACAGTAGGGTCAGGAATGTGCTTCCTGATTGACGGTATTAGCTACATAGCTGTACTTGTTGCCTTAATGTCGATGAAGCTCCCTCCTGTAAAGATATCAGTAGAATCTTCCCCGCAATGGCAGAGGCTGAAAACAGGATTTTCCTATGCCTTTGGCTTCCCACCTATCCGCTCAGTTCTACTGCTGATGGCTTTACTCGGTTTTATGGGCTTACCGTATGTTGTTCTAGCACCGATTTTTGCAACCGACGTGCTTCACGGGGGTGCGGAAACTCTAGGGTTTTTAATGGCAGCTTCAGCATTAGGAGCTTTCATAGCTAGTATTTACCTGAGTTCTCGACTTAGTGTAGTGGGTTTAGAGAATGTTATCGCCATGGCTCCAAGAATCTGGGGAATTGGGTTTATTGTCTTTTCTCTATCCCGTATTCTTGGGTTTTCCTTAATAGTGATGGTAGCGGTTGGCTTCGGTGTTGTTCTGCAAATAGCGGCCTGTAACACGTTTGTTCAAACAATAGTGGAGGACGATAAGCGGGGTCGAGTTATGAGCTTCTTTAGCATGTCATTTATGGGTATGGTACCCTTTGGCAGCTTGTTTTCTGGTTGGCTGGCCAATCAAATTGGGGCTCCAAATACATTAATAATTAATGGTGCGGTTTGCATTTTTAGTTCTTTCATATTCGCTAAATACCTACCAGTATTAACTAGCCTGATCCAGCCAATCTATACCGAGATTGGAATCCTTCCTAAGGTGCATTCATAAGCATACTCAAGTTTCCAACAATAGAGATATGAAGGTTTATGAACCCTAACAAGTCTTCTCCAAGAATCAATATATGAGAAATGCCATCAGAGCAAGGTCACTTCCATCAGCACTAAAATCAAGGAATTATCGTCTATTCTTTGGTGGACAAGGAATTTCCCTCATTGGGACTTGGATGACGCAACTTGCCACTGTATGGCTAGTTTATCAGCTGACAAATTCAGCATTTATGCTAGGGATAGTCGGATTTACAAGTCAAATTCCCAGCTTTGTTCTAGCTCCATTTGGCGGTGTTGTTATAGATAGATGGAATACCCATCGAATCTTAGTGACAACTCAAACCTTAGCAATGATCCAATCGTTAGCGCTAGCAGTTCTAGCCCTAACGCACGTTATCAATATTTGGCAAATTATTGGCTTGAGCTTGTTTCAAGGTTTAATTAATGCCATTGATGCCCCAGCTAGGCAGACCTTTGTCAAAGAAATGGTAGACCGGAAAGAAGATCTATCAAGCGCGATCGCGCTCAATTCTTCCCTGGTTAATGGGGGGCGATTAATTGGTCCGGCAATTGCTGGTATTGTTATTGCCAGAGTCGGAAGTGGTTACTGTTTTCTAATTGATGGTCTGAGCTATATTGCTGTAATTGCCGCTCTACTTGCAATGCGGCTCAGGTCTAAGCAAGAAATTGTGCAAACAGCTAATCCTTGGGAAAGAGTGAAAGAGGGATTTAGCTATGCCTTTGGCTTCTCACCTATTCGCTCCATCTTACTATTACTAGCATTGTTCAGTCTGATGGCAATGCCCTATATCACTCTCATGCCAATTTTTGCGACCAAAGTGTTGCATGGTGGTGCTCATACTCTAGGTTTTTTGATGGCAGCATCAGGAGTCGGAGCGCTTTGCGGCGGAATTTATCTCAGTACCCGAAAAACTGTACTCGGTTTAGGTAAAGTCATCGCCTCTGCCCCAGCAATTTGTGGAGTTGGGATGATTATTTTTGCTTTGTCCCATTTCTTGTGGCTATCTTTACTGACGTCGCTGCTAATTGGCTTAGGTTCAATTCTGGCAATTGCTTCTAGCAACACAGTAATTCAAACGATCGTCGAGGATGATAAACGTGGAAGGGTCATGAGCTTATTTACCATGTCTTTCCTTGGTATGGTGCCTTTCGGTAACTTATTCGCTGGTAGCTTGGCAAGTAAAATTGGTGCTCCAAGCACATTTATCATTGGTGGTGGCTTCTGCATTCTTGGGTCCTTGCTTTTCAGGACACAGCTACCTCAGATCAGAATCCTAGTTAAACCAATCTATACAAAAGCTGGCATCCTGCCAAGATAATATTTCTCATAGTTATCCCAGTCTTGCAGACAAGATATGTCCTCCCTTCTCAACCCTCTAATATTTGAACTTGGAGTCATCCTATGGCTACAACAAATGTCAATAATCAACAATCTCGTAAACCTCCTAGTCAATCCCCTCCCTCTGACGATCGGGTCCCCCTAAAAACCTGGATTGGTTTGATGGGCGCTATGCTAGGCGCATTCATGGCGGTTTTGGATATTCAGATCACCAACTCTTCTCTGCAACAGATTTCTGGGGCAATAGGTGCAACGACAGATGAAGGTTCTTGGATCTCCACTGCTTATCTAGTAGCTGAGATTATTACCATTCCGCTAACCGGATGGTTGTCACAGGTGTTTTCTGTGCGGTGGTATTTGGTCGGCAATTCCATCCTATTTATATTATTTTCTATTTGCTGCGCTTTTTCTTCGAGCCTAGGTGAGATTATTGTCTTCCGCGCTGGGCAAGGCTTTACTGGGGGCGTACTCATTCCCATGGCCTTTACCATTGTACTCACCACCTTACCACCAGCTAAACAGCCGATTGGACTGGCAATGTTTTCGGTCACAGCAACCTTTGCACCCTCGATTGGTCCGACAATTGGGGGTTGGCTGACAGATAACTATGGCTGGCAGTACAACTTTTACTTAAATATCATTCCAGGAATTATACTCATAGCCATAGTCTTATATGCCATCGATCCACAGCCAATGCATCTAGACCGATTAAAGGGAGGCGACTGGTTAGGCATCCTCTCTATGGCGCTTGGTCTGGGGTCTTTGGAAGTTGTATTAGAACAAGGGGAGCGCTGGGACTGGTTTGGTTCTCAAGCCATTAGGCAACTGTCAGTTATTGCTGCTATTTTTATTGCTCTTTTCCTTTGGATTGAGCTGACACGTAAGAGACCTTTTATCAATCTACGCTTGTTAGTTCGCCGCAACTTTGCCATCGGCAGCCTATCTGGTTTAGGACTGGGACTAGGCTTGTACGGTACGGTATACATTCTGCCTCTGTATCTTGGTCAGATCCAGGGTTACACTCCTCAAGAAATCGGTATAACGATCATGTGGTCAGGAGTGCCGCAGCTATTCCTCATCCCATTCGTGCCTAAACTCATGCAACGATTTGATGTGCGCTTTCTAGCTGCTGTAGGGTTTAGCGTTTTTGCAATAAGTTGTTTTATGAACTCGAATATGACGCACCTTACAGGAATACAGGAACTTAAGTGGTCACAGCTAGTTCGGGCTCTGGGGCAACCCCTGATGATCTTGCCGCTCTCGTCTATCGCTACAGCAAATATTGAAAAAGAACAGGCGGGCTCAGCCTCCAGTTTATTTAACATGATGCGCAACTTAGGTGGTTCATTCGGGATTGCTGCTTTAGACACACTGCTGACGATACGAGAGCAATTTCACTCTGTGCGCATCGGAGATTTTGTCACATTGTATAGACCCGAAACTCAACAGCGGATCAATCAGCTAACTCAGTTCTTTGAAAGTCAGGGTAGCGATCCTAGTACTGCCCACAATCAAGCACTGCAACAAATTGCTAATATTGTCCGACGTGAAGCCTATGTAATGGCATACAATGATTGCTTTTACTTCATCGCCATTGGGCTGCTTGTGTGCGCTATTTCCCTCTTGTTCTGTAAAAAGGTCAGGGCTGGTGCTGGTGCAGCTGCCCATTGAGGAGCCTTATCCTCTTTGTAATATCTCCACTTCATTTAAGTCGAAACTAAATAAAGCTACGGAGCTATATTCGTCTGTATAGACGGTTGAACTATGGGGTTCATATAGGTAGACAACTAGCTCATGCCAGCTTGGCTGCTCTTGGGTTGATATTTGGGAGCCTGAACAAGATTGCTGCTTTGAGCTGCTTTTAGAGTTATCTTCAACTATTCCAGCCACTATGGCAAAAGTATACTCTCTAGAGCTAAACCGCTCTGGTTTGAAAGGCTGTAGGAGACGAACAACGTTACCTGGTTTAATATCTAAATCTTTTAATCCTGTTTTTATCTGTTTAAGTTGTACCATGGGGCAAATAAAACCTCATTCCTGACTTAAGCCTAGTGGTTGACCAATTCCTAACTGCCTTTTGCTTCTCTTAAGCTGTTTCCAGGATGCTTCGATTTGTTGGTACGATTCCTCTGAGGACAGCTTGCCGCCTGTTTGCAGGTTGACAATATAGCTGACGCGCTGCGAGAACTCTTGCAAATTTGCATTAAAGACCAGGTTTTCTGGCTTCACCTGCCCGTAGTAGCGCGAGCGAGGATAGAGAAAGTTTTGCTTATCAGTCATTGTCAACCCCCTTAGATGTGGTTGAAGGAATGACAGCAGTTGCATAATGTAGTTAACGCACCACAAGCATGTAGCACGCCAGGAGGACGTTGACTTTACGGACTTGGGAACTACTTTCACTCGTTCGTATAGCAAATTATAGTAGAATATTCCTGAGATTGCTATACGAACATGCCAAAGCTAGAGGACTTAAAAGCTGAGTTGTTGTCTCTCCAGTCAAAGTTAGCCAGCGTCCAGAGTGAGGGCAGAATCTTAACCGACTGTTGGATCGCCAAGGCAAAACCTGGTAGTAAGAAGCATAAGTATCCCCGGCTCAAATCTAGAAAGCCAATGTTCAATGGTAAGAAGACAGAGTACCTAAGTGTTCATGGCTCAGCACTAGCCGATGCCGAGGCGGCGATCGCCCGAGGAAAAATCGTCAAGCAATTGCACAAACGCATCAAAACTATCAATAAGCAGATTGATTTACTCCAGCGCAATGCTAAAAGTTCAAAAACACTAACCCAGAAAAAGGTTCAAGATTGGTACACACCTCCAGAAATCATTGTCTTGGTGCGTCAGGTTATGAAAATTGACCTTGACCCAGTTAGCAACGCATTTACTCAACAGTGGGTTCAAGCAACCAACTACTATCAAGCGCAGGATGGGCTTAGAGAGCCCTGGTTCGGACAAGTTTGGTTACACCCACCAACTCATGGTAAGGTAGTTAAGTGGATCGACAAGGCTCTAACTGAGTATGAATCTGGGCGAGTCTTAGAAGCCATGATACTAGTAAGACCAGCAGTTGGTAGTAAGTGGTTTCAAAAGCTCACTCGCTCATTTCCAGTGTGTTTCCCTGATGAGCCGATTGCGTTTCTTGATGCCCAAGGTCAACCACAGCCTCGACCTAAGCAGGGTAATGCCATCTTTTATCTGGGTCAGAACATTGAACGATTTCAGCAGGTTTTTGGCACCATTGGCAGTGTTAGTAGTCCAAGAGCGAAATCTTGACTAATGAGGTTTTCGAGACATCTCTCCTTGAGGGCAGTTCTGCTACTAACCTACTCATCTAGCCTCTGCTTCTGCTTGACCATTAGAGCAGCCAAAGCGTCTGAAGTTGTCTGCCCAGCTCAAATAAGTGCGGGAATTGAAGCCATCGTAGCTCGTCCGCAGCTACGTCGATCGCGTTGGGGCATTTTAATCCAGACGTTATCTCCCGCTTTAACTATCTACAGCCATGATGCCCAACAGTACTTTGTCCCGGCTTCCAATGCCAAGCTACTTACGACAGCTGCTGCCTTACATCATCTAGGTCCCCAGTTTCGGATTCGTACTTCTGTTTATGACAATGGTGGCAGTTCTTTACGAGTTGTGGGACGGGGAGATCCCAGCTTGACAGATACCGAACTGACGGAATTGGCGCAGCAGCTCAGCCATCAAGGTATCCATCAGGTAAGCCAACTCATCGCCGAGGATAATTATTTTCGAGGTACAGCTATTGACCCCAGTTGGGAATTGGAAGATGCCCTAGCAGATTATGGAGCACCAGTCAATAGTTTGATTTTGAATCAAAATGCAGTGACATTGACGTTATTCCCTCAAACCCTGGGGCAACCACTGCGAACCGTCTGGGACGATCCGACTGAAGCAAGGCAATGGCAGATTGAAGAGCAAGCGATCGCAGTTAAGCCAGATGTACCAACATTCATCAATGTTGACCGCAACCTAGGAAAGCCAACGTTGTTCCTAGAAGGACAGCTAAGTATTCATTCTGATCCTGAAGTTGTGAGTTTAGCTGTCCTTGACCCCGCAGAGCACTTTTTGCAACACTTCCGTGCTGCCCTAGCAGCGCAGCAGATTGTGACAAAACAGGCAATGGTTGCTAGCCCCTCTTCACTCCGCTCATCTACTGGGCGAGAATTAGCATCTGTTGAATCACCGCGATTGTCTCAGCTGTTGGTAGAGACAAATCAGAACAGCAATAATCTTTATGCTGAGGCTTTGCTGCGAACACTTGGGGCTCAAGTCGGCAGCACATCTACTATAGAGTCAACAGAGGAAGTCGGTTTGCGCGTAGTCGGTGCAACATTGACCGAGTTGGGAGTTGACCCAACTAGCTATGTGCTTACAGATGGATCAGGACTATCTCGTCATAACTTAGTCAGCCCTGAAGCGCTTGTACAAACTCTGAGGGCAATGGCGCAATCTCCAGAGGCAGCATTCTATCGAGCTTCTTTACCAGTAGCTGGCATGAGCGGTACCCTCAAAAGTCGTTTCCGCGACACAGCTGCTCAAGGTATTCTCCAAGCTAAGACGGGCTCGATGAGCGGGGTTGCTGCCATATCGGGGTATCTTAATACTCCCAACTATGAACCACTTGTATTTAGTATGATAGTCAATCAATCCGATCAATCTGCCGCCACTCTCAGACAGGCACTCGATGAAATTGTATTTTTGTTGACCAAGTTGCATCATTGTTAGTCATAATTTCTAATTAAGCGGCACTGGCTAGACTAGAAACAAGTATTAGCAGGGGAAAGAAATGCAAGAAATTAGCTTAGTCTGCACTTTGGATGGTGCTGAATATAAAGAATACGAAGTTTTAAGTAACGACCAGACTTTGGGTGTGATTTCTTGGAACGGGGAACGTGACCCATCAGCGGGTAATTGGTATACAACAGCCAGCGATGGAGTTCCCAGGTACTTTCACACTCAGGTAGAGGTTATCGATTTTCTCAAAGGCAATGTAAATTATTCTAGCGAAATTGCTGCCAAGCTGAAGGCTGAAGCCCACAAACTCATGGACATTGCGGAAGAAATTGAAGCGACAGGTGACAATATTTGAAGCTTTTTTGTAGCATTCTCCCCCGCTGAACTCACCAAGTCCGACGGGGGTGGGAATGAACAGCTTCTGGCTAATCTCTAATAATGATCTTCCTCCTCGTACTCAGGAGCCTTGGTTTTCTTAGGAATATTGACTGGTTTCGGGTCATCCCATGCGTCGCCCTCTAGCTCGTCGTCGTACCTCTGCTCAACTTCCGGTTCAATCTCAGTATACCTTGGTGGCTCTTGATACCGAGGGCGCATCGGCTCCTCACTCCATTCTGCTTCATCTTCTTCGTACTGCATTGCTCTGGGCTGACGCATCTGTCTAGGTGGAGGCTGTAGTTCTTCAAATTCTTCTTCCTCCTCCCAAGTTTCCTGGACTGCGGGTTGAGTGTTCCGCAAGGGTTGTCTTGGTGCTTGTAAAGGCACACCACTAGGTAACTGGTTTGCTGGTCTAGCAATAGGAGGAGAGTACAGTTCTTCTTCATCGCGCTCCCAAGGCGCTTTACCAATACCGATACGCTCCAGAATACCCATCGTTAATTGGTTGAGTCGTTGTTCTGCTCCCTCAAACACAATCAACCGATTTGGACCGCTACTCACAATTTCTTCTACAGGTAGCTCGTAGGTACTTAGAAGTTGCTGGGGAATTTGTGGCAAACCAAAAGTCGCAATGATTAAGGATGAAACCTTACCGTTCTCTTCGCTGAACTGGAAGCCCCGCACCCGTCCCAAGAGGTCACCTGTCTCTGTGATGACTTCGCTATTAACCAAGCTACTGTAGGCTTCAACGTCGATATCTTCTATCACATCTTCGTTATCTACGAGGATAACGTCCCCAATCTCGCGAATGCTACTCAGAAACATGTAGCGTGGCACACTACCGATAGCGAGCAGGTTGTCTCGCAAACTCAGAGCTACAACCTCCCGCTGGTCAATATCCACCCATAGCTGATTGACCACCCCTAATCGTTTACCGTTGTTGCGGGCAATTACCTGGGTGTTCAAGATGTCGGAGCGTTTAATAATTTGTTCAGAGGCCATTCTATAGCGAGTCCTGCTCTCGAATCCGTTTATTTATCAATCCTATTATGTTTAAAAAACCTCACGTTAGATGCATTCAAAAGATTATAGTTTAAGTCCTATGACTTGAGTGTATGCTCCTCGCGCTTGAGTAACTCCTATAGTACGTTCGGCTGATTCTATCATTGGTCGGCGTAGACTTACGACTATGAACTGTGCTTGTTTTGCCTGTTGTTCAATCATTCTAGCTAATCGCTCCACGTTTGCCCCGTCTAGGAACATATCAACCTCATCAAAGGCATAGAAAGGTGAGGGGCGGTAGCGCTGTAGGGCAAAGATAAAGCTAAGAGCCGTGAGCGATTTCTCCCCGCCAGACATAGAAGCCAGCCGCTGTACGGGTTTGCCTTTGGGGTGAGCCACCAAGTTAAGACCACTATCAAATGGATCTTCCGGGGTATCTAGTTGCAGGTAGCCATCTCCCTCGGAGAGGGTAGCAAAGATGGTTTGAAAGTTTTGGTTGACAGCATCAAAGGCTTCTTTGAAAGCAGTTTGCCGCAGGGTGGTAAAGTTCTCAATCCGCAACAGTAATTCAGTGCGCTCTGCTTCTAAAGTTAACAATTTTTGGCTCAGTTCCTCTAGGCGACCTTGTGTGTGTTCATATTCCTCCAGTGCCAGCATATTTACAGGTTCTAACGCTTGGAGTCTACTGGCAAGCGATTTCATTTCTCGTTGCAATTGTTCTAGGTTCAGTCCATCAGGCACCTCCCCTAGAGGCTCAGAGGCTAGCTCCAGTCGCTGAGCCTGCAATTGGCTTTTTAGACTTTCTAGCTTCTGACGCCGAGCTAGTTGTGTTTCCTGGAGTTTTTGCAGTTGCCATTCTAGCTGTTGTTGCGCTAGATGACGGTCACGAAGTTGTTGTTCGGCGCGATCGCGTTTCTGTCTCTCTGCCTGTAGTTGCTCGTCTAATTGGCTCAACTCTGCCTGTGTCTCAGCTATCTGCTGATTTAAATTCCTGAGTTCACTGCTTATGGTTGCGAGTTGCTGTTGTTGAACTACATTGAGAGCTTGATACTCCTGTTTGCGTCCTAACAGTTGCTGAATTTTCTCCTGCAATCGCTCTTGCTGATTTTCTAGATCTTTTAACCTTTGGACTGCTGTATCCAGAGTCTGTACTCGCTCTTGCACCTGTTGCTCGTAACTTTTAATCGTTGCCTGGATCTGTTGCCATTCGTGGTTTTGGTGCGATTGTTCTAATTCCACTAAGGCTTGCCGTAGCTGTTGGAGCTGGGCTTCCTGTGCTGGTAATTCCTGTTCCAGGGTTTGCTTTTGGGATTGAGCTAGGGCTAATTGTTGTGTGTTTTGAGAGACTTGCTGCCTTGTCTGTTCCAGTTGCAAAGTTAAGCTTTTGATTTCTTTTTGTAACTGTTCGCTGTTGATCTGGCTTTCTCGTTGCTGCTGATGAGCCTCTAACACTGCTTGAGAAAGGTGCTTGGTTTGCTGTGAGAGTCCAGTCATCACTTCACTACAGCGCTCTAGAATTCGCTCAATGTCTTGCAGCCGTTTCCTTAATCCAGCTGCCTCCTCAGATTCTGTCGTGTCATTGCTGCCAAAATGTAGCTCAGAGCGGTGGTTACTACTACCACCAGTCATTGCTCCACTGGTTTCTAGCACTTCCCCTTCAAGGGTAACGATGCGGTTTTGCCCCAGAAAGGGACGGGCAGCACTGAGTGTCTCAAAAACAACGGTGTTACCAAAAACGTAGGCAAATACATCGTGGTAGCGGCGATCACACTCAATGAGGTTCATGGCATAGTCAACAAATCCATTGGCATAACGTAGAGCCGTCATTGGGGAGAATCGCGGCGGTGAGATCTTGTTCAAGGGAAGAAAAGTCGCTCGTCCAGCCCGCTTTTGTTTCAACAGTTCAATTCCAGTTGCCGCTACTGCATCATCTTCTACGACCATTTGCCCCAAACGGGCACCTGCGGCAATTTCTAGAGCTAATTGGTAGCGGGGTTCCACGCGACCAAGTTGAGCCACTAGCCCACAGACGCCATGGAGCCCAGATTGTAAAATGACTTTGGTGGCATAAGTGCCTTGCGTTTCTTGTATGGCTTGGGCTTGAGCCTCTATTTTGTCTAGCTGTCGCTGTTTTTCTCGCTGCTCTTGTAGTAAACGCTTTTGGGTTTCCTGTTGCAGAGAAAGCTCTTGTTCTGCCGCTTTTAGCTTCTGGGATAAGGATTCAAATTGAGCTGAAGACGCGAAAAGTTGCGTTTCTATAGCAGTTTTTTGAGTCTGTTTGTCAGTAATTTCCGGCTCTAGAGTTTGCATCAGCTGAGTTTGCGCTTCTATTTGCTCGCTCAATTGACGAGTACGTTCCCAGAGGAGTGCTTTCTCTGTACGTTGGGGTTCGACAGTTTGCGACAGGGTGGCGATTTGCCGATTAAGGGCGGTTTGTTGCTCCACCCAGGCAGCTGAAAGAGCAGCGATCTCACTTGCGGCTTCACGGGCAGTATCTAGGTTTTGTTTTGCTGTATCTCGTTGCTGACTTAAGTCCACCAGATGCGATGCTAAGGTTTGTTGTTCTTGAGCCAGTTGTGCTAGAGTCTGCTGGTGTTGCTGAATTTCTTGTTCAGTTTGTTCGATGTTGAGTTTGCTGCCGTAGGCGCTACCGCTTAGCTCGCGTTCTTGACGCTGAAGTTGGCGCAGTTCAGCTTGTTGGTTGGCAATGGTAGATTGCAGCGCTAGCTGTTCTTCTTCTCCTAGGGCTTTGACTTTGCGGTTCAGCTGGTCAAGTTCAGCGGTAGCTTGCTGAATTTTGCTAGCCAGGTCACTCTTTTGAGTGGTTAATTCTGCTTGTGTGTGCTCATCTGCTTGGAGCTGAGCAATGAGCTGTTCTTGTTGTTGTTGGAGCGATCGCCACACCAGCACAGCTTCCCACTGGGTTTTCTGTTGCAGTTCTGTCCGCAGCTTTTGGTATTTTTCGGCTTTAATTCGGTCTTGGGAGAGGCGATCACGCTGGACAATGAGTTCTTTTTCAACAATGTGGCAGCGATCTTCCCGTTCCTTGACTTCATTTAATGTTTCTTTTGCTTGAGCAATCTTGCGGTCAAACGTTGCTACCCCAGCTAACTCATCAATAATTTCCCGGCGCTCTCGCGCGTTCATTGAGATAATACTAGTGACATCCCCTTGCAGCACCACGTTATATCCTTCTGGATAAATCCGTACCTGATGCAGTTGCTCGTGAAGTTCTGTGAGGTTGCAAGTTGTACCGTTAATGTAGTACGTTGACGTATATGTGCCTTGATGAGTGACTCGGAGCTTACGGGTGACACTCCATTCTTCAGAAGTCTGATCTGCTCCTGCATCCTGGCCTAAATCGAATGTGACAGTGACACTAGCTTCAACAGTGGAGCGGCTGCGACTAGATTGATTGTGGTTGACTAAATCTGGTAAACGTTCTGCCCGCATCCCCCTAGAACTGGCAAGCCCCAGCGCAAAGAGTAGGGCATCTAGGATATTTGACTTACCCGAACCATTTGGTCCTGAAACCACAGTAAACCCAGGCAGCAGCGGAATCTGAGTAGTGCCACCAAAAGATTTGAAGTTCGATAGTTCCAGGCGCTTGATATGCACCATAGGCGCTGGTTTGGGCTTTAAAGTACAAGTGTATCAGCTTGTTGCTCAACAGGTTAGCATAGGTACTAGCACTGGTATAGGCTTGTGCCTAAGTTCTATTAACTCTGAACTTCTTTGGTGGTCAGAATGGATTTCTACGAGTTCTTCTCAGGAGGCGGTATGGCCCGATTAGGACTGGGCAATCGGTGGAATTGTACATTCGCCAATGACTTCTGTGAGAAGAAAGCTAATACCTATCGTCGGAATTTTGTTCCAGGCAATGAATTGGTGGTTGGGGACGTAGGGTCCTTGACAATAGAGCAACTGCCTGGACATGCAGATCTCGCATGGGCATCATTCCCCTGCCAAGACTTGTCCCTGGCGGGTTCTGGTTCTGGCTTGGAGGGTAAGCGTAGTAGTACCTTTTGGTCTTTCTGGAAACTCATTCAACAACTTAACATAGAACACCGTGCACCCAAGATTATTGTTCTTGAGAACGTAGTTGGTGCTATTAAGTCCAACGACGGTCATGACTTTCAAACAATTTTGCAAGCTTGTATTACCGAAGGATATAAAGTAGGAGCACTAGTTATCGATGGAGTTTATTTCAAACCCCAATCGAGACCTAGACTTTTCATTATTTGTGTTAAGACGAACGTTGCCATTTCTCATTCCCTAGTTGCTACTGTTCCTTGTAAGCTCTGGCACCGACCGTTAGAGGAAGCTTTTAAGACTCTTCCCCAAGTGCTGAAAGCTGAATGGATTTGGTGGCACCTACCTCTTCCTCCAAAAAGGGTAGAATCCCTGACCGACATCATAGAGAATGAGCCAACAGGCGTTGAATGGCATAGTTCAGAAGAAACAGCTTATTTACTCTCTCTGATGTCCGAGCGGCACCTGCATCAGTTACGTAACGCACAATCTCTAAATAGGCGAATTGTTGGAACTGTCTATCGTAGGATGCGTACCGACAAGAATGGCAGCAAACGGCAGCGGGCAGAGCTACGTCTTGATGGTGTGAGTGGTTGCCTAAGAACACCAGTAGGAGGCTCAAGCCGTCAAACACTCTTAATCATTGAAGGAACGCATATCCGCTCACGTCTCCTATCTCCACGAGAAGCTGCTCGTTTAATGGGTTTACCAGAGACATATCAACTTCCGACAAAGTATAACGATGCCTACTACATTTCAGGGGATGGCTTGGTAGTACCTGTCGTATCTTGGCTAGAGACACATCTTCTATGGTCATTAGCTACAGCACCACTGCTGTCAGAGGCAGCTTAATGCCAAGAAGAAAACAGAGTGTAGATGGTGAGTCACCCATACCCGCAGAAGCTCCAACCCTTCATCTTGCGCTTCAAGAATTCACACGCCTACATAAGACACAAAGTAAGGGACCTCTGTCCGTTATGCTTGTGATTACTCGCCAGGTAAAAAACAAAACGTTTCCTATTGATGCAAGGCAGTTTGTTACACAAAAACAGGGTCAAGTGCTTGGTCTCGGCAAGTCAGCGGTGCAAGCAATTCTCAAGGATTACGGTATTACACGGGTACTGGCAGAGGAAGGTGGTAGAACAAGCCGTGGCAGTATGGGTAACATGTTGGCTTATGTAGCTTTTCTCAATCGCCTAAACGAGCGGAACATGATCGATTTTCAGGAGATTGAGCAGTTTTGGATTACGAAAGTCCTTGACTATTTTGCCTCTAAGCCTTTCACAATTCGCCTTGATCCCTCAAAGTCCTTACAAGCAGTTGTTAGAGATTTGCTTGCTCAAGCTCATCAGAGGCAAGCAGAATCTCCTGGAAGTACATACGTAGGGGCGCTTAGAAGCTGTTTCTAAAGTAGTGTAAGTCAACAACGAGACCGTTGATTATTGGTGAGCTTGCGGAGCATTAATCGAATCATGGAGATGTAGATAAAGCTTTCGTGGTGTTCAGGAAATGCCTCGTAGTCTCGACACAATCGCCGCGCATTTTCTAACCAAGCAAAGGTGCGCTCCACCACCCACCGCCAAGGCTCGACCACAAACCCTTGAGCAAGTTTTTCGGTCAACTCCAAAGTACAATCAAACGCTTGCTGCAATAAGACGCGGATAGCTCCCCGATAGCTCTGGTCTGCCAGAATCTTCACCAATCGTGCATTGTTCTCTAGCGCCGGGACTAACACCACAGGGGAAGCTTTGACATCAGCAACGTTGGCAGCACTGACAAAGCACGATAGCACCAATCCCAACACATCGACAACTAGATGTCGTTTGCGCCCTTTGACCTTTTTATTGCCATCGACTCCCTGTTCAAAGCCCCCTTTTGTGCCATTTCTACTGATTGACTATCCATCAGTCCCAGACTTGGTTCTGCTTCCCTTCCCGCCGCAATGCGGACATCCTTTCGCAACGCCTGATTGACTTGTTCCCCAACTCCACTTTGGCTCCAACGTTGAAAGTAACCATAGA
>Ga0213881_10000462_pt1 | contig 26912 bp, 28 predicted proteins | sample BarmaccoBMER_R08_FD_160104 | JGI IMG/M metagenome (GOLD analysis project Ga0213881, IMG submission 160104) | Barbacenia macrantha exposed rock microbial communities from rupestrian grasslands, the National Park of Serra do Cipo, Brazil - ER_R08 ... | reverse complement strand
TGCTGGGCCCAGGCACGCGCGGCGACCAGCGTCGACAGAGCGTCGGCCTTGGTGCCGTTCTCGACGGTTCGATGCGGCGGTTGCCGGTTATGACCGTCACTTGTTCGCCGCTGCGGCCATCAATACTGGTGAACAGGTGCTCGATATCGGCTGTGGCAGCGGGCGAACCACCCTCGCTGCTGCCCGCAGTGCCGCGCCTGGCTCAGCACTGGGTGTCGATCTGTCCGCCGAGATGATCGAGGTGGCTCGCCAGGCGGCCCAGCGGGAGGGGGTGCCCAACGCGCGGTTCGTCCAGGCTGATGCGCAAATCCATCCATTCCCTGAGCAGGCCTTCGATGTCGCCGTCAGCCGGACCGGGGCCACGTTCTTCGGCGATCCGGTGGCTGCTTTCACCAACATTGCCCGCGCGATGTGTCCGGAGGGTCGCCTGGTCATGCTCGTGTGGCAACCGTTTGACCGTAATGAGTACATCGTTGCCATCACCGCTGCGCTGGCTGCTGGGCGTGACTTCCCGCGGCCCTCGCCCTACTCGCCGGGGCCGTTTTCCATGGCTGACCCAGCCAGGATGCGGGCCGTGCTTACTGAAGCCGGGTTCAGCACTCCGAATGTCGCCAGCTGCACCGAGCCGATGTACTTCGGCCGCGACCCGCAGCACGCCTTCCAGTTCATGACTGGCCTGGCCAGGTGGATGTTGGATGGGCTCGATGATCGCCGCCGAGCCCGCGCTCTCGAGGCGCTGCGGACCAGCATCCAGGCCCACCTCACCGCTCGAGGAGTGGCATACGGATCAGCCGCCTGGCTCGTCACCACCACCCGCCGCTGAGCCAAAGCGAGGATGCCGCGATGATTTTGATCGCTTTATGAGTGCCGCATAAAGTGGATCAAGTCGTTACCTCGATTTATCGTGATGGTGGTTGCGTACCACACGCACGGTGGGCACGGTGGTAAGTGGACGGCATCTCCAGCACCCCGAGAACCCGGGAGCAAACAGCATGTCCACTCAGATCACCAGCAACCGATGGGGCATCGACGCCCACGATGACATCAGTGGGCAGACCCGCATCGCTGCGGACTCAACCGCCCAGCGAGCGCAAGACTCGATGGCCCAGCTCGTGCGGATGGGGCAAGACGCCTCGCTCCGGTCGCTGCAGGTGTGGGCTGACCTGGCCCGCAAATTCGGCACCAACACGCCGGACTCAGCGGCGGGGGCGACGATGTGCTCGCTTGCGCACGACCCCTTCGAAAAGTTGCTTGTGGCTCAGCGTCAGATCGTCGACGAGCTTGTCGCCACTCAACGTCAATTCACCCAACAATTCGTCGATGTCACCGACGCCGTCGACGACCCTTCCGCCTGCCGGTAGCACGCCGTCAGGCAACGCCTAGACTCTCGCTGATTCGGCCCCGGGCAACGGTGCTCACAAAATCCCGGCTTGCCCGTGTGGCCGGTATTTGCTGCGCGGCAAGTTAGCGCCTGCCCGCTTGGACGGGCCGTCCTCAAGCGGCTTGCAGTGACCTGCTGGGCGCTCCATGCCGGTAGCGAATAGGCGACCTCAACAACGACTACCCAGAAGGTGGTTCCGCGATGAGTACCCCCTTGCAACTTGCCCACCAGTGGTGGGAAACCCTCGATCAAGCCGACCGGCAACGGGTCTGGAACGCGCGCCACAGCTACCTCGCAGGCGACCTCGTCGAGAGCATGGCCAAAGCTGGCGTTCCGGTGGTCAGCGACGGCCGCTGGTCCTGCGTCGGGGTCGGACCGACCGGCTTCACCGTGCCAGTGGCGGTCGAACAACTTCTCAAACGGTTGTCCGAGGCGCCCGACGGTGTTGGTGTGGGTGGTTTCCCCTAGCGGGACCCCGCCCGATCTCACCAGTACGGCAATGCAGTCTGGATGCAGACTGGTGTTTTCGGACCCGGCTTTACCCAGCCTGCATCCAGACTGCGGAGGTAGCCGGACCTCACCGGCAAGCCGGGAGCGCGTTGATCAGACGATCGAGCTCTTCCTCGGTGTTGTAGTAGTGGACTGAGGCGCGCACCAGTTCAGGCAGGCCCCGGCGGGGCAGATCGAAGCGGGCAGAACTGGCGTACGAGACGCTGGTGTTGATCCGCGCCTCGGCCAGGCGTTGCTGCACCTCGCGGGCGGACGTCCCGTCAACGGTGAAGGTGACGATGCCGCAGCGACGCCGGCCCTGGTCATGAACCCGCACACCATCAACAGCGCGCAGCCGGTCACGGAGACGCCCGGCCAGTGCCGTGATCCGTGCTTCGATCGCGTCGAGCCCCCAGGACAGGGCGTAGTCAGCGGCTACTCCCAGGCCGATCTTGGCGGCGTAATTGGTCTCCCAGCTTTCGAACCGGCGCGCGCCAGGCTGGATTTCATAGTGCTCCGGAGCGGTCCAGGTGGCGGCGTGCAAGTCGAGAAACGGCGGCTCGACGTGGTCGAGAACCGAGCTTCGCGCGTACAAGAAGCCGGTGCCACGGGGTCCGCGCAAATACTTGCGCCCGGTGGCGGAGAGGAAATCGCATCCGATGCGCTGGACGTCGAGGGGCAGTTGGCCGACCGATTGGCAAGCGTCGAGGAGGAAGAACACGCCAGCCTCGTGGGCGAGGGCACCGACCTCCTCGGCGGGATTCACCAGCCCACCCTGTGTTGGCACGTGGGTGATGGCGATGAGCTTCACCTCACCGCTCCGGGCGCCCTGGCCCTGCAGCCGCCGCCGCAGGTCGGCGATGCACAGCTGGCCGTGCTCATCGTCGTCGACCACCTCGACGACGGCGCCGGTGCGGCGTGCGACCTGCAAGAAGGCGATGACATTACTGGCGTATTCAGCACGGCCAGTAAGGATGCGATCGCCGGGCCGCAACGGTATGGCGTAGAAAGCCATATCCCAGGCCCGCGTCGCGTTCTCGGTGACCGCGATTTCGTCCATCCGGCAACCAATCAATCTGGCTATCGCGTCGTATGTCCCCTCGATCTGCTCGGCGGCCGCTGCGGCGGCTTCGTAGCCGCCGATGGCGGCTTCCAGACGCAGGTGCGCGATCACCGTTTCGGTCACTGATGACGGCGGCAGCGCCGCCCCCGCGTTGTTCAGATGCGCTACCCGGGTCGTTCCGGGAGTTTCCCGTCGGGCGCGGGCAACGTCGAAGGCCATACCACGAACGTAATGGTCAATATCCTCGGGGGCTGGGCGATCACGGTGACGTCACTGATTGGCCGGTGCAGCCCGCAGGACGATCGTGATCAGCAAGATACCCACTGTGCCCGGTAGCGGGCTACGCTAGCGACACACAGCTTTCCGTACATTCTCCGGCAAGTCCTAATGGCCACGCTGGTATGTCCGGCGTGGCAGTGGGGGTGACCAGTCGGACGGACATGGTTTACGAAGAGAAACAGCAGCGAGCTGCGCAGCGGGATGGAGTGCCGCCGCAGCGTTCCGTGAGTCACATCCACCCGCTCCCCGGCGCGGAGCGACGTGGATGGTTGACGCCGCGCCTGATCGTGCTGACGCTGGCGATCATCCTTCTCGGTGCGGCAGCGGGTCTGGCCGGCGCACTGGTATTACCGAAGACCTACGGAGCCCGCGCGGAGATCCTGTATTCCGCCAGCCAACCCCAGCAAGGCGGCGACCCACTGCAGCAGGACCGCCAGCTATCCACTCAGCTGGTGTTGTTGAAAAGCCGGGCCGTGCTGGGCCCGATCGCGCAGAAACAAGGCCGCTGGTACGAAGACCTGGACAAGGACGTGACCGCGTCCATCCTGGAGAACAGCAACGTCATCCAGGTCGAGGCGCATGCCTCCACCCAGCCGGCCGCGCTGCAGATGCTGCAGGCGGTGACGAATGCTTACCTCGCAGTGGCCGGTCAACCCAGCGGCGTCGCCCGCAACCTGACTACCCAGCTTGCCGAGACTCGCCAGAACACCGCCCAGCTTCAAACGCGGATCCCGCAGCTCGTCTCGGCTGTACTGGCCGGAACCGCCACCCAGGCTTCCCTCGACGATGCCCGGGCCCAGCTCGCCGCTTCACTGGATCGGGAGAAGGCGCTCCAGGCCCGGATCGACGAAATCAACCTCACCGGTCAGTCCGGACCACCGGCCCAGGTGCTGACGCCGCCGTACTCGCTGCCGGACCCGGTCAGCCCGCGGCCGCCCATTGCCACTGGTATCGGTGCGCTGGTCGGGGCCGTCGTGGCCGGTGCCATGCTGACAATAGGTTCCCGCCGCGCACACACCTCCGCCGGTTCTGGCACATCGAGCTGACCTCAATGGTCTGAAAAGTCTGCGCAGCCGCTGCTGTTCGCCGGTCTCCTTGCTGCTGGTTTATCTCCTTGTAGGGTGATTGCCGGCAAGCCCTATTCCTTTGCGAGCCGGGTGGACGGTGACGGTGGACCAGATCGTGAACACCGGCGATCAGGGTGAGATTGCCTCAGCCCGGGCTGTTCTCGATTTCTGCCAGGTGGCTTGGGATGTCGAATCGGTCGAGGGCATGTACGACGCCGCGCTGACCGCGCTGCAGCGCGCCATTGGTGTGCAGCGTTCCTCCATTCTGGTGATGGACGGCCAGGGCGTGATGCGATTCGGGGCTTGGCGCGGCCTGTCTGAGCCGTACCGCAAGGCAGTCGAAGGGCACAGCCCCTGGTCAGCCGATGCGAAGGAACCTGAGCCCATCCTCGTGCCCGACGTCGCGCTCGATCCGGAGCTTGCTCCGTTCGGTCCCGTGTTCGATGCCGAGCGCATCGCTGCGCTGGCGTTCATCCCGCTGGTGCACGCGGGCCGCCTGCTGGGCAAGTTCATGCTCTACTACGACACCCCGCGGCCGTTTGACCGGGGTGAGATCCGCGTCGCATCGGCCATCGCGCGGTTCGTGGCCGGGGCGATTGACCGCAAGCGCAACGAGGTTGACCTTCGTCGCAGCCGGGAACATCTCGCCCTCGCGCTTGCAGCGAGCGCGATGGGGATCTGGGAGTGGGACACGTCGACCGGGGAAGTGATCTGCTCGCCCACGCTGGAGCGGATCTATGGGCTCGAGCCCGGGACTTTTCCCGGGACCATTGACGCGTTTCACCGCGACATCCTCCCGGAGGATCTGCCCGGCGTGCTGGCTGCGATCCGCCAGGCGGCCGAAGACGGTGCCGCCTACCAGTTGGCATACCGGATCCGTCGCCCAGACGGCGAGCTGCGGTGGATCCAGACCCAAGGAATTGTGGTTCGGGACGATGCGGGCACCCAAGACCGGATGGTTGGGGTGTGCACCGACGTCACCGAGCGGCGAGTGAGTGAGGCGGAACGGACGCGGTTGCTTGCGGCCGAGCGGGCCGCCCGCCTTGAGGCCGAGACATCGGCCGCCAGTCTCGACACCCTGCAACGCGTCACCGCGGAGCTGTCTCGCGCCGTGGTGGTGGACGACGTCGTCGCCGTGGTGCTGGGCACAGCGGTACGCGAGCTCGGCGGACAAACCGGTTCGCTGTGCTTAGTCGACGGTGATGACCTGGTGATCGCGCATGCCGTGGGGTATCCCCATGAGGTCACCGAGCACTGGGGTCGGTTCCCGGTGGCGGCGGATCTACCGGCGAGCGAAGCGGTCCGAACCGGCAATGCGGTGTTCATCACCTCACCAGCGGAGCGGGATCGCCGGTATCCCATTTTCGCCAGCGCGCCACTGGTCCCGGACCAGGCATATGCGGTCGTGCCACTGGCTGACCATGATCCCAGCGGCTGTCTGGTGGTGGGTTTCGCCCAGCCACGCGATTTTTCTGCTCAGGACGAGGACTTTTTCTTCGTGCTCGCCAGTCGGTGCGGCGCCGCGCTGGACCGCGCGCGCCTGTTCGAGGAACGCGAGCACGCTCGGGCGGCCGCCGAGGCGTCTCAAGCGGCGGTGGCGTTTCTCGCGGAGGCGTCCGCCATCCTGGTCTCCTCGCTGGACTACGAGCGCACCCTCACCCAGCTCGCGGATCTTGCCGTGCCGCGGTTGGCGGACTGGTGCGGCATCTATCTCGCGCGCGACACAGGCGAGATCGAGCCAGTCGCGATCACGCATGGTGACCTGCCCCGTGGCGACCTCGTCCGCCAGCTGCTGAAGCGGTTTCCGGTACGTTCCACCGATACCGTGGGCGTGGCAGAGGTCGTCCGAAGCGGCTGCCCGCGGGTCTATCCAAAGATCACCGATGATGTTCTGGTCGCCATGGCGCACGACGATGAGCATCTCGAGCTGCTGCGCAGCGTGGGCCTCGGTGCAGGGATGGCAGTACCGCTGCAAGCGCGGGGACGCGTGTTCGGCGCATTCACGCTTGGTAACGACCGGGGCCGCCCCCTCAACCCTGATGACGCGCTGCTGATCGAGGAGCTCGCGGCCCGAGCAGGGACTGCCATCGACAACGCGCGGTTGTTCGCCGATCGCACCTACGTTGCCCAGACATTGCAGCGCAGCCTGCTGCCGGGGCAGTTACCCGAGTTCGATCGTCTCGCGCTGGCCGCACGCTACCTGTCCGGCACGCCAGATGTGGCCGCCGGTGGTGACTGGTATGACGTGCTGGCCCTTGACGAGAACCGGGTCGCCATTGTGGCAGGCGATGTTGTCGGTCGGGGCGCCGAAGCTGCCGCGGTGATGGGGCAGCTTCGCACCGCGCTGGCCACCGCGCTGCTGCATGGGGACTCCGCAGCTGCCGCCGTAGAACACTTGGATCGGATGGCCGCGCGCATCCCCGGTGCGCTGGCTTCTACCGCCGTGGTGGTAATCCTCGATCTGGTGACCGGCGAGCTGTGCTGGTGCCGAGCCGGGCATCCACCGCCGCTGCTGGTCAACTCCGGGGACGTCTGCTATCTCATCGACGGAGCCGGCGGTCCGCTCGGCATTCACGGCCGGCCGCCCTACCCGGAGGCCACCACTCGTATCGAGCCCGGTGCGTGCCTGCTGCTGTATACCGATGGGCTGATCGAGCGCCGTGGTCAGGTCATCGACCAAGGCTTGGACCATCTGGCCTGCACCGCGACCCAACTACGTACCGAGCCGCCCACGACGTTGCTTGACGAGCTGCTGGCCCGCGCACTGCCCGCCACGGGTCCGGCTGATGACATCGCGCTGATCGCGGCCCGCTACCTGCCCGAACCGCTGTACCAGCGGCTGCGCGCCGAGCCGGACCAACTGTCCAAAGTGCGCCGTGCGGTGCGTGGCTGGGTCCAAGCTGGCGCCTTGCCGGCCGCGCTCGGCGAAGATCTGCAGCTCACTCTGGGGGAAGCCATCGCCAACGCCGTCGAACACGCCTATGTCAGCACCGAGCCCGGTGAGTTCACTTACCGGGTGATCCGCTGCCGCAGTGGCGCACTCGAGGTCGAGGTGTGCGACTTCGGCCAGTGGCGTCCTGAGCGGGCCGGCAACTACCACCGCGGGCGCGGCCTGCCGATCATCCGTGAAGTCGGTGCTGACGTCGTGGTCACCCCCAGCCCGGTCGGGACCCAGGTCCGTTTCCGCCTGCCCACCCCACCACCCGATCCGCCGCAGGGCATCCCAGCTCAGAGTGACGCAGCTCAGCGCAGTGCCGCGCCGCCGGTAGCCGCCGAGCTGCACGTCCACTCTCAACCCGACGGCGGGCGTCGCCTGGAATTGCGCGGCGAGCTAGATCTGGACTCTGCTGGCATCGTGCGTGGGCCGCTACTGGACCAGCTCCGGTCCCCAGGATCGGTCACCCTCGACCTGCGCGCGGTCGATTATCTCAGCAGCGCCGGCATTGCATTACTTATCGACGCCATTCAAAATGCCGCGAAGCACAACACTTCGTTGCAGCTCCAGCTGGCTCCGCGCAGCCTCGCGGCGAGAATCCTGGCGCTGACCGGACTAGAACCCATCGTGCCAATGGTGCCTGAGACCACCCAATCCACAGTCAGCTGATCAAGCTTCGTCAATCCTGGTTAAGTCTGAAAGACACCGCAGCGTGGTGAACCTCATCCTGCGCTGAAACGGTATACCTGCGCCCGAGCGATATCTCCAGCAGGCGAGGGGTACTGGTCAGCTGGCCTGCGGGGCCCTTGGTCGCGCGCCCATTAGCGGGAAGGCGGCACGTTGACCCGGGAAGTGGAGAGGACTGGTTACGATTCGTTGGGCACTATGGTTCTCGCTGGCGCTGGTGCTGGTCTTTGCCATCACCATGGGCTACCACCTGGGCGTGCAATACGCCGAGCACTTCCTCGATCAATGAGCTTGTCAGCCGCCGCCTGGCTACCGCAGTCTGGATGCAGACTGCGGTTTTCGGACCTGGTTTTACCGCAGTCTGCATCCAGACTGCGGTAGTGCCCAAACCGTCGGTGCTGGCGGCTAACCGGCGTTGAGCGGGAAGAGATACCGGTCGGCAACGAGCGCGAGCACCCGTCGCGCCGACTGTGGTGACTCCACGACCGCCCGCGGCACGGTGGCCCCCACCCGCTGATAGGCACGGCCTGCCAGTTCCTCAAGCAGCCCTGACACCGGTCCCTCGATGGTGGACAGCCGCAAGCCAGTGGCCCGTTGCAGCCGGGCGATCTCGACTAGACCGAGCGAGTGCTCGGCGTAGTCGGGAAACACCCCGGCCAGGAACAGCGCGCCGTCGCCGATGCGTCGCCAGAGACCCGGCTGCTCGTCCACCGGCAAGACCTCTCGCAGGGCGGCCAGGCGAGGCAGATCCAGCTCATCCCACCGCTGCCGTTGCCAGCCGTGCTCGCCGTGCTGCCACACCATTCCCGACGCCAGCCGGGCATAGGAAGCCAGCAACTCGGCCAGAAAGAGGCGGTGCTTCGGCCTCGTGGCGAAGGCCGCCAGCACCGGCCCGTCGAGAAGCGGCAACCGGGTACGCGGACTGGTGCGATCGGTGACATGCCACCTGCCTGCCAGCGCAGTGCTGGTGCGGTGCACCGCCGCCGCGAACACCAAGAAAGGGGAGACGTGGCTGAACCGTCTCGGCTTGTCGCGGCGGGCAGCCAGAACCGCATCGGCTACCGCGGGCCGGTCGAGCAGGCCAAGAATCCGAGCGGGCTCGCGCCGCAGCACCAGCGCCTGGTCCGCCCGGCCTCCGGCGAGAACCAGCAGGTCGTGGTCGCTTAGGTGCTCGCCGTACCGCCGGCCAACCGCCTCGTAGTCGTCCACACCACCATCTTGCGCTTGCCGGAGCACATCGTGAATACCTCCGACATCGGGGCGGCCGATCGATCACCGTGGTCACCGCGCTTCACCCCAAATGCAACGCATTGGCAAGCGCAGACCATCAGGAACTGTTCGACCGGTGGTTGCGCGGCAGCTGGCTTGCCACTGAGCGTCCGGACGATACCTTCCTGAGCTGGGACGTCGCGGTCATTCATGCGGTCGGCGGGACGATCGTTCGCGGCAGGTCGGATCCGGTGCCGCAGCGCACGACGTGCCTCATCCGGGCGTCAATCAGTTACGGTGCCTCGATCGACGAGATCCGGTACTTGTGCACCTCGGCGCTCAGGATGCGCGCTTGCGTCGCAGTGTCCGGCCCGGATCCGCGAAAGTTGGCCAGCTCGGTGTCGGACTCCCACCGTTCATAGACGTTGACCCGTGCAGGATCAACCGGGTCGGCGGTCAGGGCAAAATCCAGGCAACCGGAGGCTCGCCGTGCTTGTTCGACGGCAACCGCGCAGTCAGCGACGTAACGGTCATGGTCGGCCAGGTCGACGATCAGGTGGCCAGCGATGATCAGCATGCAGTTACGACCATTGCCCGCCCCGAAACTCATCGAACGACTCGGTGCCCGACAGAAGCGGTGACGGGAAGGTGATCGAGACCGCGGATGACGAATTCCGGCCGTTGTCGGGGTTGGCCGGCTAATTCGAGGGTAGGCAGGTGCTGGCAGAGGGCCAGCAGGGCATCCCGGGCTTCGATGCGGGCCAGTGGAGCCCCGAGGCAGTAATGGATACCGGCTCCAAAGCCCAGGTGCGGATTGGGAGTGCGGCTGATATCCAGGCGATCTGGTTGAAAGAAGGCGTGCGGGTCTCGTCCGGCCGCGCCGAGCAGGGCAGCGATTTTGCCTCCGGCAGGTACCGGGTGGCCGGCAATGATTACCTCAGCGATGGCGGTGCGCTCGAACAATTGCAAGGGGCTGTCGTACCGGATGAGCTCCTCCACGGCGGATGCGGCCAGGCCTGGGTCGTCGATCAGCCGCTGCCACTGATCGCGGTGGCGCATGAGCGCCAGCACTCCGTTACCCACCACATTCACCGACGCCTCGAACCCCGCCATGAATAGCAGGACCACCGTGGCTACGAGCTCATCTTCACTGAGCTGGGCCTTGTCGACGTCGGTGATCGCGATCAGGTCGCTGATCAGATCGTTGCCGGGCTGGCCAAACTTGCGCCGCTGGGCGAGTAGGTCGCGAAGGTAGGCGGTGAAGTCAGCTGCGGCCTGCTCGGCGTCGCGCTGGTGCGCGGGGTCGAGGTCGCTCTCATACATCTTGACGATGCTGTCGGACCACAGCCGAAGCACGGACCGATCGGCTGGGGGGATACCCAGCAGTTCGGTGATGACCTCAATCGGCAAGGGCGCCGCCAGGATGGCCAACAGATCCGCCGAGCCCTCAGTGGCAATCCGCTCAGCCAGTTGGTCGACCAGTGCCTGGGCGCGCCGGGTCACCCAGGGCCGCAGACGGTCCACGTGCCCCCGGCTAAAGGCGGCAGCAGCCAACCTGCGCAACCTGCCATGGGCGGGCGGCTCATTTTCTAACAACGAATTCCGATGCAGCAGATTAAAAGCTGTGAACTGCTCCTCTGGACGCGCATCCGTCCATATCCGACCAAGTGATCGGTGACGCAACACGGCGGAGCAGGCCGCATGCGTCACCGCGACCGCGTATCCCAGCTGAGAATGCCAATGAACCGCCGCCTGGCGGCGCATTGCCGCGAACACCGGATACGGATCAGCCACGAAGTTCTGATCCGCAGGATCAAACGCTGGTTCCGGCGCTGACCGCAGCGGCTTGCCGACGATGTCGCTCATTGCCAGCCAACGGTACCCAGTACCCAACGGCGGTCATGCGACTCGGCAGTGCATCGAGTGCGGAGTTTGGCAGGGTGTCGGTGTGAGCATTCGCTACCCCGCCCCGCTGCAACCCGGCGACCGGATTGGCGTGACCTCACCGTCGTCTGGCGTGGGTAGCCAACTGTGGCCCCGGCTGGAGTTCTGCATCAAGTACCTGCGCGACTTGAATTACGAGGTGATTGTTGGCGACTGCATGGATGGCTCGGGCATGACGAGCGCACCTGCACCGGACCGGGCCGCTGAGCTCACCGCGATGCTCGTCGACCCGGCGATCCGTGCCGTGGTACCGCCCTGGGGTGGCGAGCTGGCCATCGACCTGCTGCCGCTGCTGGATCTCGAGGCGATTAGTGCAGCGGAACCCACGTGGCTGGTGGGTTATTCCGACCTTACGACGGTGATGGTGCCGTTAACCCTGCGTACCGGCATCGCGACGCTGCACGGCAGCAACTTGATGGACACCCCGTGCGCAGTCCCGCAGCCACTGCTGCCCTGGCTGGTAGCTGCCAGCGCGCCGGCTGGAAGCACATTGCGGCAAGGCGCCGCCAGGGCCTATCGCAGTGGCCGGCACGAGCACTATGCATTCCACCCACAGGTGCAGAAAATGACGTTCAATACCCCGGGCCGGTGGAAGCTACTCAGCGCACCCGACGATCCCGCGGTGGCGGTGTCAGCGACGGGACGGCTCATCGGCGGCTGCCTGGAAACAATTTCAATGCTGCCCGGCTCGCCCTACGGTGACCTGGTCGGCTTCGCGTCCCGGCATGCACCCGAGGGGCTCCTCATCTATGTGGAGGTGGCCGAGGCCGAAGCCGTCATCGTGGCGCGGATGTTGCACCACCTGCGCCTGGCCGGCTGGTTCGATCACGCCAACGCCGTGCTCGTCGGGCGCTCGGCCGGCCCGCCGTCCGGTGATTTCAGCCAACATGATGCGCTGGTGCACGCCCTTGACGATCTGCCAGTACCGGTTCTCTACGACCTCGATCTCGGGCATATCCCCCCACAGCTGGCCATCGTCAACGGTGCGTTGGGCACTGTCGCGCTCACACCGGCAACCGCCACCTTCGTCCAACGCCTCACCTAAAGAGCACCCCAAATTCCGCGTGTCGCTTCCTCACGCCTCACGTGTCGGTTCCCCATGCTCCGCGTGTCGCTTTCCCATGTCCCTCGTGTTGCTGCACCGACCGCATTCCGGTTTGGTGTTCGGCGTTCCGCCCGGCTTTCATAGATCATGAAGACAGCCACCTGCCGTGGGTTGGTAGCTGCGACGGGGTTGGCGGTACTTGACGAGCGACCAACCGGTTAGCGCGACATGAGGCGGATCTTCCCGCAAGTGAGCTGCCTTCATCGCCGTTGTGCCGTCACGCCGGGCGGGGGGTGGGGACCTGTCGGCTGCCTACGCCAGGTTGCTGGCCGACTCTGACCCCCCGTGTGCGCGAAAGTGCTGCGGGGGCTTGGTGTGACTTGAAGGACACCCACGTTTCCTTGATGGCGATGGACATCCCCTCCTCGGTATGGCGGACCGGCGTGCCGGATGGTCTTTGCCCGCCTGGTCACCGACTACTTGAACCATGGCTGCTTCCTGGCCGAGGCACAGATCCTGGCCCGGTATGAAACGCCTGGCCGGCATCCCGGCAACGATGATCCACGGCCGCGATGACGTCTCCAGCCCACTGGACACCGCCTGTGCCTACACCGAGCCTGGCCGGGCAGCCGGCTGGTCGTCGTGGACAACGCCGGTCACGCCGGTGACAGCTTCACCAGTGAGCTCATCGCCTTGAACGCATACCCCATCTTGGTCTGACCGCCGGTGCTGTCGTAGACAGATGGCCAGGAGGACGCCGCATGAGTCTGGTGGGTTGGCTGCGAATTTCGGTCGACCATCTACGGCAGCGGTGGTTGCTTGTGGTTGAGTCGACCGTGGCCGCAACCGTTGCCTGGTTTTTGGACACCCGGTTCGTCGGCCATCCCCAACCTTTCTTCGCGCCCGCCGCGGCGCTCATCGTGCTCGCGCAGGTGCGCGGTCAGCGGACACGGCGAGCCGTTGAGGTCATCCTCGGGGTCGCGGGCGGCGTTTTGGTCGCCGACGTGGTCATCCAGGCGCTGGGTCCGAACAACACGTGGACCATCTTCACGGTCATTTTGTTGACCCTCACCGTTGCGGTCGCGGTCCGTGCGAGTGCGGTCGCCCTCGTCCAGGCAGCGGTATCGGTGTAGCCGGCTTCCCAACGGTCCCGCCTCCGCGTTCTGGATGCAGACTGCTGTTTGGGGCCTTCAGAGCAGCGGCCTGCATCCAGAACGCGGGCAGCAGCTGTGGCACGGACAGCCTGCGTGACAAATGGGCAGCCGGCGAGAACGATCGTCGGCATGGAGGTCGACGACATAGCTCAGACCGCGCAAGCACTGCGGATAGTGATCGCAGCTATCGACGCTGGTGAGGTGGCCGCGAGCGAGACGCAGCGTGCGTACCTGGCAAGTGCGGTCGACGTGCTGGCTGCACTGGCTATCCAAGACACCTGATCCGAATACAGGAACCGCTATTCAGGGCTCGCCGATGGCGAATAGATGCCAAAGGCCACAGGCCACACAGTGTCGCCGGCTCAGCCTTGCTGCCCAGCATAGAACAATCTCACACTATTGTGCTTGACAGCCGGACCAAAAGTGTATTGAACTTGGCTCACCTGGCGAAGGTGGGCGGGATCTCCTGGCTTGCGCAGAGCCAAGCCTGTTTAGTGATGAGCGCGATGGAAGAAGCCAGCAACCGTGGTCGAGGGTAGTCGCGGGGACAACGCGACGGACATGGTTTTATCAACATAGCGGTCGGCTCATCCCATAAAAGGATGTTAAAATGTATGTCACAGCGATTCATGAGATTTCGGACTCAGAAAAGTCCTGGGAGGTGGCGAGGTCAGCGACCTCCGAAGGCTTCTCCGCAGGGATGACTTTGCACCACAAGCTTCTGCTCTGAGGCCGGACACCGTCTCACCGGGGAGCTCCTCGGCCAGTAGGGATGCCGGACACGACTGGTGGTGTCGGGTATCCGGTCTAGCGGGTATGTACTGAGAATGGACGAATCGGATGCACGCTGGCGGGCCTACCGGCGTGGATATGAGGATCGTGGCCAGCTACGCGATCCTCCCCGCCGGACCGCACGGCATCCCGGGTTTCACTTCCCCCGCTGTTGTTGGCCTGGGTGGTGATCTGCATGTTTGTTGTCGTCGGGGAGGCGCTTGTCGATCTGGTGGGCCAGCGCGGAGGTCGGACATTCGTGGCGCATCCGGGCGGTAGCCCGGCCAACGTTGCCCTTGGCTTAGCGCGGCTAGGTGCTCCGGTGACGCTGATGACGCACCTCGGCCAGGACGGGCTCGGCCAGATGGTGTTAGAGCATCTTCAGGCCAGCGGCGTCCGGGTTAGCGCAGCTCCCGCCCAAGGCATGTCGACCAGCCTCGCCATTGCAACGCTTGCCGCCGGCATTGCATCGTACGACTTCCGGATCGAATGGGACATGCCCGCTCTCGCGCCGCTGCCGATTGAGACCCGCTGCCTGCACACGGGTTCGCTCGCAACGGCGCTGGCGCCCGGCAACGCGAATGTCATCGACCTGGTCGAGCGAGAGCACAAAAGGGGGCGGGTGACGATTTCTTACGACCCAAATATACGGCCAGCGCTGTTAGGTGACGCGACGCAGGCGCGCAGGGGCATCGAGCGTCTGGTTGCACTTTCCGACGTAGTCAAGGTCAGCGACGAGGACCTTCGATGGCTTTATCCCGACCAGTCCGCCGAAATCGTCGCACAGGATTGGCTGAGATTAGGACCGACCCTTGTGGTGGTGACCCGTGGTGGGATGGGGGTCTATGCAGTCTGCGCCGGCTTCGATTTGCACCGACCGGCCGTGCCGATTGACCTGGTGGACACCGTCGGCGCGGGCGATTCGTTCACCTCTGGGCTTCTGGAGGCGATGTACCGGGCCGACCTGATCGGTGGTTCGCGCCGCAAGGCGGTAGTGGCGATTGACGAGTCGACCCTGGCCAGCGTCGTGGACGCGGCGGCTCTGGCCGCTGCGATCACTTGTTCCCGGCCCGGTGCCGACCCGCCGACACGGGCCGAGGTAGACGCGCTGCTCGCGGGCCGGGACTGTGCCAGCGACTCGACTGGCGCTGGACACGGCTATTTGCCGACCATATGACGTCGACCACTGAGTCCTTCAGCGGATATGAACCTTGGTACGTCGGGGCGGCGAAGGGAGATCCGTGATGAGCACAACTCCGCAGCCGGTGAGTTCCAACCGAGCGACCGCTCAGCCGTTTGTCTATACGAACATGATCGTGCTATTCGCCGTCATCATCTGCTGCTTCACCGCATGGGGAATCGCCGCGGACTTGACCGCTCCCATGGTGGCGGCCTTCAAGCGTATCTTCACGATGAGCACTTTCCAGGCTTCGCTGGTGCAGTTTGCCTACTACGGAGCCTACTTCGCGCTCGCCCTTCCGGCAGCGTTTATCAACCAGCGGTTCGGCTACAAGGCCGGGGTGTTGACCGGCCTCGGATTAGCATCGCTGGGGGCAATGTTGTTCTACCCAGCCAGTAAAATCATGACTTATTCCGTGTTCTTGGTGGCCTTGTTTGCGCTTGCCGCCGGATTGTCGATTCTTGAGACGTCGGCGAATCCTTTTGTCATCTCGATGGGACCGGAAGGCAACAGCACTCGGCGGCTAAATCTGGCGCAGGCATTCAACCCGGTCGGCACCAATATCGGGGTCTTACTCGCCACCGTCCTGGTGTTGCCCAAATTGAACTCGCCAATCGACCGTGCGTCAGTGACGCCTGAGCAGTTGCGCACCATCCAGGCCGAACAGCTGAAGGCGGTCATGGTGCCCTACATCGGGCTGGCCATCCTGCTGTTGGTGATCTGGGTGGCCATCGCGGTCCAGAAGGCTCCGATGATTCGGGATGAGTTTCCACCCGCAAGCCCGAGCGCAGGATCACGCGGCGAGATCATGAGGCGGCTCTGGGAAAACCGAGGCTACCGGTTCGGCGTCATCGCGCAGTTTTTCAACATCGGTGCCCAGGTGTGCACCTGGACGTTCATGATCCAGTATGTCGAGCAGGCCCTTCACGGGAGTCTGGAGCTAGGCGGTTTCGTGCTGCAAATCAGCCTGCTCGTTTTTCTCGGCTCCCGGTTCCTGATGACCTGGTTGATGGGCTATTTTCGGGGCACCGCGCTCATGGCAGTACTGGGCGCCCTGGCCGTATTGCTGTGTATCTATGCCATGACCAGCCCTAACCTCAGTGGCGTCATCGCAGTGGCCGCACTGTCGTTTTGTCTGTCACTGATGTTTCCCACTATCTACGGCGTTGCGTTGCGAGGACTGGGGCCGGCAACCAAGTTCGGCGCGGCGGGCTTGGTTATGGCAATCGTCGGTGGCGCGTTGATGCCACTGGTCCAAGGGAAGGTCATCGACGCGACGAGCCCGGCATTTTCGTTCATTGTGCCGGCCGTTTGCTATGCGGTGGTGACGGCCTACGCGCTCTACGACCTCAAGGCGATACAACCGGTCCAGCTCGGTTCGCCGCAGCCGGTGCCTGCCCATATCTGATCTATCACAGGTTCCCTGCCGTCTCGAGGAGAATCGACCGTGTCTCACAATCGCCGTTCACGCCTGGCGGCCCTGGCTGCCAGCCTCGCGCTCCTGCTCGCCGGCTGCGGCGGCCCAGCGTCGACGGCGACCAGCGGGCCCACCCGGAACCTTGAGGTTCTGTCCTGGTGGACATCAGGGTCAGAACGAGCCGCGCTGAACGTACTGTTAGACGACTTCCGAACCGCTCATCCGGGCGTCGACGTCCGCAACGCAGCGGTGGCCGGTGGCGGAGGCAGCAACGCACATGTCGTGCTGGCCAACCGCCTGCTCGGCGGTGACCCACCGGATGTGTGGCAGACCCACCCCGGCGCCTCCATCAGGCAGTACATCGACGCGGGACAGCTCGCCGACGTGAGCTCGATTTACCAACGCGGCAACCTGTCCGCGGTCATCCGCCAAGACCTACGCCAAGCCGTCTCCGAGGACGGCAAGCAGTACGGCGTCTCCACCGGAGCACACCGGATCAACATGCTGTGGTTCAACAAGAGTCTGCTGGACAAAGCAGTGATCACGGTGCCGGCCGGTGGCTACACAACCGATGCCCTCCTCGCTGACCTGGCCAAGCTGAAGGCCGCCGGGGTGGTACCGCTGTGCCTGGGCGCCAAGGACCCCTTTGCCCGCGCCGAGCTTTTCGAGAACACGCTGCTGGGTGTCCTCAGCGCCGACGGATGGGCACGGCTGACCTCCGACCGGCTGGACTGGAACGGCGCACAGGTCCACCAAGCATTGAGCCGATTCGGCACGCTGCTGGACTATGCCGATCCAGAGGCCGGGGCCTTGACCTGGGATCAGGCGACCAGAAAACTCGCCGCTGGCGGTTGTGCCTTCGAGAGCATGAACGACTCGGCGTACGGAGAACTTGTCGTCAATGGCGCCAAGGAAGGGACCGACTTCGGTCACGTGCCCTATCCCGGCACCGACAACCTATTCTTGACGGTCATCGACACCTTCGTCATGGCGAAAAACGCCAAGGATCTGCAGAATGCCCAAGCATTCCTGGCAACGATTGCAACCGCCCCCACCCAGCTGGCATTCAACAAGCAGAAGGGATCCGTACCGTTACGAACCGACGTGGATGTGCGATCGTTGCCGCCCTACCAGCAGTCTGCGATACAAGCGTTCGCGCAAGACCCCATCTTGCTATCGATCACGCATGGTGAAGCTACCAGTCCACAGTTCCAGCAGGGCTTCTACGACGCAATCGCCGCGTTCGCCCAGAGCAGGGACGTCAACGTTTTCAACCAGGCGCTCCTCGACGCCGTGAACCAGGTGGGGCCACCTCCGCACTGAGCTTTTCGGCCGCCGTGCTCATCGTGCTGGGAGCAAAGGCGCCTCGGCCCCCGAAACTCCATAGCCGGGTCTGGCGTGATGCGACCTCGGCGCCGGGGCACGAACAGGGGCTCAGCACGTTCTACCCGGTTCTGGACTCGCTGTTAATCTTCGCTGGCATCCACTCGGGCGCTGGCTACGGTTACCGCCAATTGGCTGCGGTGGTTCGGCTGGACATTGCTGGGCAACCTTGTCGGCGGCATCAGCCTGACCACGCTGCTCCGGTTGGTCCGAAGTTCTCAGTGGCTAGCCGAATGGCGATCCCGATAATCTTCCATCCTGTGAGCGCACCATGAGTTCTGGTCCAGTCCTCATTGGCTTCGACGGCGGCCCGGCATCTCAACGCGCGGTGCACGAGGCGGCCACCCTGTTTGCTCCGCGCCGGGCGCTGGCCGTGGTGGTGTGGGAAGCCGGACAGGCATTCGACCTCACGCTCCTGCCCACCAGAGCGTTCGATGTGCCGCTAGGCAGCCCTGATCTTCGTACTGCTGTCGAGCTCGACAAGGCAATGTACGAAGAGGCCCAACGGCTGGCTCGGTGGGGCGTGCAGCTTGCCATCGACGGTGGGTTGGAAGCCGAGGGTCTTGTCGTCGCCGATGATCTGACCGTCGCGGACACGTTGATGCGCTTGGCCAAAGAGCGCGATGCCGCCGTAGTCGTGGTCGGGACGCACCGGCACGGCCGGCTTGCCGAGTTGCTGCTTGGCAGCACCGCAAGAAGCGTCATCGAGCGGGCACCGTGCCCAGTGCTGGTCGTCCGCGCCGGCGAGTGACCCAACGCTGACCAGGTCCAGAGTTCACCTGATTGAGGCAGGCGAGTAGGTATCTGCTGGATCGAGTTGTGCTCTTGTTCTGTGAGTTCGGCGGAGTCTGACCAGGTCGTCGTCTGCGGCTGCGGTGTCACCCCCTGTTCCCGGCAGTGGGCGTGCACTTGTGGTCTCGCCATCGTCGCCGCTGGTGGCATTCGTCAGCGTGTTTCATGGTATTTCGTGGTCTCTTTAGAAACCATGTTTGGGTAGAGATGTTGGGACCGGGCGGTGTCGCACCCGGCTGGCCTTTGTCTGGTTCGCTGGAAGGTAAGGGGAACTTATATGTGAATAGTGCGATACCATTCGGTTTGTTGCGGCCGGTGAAAGGTGCAAGAGGGTTACAGGGATACGCCAGGGGGTGAAGCTTGTTATGAACACTTCCGCGTCCCGCGATCTTATGGCGGCCCCTTACCTTTTGACTGTGCCACGGGGGTGGCCGCTGACTGGGCGAGCCGACGAGCTGAGTCGAATCAGTGAGTTGACCCGTCGTCGAGATGGGCCGATGGGCATCGTGCTGGCTGGCACGGCTGGGGTGGGCAAAACCCGGTTGGCTCGGGAGGCGCTGGTAGTGGCCGAGCGGCGCGGCGCACTGATCCGATGGGCGGTGGCGACGGCCTCGGCACGGGCTTTGCCCTTGGGTGCCTTCGCCGCCACGCTGCGCATGCTTGGCCCCGACCCTGCGCGGTTGGTGGGTCAGGCCAGCCAGGCATTGCTGGCAGGGGCATCTCGGGCCGGCGTGGTTATCGGGGTGGATAATGCTCATCTCCTGGATGAGCTGTCTGCGGTATTGATCCATCAGTTGGTCGTGCACCGGACGGCGAGTGTGGTGCTCACGTTGCGTACCGGTGAAACTGCGCCGGATGCGGTGACAGCATTATGGAAAGACGGACATTTACCCCGCTTGGAGCTGCAGGCGCTATCCCGGAGTGTGACTGCGGCGTTATTGGAGGCCAGGCTTGGCGGCCCTGTGGACAACGCGACGGCCCGCCGACTGTGGGCTATCACCCGGGGTAATGCGCTGTATTTGCAGCAACTCGTTGATGGTGAGCTAGAAGCCGGCCGGTTACAAGAGGTTACCGGTGTATGGCGGTGGTTGGGGGAGCCGGCGTTGTCGCCGGGTCTGGTTGAACTGGTGTCGGCTCGGATCGGCCAGCTTCCGGACGCCCAGCGCGACGTTGTGGATGTGTTGGCCGTTGGTGAACCGCTGGGCATACCGCTGTTGATGGAGCTGACTGATCCGGCCGCGGTAGAGCAGGTTGAGGCACGTGGGCTTGTTGAGGTGTACCCCGATGGGCGGCGGTTGCAGGCACGGCTAGGTCACCCGTTGTACGGGGAGCTCCAACGGGCGCAGATGGGCGTATTGCACGCCCGTCGGCTACGGGGGCGTATTGCGTGCGCGTTAGCCGAGACCGGTGGGCGGCGCGCTGGTGACACCCTGCGCCGCGCGATGTTGATGCTTGATTCCGACCTGCAGGCAGATTCAGCGTTACTTACTTCGGCTGCTCGCCGGGCAACGGAACTGGGAGATTGTGCTCTGGCCGAGCGCATTGCCCGGGCGGCGGTGGCCGCAGGAGGGGGATTCGAATCGCGGCTGCTGCTGGTCAACGCACTGACGTGGTCGGGTAGGGGCAACGAGGCTGACGCTGAACTAGTCGCGCTGGGCACCTTGGCCCGCACCGATGCCCAGCGAGCTCGCACAGCGATTCATCGCGTTAACGGCTTGGTCTGGGCGCTGGGACGTCCCGCTGAGGCTGAGGTCGTGCTGGACGAGGTCAGGGGCACCATTGCCGATGACGCCGCCGCCTTGGAGCTAGCCGCGATGCGTTCGGTTGTGGATGCCTTTCTCGGTCGGACCGTGCCAGCAGCTCAAACGGCAGCCGAGGTGCTGGCCCATCCGCGCTGTTCTTCGGTGGCTACGCAGCTGGCCAGCTGGGGACTGGCGGTGGCGTGTGGAGGGCTGGGACGCCTAGAGGCCTGTGCGTCCGTGGGGTGTCACGACGGGGTGGATGAGGTTTTGCGTCGAATCGACGACCTTGTCGAGGCGTATCAGATCGGGCTGCACCAGGCGGCGGTCAGTGTTTTCTTCTGGGTGCGGGCGCTGATCCTGGGCGGCCTGCTGGATCGAGCCGATCAGGCGGCCCGTCGCTACCGGGAGCGTTGCCAGGACACCCCCGGGCCGGCGAACGTGGTGACCAGCTTCATGTGCGCACTGGTGGCAATCTCGCGGGGCCAGGTCCGAACAGCAGCACGGTGGTATCGCCAAGCCATTGCCGGCGTCCAAGGCGCAGATCCCGGCGGCTGGTCGTTCTTCGGGTTAGTGGGGCTTACCGCAGCTTTGGCGATGGCGGGTGAAATGACAGAGGCACGTCAGGCCTTTGCGGCGATGACGGCTGCGCGTCATCCGGTGTACGTCGTCACCGAGCCTGATGTATTGCTGGCCCAGGCGTGGGTAGCCGCTGCGGACGGAGCTGTCAGCCAAGCCGTCGCACTTACGCGCCAGGCTGCCGAGGTGGCCGCTTTGCACCCACAACCTGCGGTGGAAGCGTTCGCCCTGCATACGGCAGTTTGTTTGGGTGACCAGGCGGTAGGTGATCGGCTGGCCCAGCTGTCGACTCAAATTGATGGGCCCCGAGCAGGTGCGGCGGCGGCGCATGCGGCTGCCCTCGCTGCGGGTGATGGCGACGCGCTGTGTGCCGCCGCGGCCCGGTGGGAGACGATGGGGGCCTTGCTGTTGGCTGCTGATGCTGCGGCCCAGGCCGCGGCCGCATACAGTCGCCAGGCTCGACGCGGCTCCGCGCACGCCGCAGCCGCTTACGCCCACCGGCTGGCGCAGGCCTGCGAAGGCGCCCGCACGCCCGCGTTGACCGCTATTACCGCTCCCTTGCCGCTAACCCGCCGTGAGCGCGAGATCGTCACCCTGGCCGCAGCGGGATTGTCCAACCGCCAGATCGCCCAGCGACTGGTGGTCTCGGTCCGCACTGTCGAAAACCACCTTTACCGTGCCTGCGCCAAGTTGGGCACGACCGACCGCGCAGAACTTGCCGCGCTGCTCCGCAAGCCACCAACAGCATCTGAGTACTCACGCCAGCCCAAAGGTGAGTAACTAACTACTCAGGTCACCACGCTATCTCGCCTTCAGACTGAGCCCCAGAGAAGTAGCACCAGCTACTGGAGGGCAGCACCATGACAGTGACACAAGCGGTGGTCAGGGCGGCCATATCGCCCGGAGATGTCGGTAAGCGCACCTTTTAGAGCCGCGAAAGCTCATTAATAGTTTTCCCGTGATGTCGCGGGCGCCGTTCCAATGTGAGCGATGCAATCCTGGCTGACAAGACTTAAGAGGTGTATCGATGACAACTGCTACTATCAGACGCGCACCCGCCGACTATTCCAAAGGTATGGCCGAGCTGTTAACTGCAATTGGCGAGGGCGATCCGGCGGCCTGGGATGAAATCCTTCGCCGCTACGGCGGGCTGGTGTCTGCGACGGTGCGATCATTCCGGCTCCAGGAGGCCGACGCGCTCGACGCGATACAGACGACGTGGTTGCGGTTGGCCGAGAATATAAATCGAGTCAGGGACCCTGAGCGATTGGGTGGATGGCTTGTCACTACCGCTCGCCGTGAATGTTTACACATCTTGCGCCAGGCCAAGAATAGGCCAGACCTTCTTAGCGCGGCAACGGAAGTAGTCGCCGATTCGTCGGCAAGCCCAGAGTGGCGCACGGTTAATGGTCACACGGATCGCATGTTGTGGAAACTTGTGGACGAACTATGCCCGCGGCAGCGGTCGGTGCTGCGGATGTTATTCGCGGACCGTCTCTATGCCTACGATACTGTTGCCCGTGCCATCGGAATCCCGGTCGGCGGGATCGGCCCTACTCGAACGCGGGCCTTACGGCAGCTTCGGAAAAAGTTGGAAGAACATGAAATCCTATTCGAAATCTAGGTTATCTTGCTCATCACTCGACATCTTCAGTCGTGAGATCTAGGTAACGATGGAACCGCTAGGCCCATTGCCCTTGAGCCGATGGCAGAGCTGTCATGTTGCCCAGCAGCGCGGGTCGTGCCGCCAGCGGTGTATCGCCTCCCCCCACGGTCGGTCGACCGTGCCGTCCAGCTCTACTAATCAGGAGACCGGATGCGGATGTGAGCTCGATCAAAGCTTCTCCCACGCGATGCGGACTTTGCCCCACGCTGTGTCGGCCTCCAACAGCTCACCAGCGGTTGTGTCGGTGCGGCCACAGATGCGCCGCTGGTGGGTGCTTCGGCCTGTACCGCATCTGAGCCATGGTGAACCCGGAAGCGAAGCGATCTGAGAGTCTCCTGGGGCGGGGCTACGGGTTGCGGTCAGCAGCGCATGGCGGTAGTCGTACAGTCGAGTCTTGTGAGCGAAGGCGTCACGCGCTGGTCGTCGGGCGCGCGGGGTTGGGCTTCGACCTACGACGACAGGTGGGCTCCACTGGCCGCCCACGGTGAGAACATTCACGGGGAAGCCGACTTCGTGGAGTCGTTGAACCTCGCTGAGCCGATGACCGTGCTCGACGCCGGTTGTGGTACTGGTCGGGTGGCGATCGAGCTGGCGCGGCGAGGGCTCACTGTCGTGGGGGTCGACCTCGATGCGGCGATGCTGCAGCAAGCCAAGGCCAAGGCGCCTGAGCTTGAGTGGATACACGGCGACCTGGTTGATGTGGAGCTGGGGCGGCGATTCAACGTTGTGGTACTTGCGGGGAACGTGATGATCTTCTTGGCGCCTGGCACCGAGGCTGCCGCAGTGGCGAATCTGGCCAGCCACCTCGAGCCCGGTGGCGCGCTGGTCGCCGGCTTCCAGCTAATGGCAGGCGGTCTTAACTTAGCCGATTATGATCGGTACGCGGGCGAAGCCGGTCTTGAGCTTGCCGGGCGGTGGGCAACATGGGACCGGCAGCCCTTCGTCGGTGGGTCTTATGCCGTTTCGATGCACCGCCTCGCGCCTGTTGTCTGATTCGATGCTCGTCACGGCAGTGATGCCGGGGCGACAGGAATAGCTACCACGGGGTCGGCGTCACAGGGCGTCCAGACCGCGCTCCCCGGTTCGGACCCGGACCACAGTCTCAACCGGAGTGACCCAGATCTTGCCGTCCCCGATCTTCCCGGTCCGAGCCGCCTCGATCAGCGCATCGATTGTCTTGTTCACCTGCGCTTCGTCGACCACGATGTCGACCCGAACTTTGGGGACGAAATCCACTGCGTACTCCACGCCCCGGTAGACCTCGGTGTGCCCCTTTTGCCGGCCATGGCCCTGCACCTCGCTGACCGTCATTCCGAATACGCCGAGGTGCTCCAGCGCGGCCTTGATGTCGCCTAGCGTGAACGGCTTGACGATTGCGGTCACCAGCATCATGTCGCGCTCTCCTCGTGAGTCATCGGGAGGGACGGCAGCACCGTGGCGCGGCCCGTCGTGGTGAGCGGCGAGAACTCGTAAGCGCTTTCGGCGTGCTCGGCTTCGTCGATGCCCTCGGCCTCGACCTCCGGGGCCACCCGGAATCCCATCGTGACACGGACCAGCGAGGCGAGTCCGAAGGTGACCACGAATGCGTACCCGGCGGCTACCAGCACCGCGATGGCCTGCTTGCCGATCTGGCCGCCCCCGCCCCCGTAGAACAGCCCGTCGGCGCCCGCGGAGTTGACGGCGGTGGCGGCGAACAGGCCGGTCAGCAGCAGTCCGACCGCTCCGCCGACGCCGTGGAGGGCGACCACGTCAAGCGAGTCGTCGTAGCCCAGCCGGTACTTGAGCCGGATCGCAAGCTGGCAGATCACGCCGCAGGATAGTCCGATGACGATCGCGCCGAACGTGTCCACGTAGCCGCAGGCGGGGGTGATGCCGACCAGCCCGGCGACCACAGCCGACGCGGCGCCGAGGCTGGTGGGACGGCCGTCGAGGCGGTGTTCGACAATGAGCCAGGCGAGGACTGCGGCTGCTGGCGCGACCGTGGTGGCGAGGAAGGCGTTGGCCGCGACCGCACCCGCGGCGAGCGCCGAACCCGCGTTGAAGCCGTACCAGCCGAACCACAGCAACCCGGCACCGAGCAAGGTGGCCGGCAGATTGTGCGGGCGCATCGGCTCACGCGGCCAGCCCTGGCGCCGCCCCAGGATCAGCGCGAGCGCGAGCGCGGACATCCCGGAGTTGACCTCGACCGCCGTGCCCCCAGCGAAGTCGAGCACGCCCAGCCGGTTCGCCAGCCAGCCGCCGTGAGCTCCGGAGAAACCGTCGAATGCGAAGATCCAGTGGGCCAGCGGGACGTAGACTCCCACCGTCCATAGCGCGATGAACACTGTCCATGACCAGAACCGCGCCCGGTCGGCGACAGCTCCGGACAGCAGCGCCGCGGTGATGATCGCGAACATCAGCTCGAACATGGCGAAGGCCGCCAGCGGAATACCTTTTCCGACCACCACCTCAGGCGCGCGCAGGCCGGCGAAGCCGAACCCGCCGATTAATCCAGCGTGGGAGTCGCTGAACGACAGCGAGAAGCCGAACAACACCCAGATCAACCCGACGACGCCGAGCGTGACCATGCTCATCATCATCATGTTGAGGGCGCTGCGAGCCCGCACCATGCCTGCGTAGAAGAACGCCAGGCCCGGCGTCATGAGCATCACCAACGCCGCACAGCCAAGCACGAACGCCGTGTTTCCGCTGTCCATCTCCGGATTATCGTCGCCCGGACATGGGTGAGCTACGGCCACAATTCTGGTCCTAGCCGGCCTTCGCCATGGTGCGCCCGTATGGTCGCCCCAGCGCATCAGATTGCTCCACGGCGATGTGCTCAACCATCAGCCTGCGGCGGGCGATGGGAACTGGCGAGCGCAGCAGGTCTGGGTCCTGCTTGTTGGCTGCCTACCAGCACATCACCGCAGATCACACCTCAGATGCGGTGTTCTGCGAGTGTTTCGGCGCTGAGTTGTTGGGCGGTGCGAGCGCGGTTGAGGTCGGAGAGGTAGACGGCGACGTAAAGCGCGTCGAAGACGGCGATGTGCGCGATTCTGCTGGTGATGGCCTCCATCCGGTAGTCGGTTTCGCGCGAGCCCGCGACCAGTGCGATGTCGGCTAGGTCGGTGAGCGGGGAATTGAAGAAGCTGGTAATGGCGATGGTGGTGGCTCCGGCCGCGCGAGCAGCAGCCATGGAACCGAGGGTTTCTCGGGTTTGACCGGTGTGGCTAAAACACAGGCAAACCGCGTCCGGACGGAGTAGGCGCGCGGCGACATGCTGGACGTGGCTGTCGAGAGGCGCTTCGGCTGGCAAGCCTGCGGAGCGGAAGCGGTATCCGGCGTCTTGGGCCAACGGAGCTGAGGTGCCGACACCAATGCAGAGAATGTTGCGGGCCCGATGGAGGTGGGTGACGGCCTTGGTGAAGGCGTGGGGATCGACGGTATCGGCTGCGGCGGCGACGGCGGATGCGGTGTTGGCGAGGACTTTGGTGAGGATGAGCGCGGGTGAGTCCTCCGCACGGACATCTTCGTGAAGGCCACCTTCGGGAGGGATGGTTTCCGCGGCGAGCCGAATCTTGAGGTCTGCGAAGCCGCGTAGTCCGAGGTCTTGGCAGAAGCGCACGACGGTGGCCACCGATGTGTGGGTGCGGTTGGCTAGGTCGCTAACGGTCAGGTGGATGACATCGGAGGGGTTGTCAAGGATGGTTTGGCCGATGCGTTGGCCGCGAGCTGTCAAGGCGGGCATCCGTGCGCGGATATGAGCGACTACGGAGCTGGTCGTTGAGGGTTCAGGGGCGGCCACGGGCGAAATGATGGCACGCCTTTCTCGAGGGTGGATGGGGCAAAACGGCGGTGCGCACGCCGTGAGCTGCCCACTGATGGGGGACAAGGAGCCGCTTCCATAGATCGCCGGCCGTGAGGGCGGGTCCGAGCTGCTGAGATCCCAGGCTGCTTTGCTGGCAGATCGGCGTACCCATTGGTGGAGTGCTCACCGATTAGCGTCGATGCCCGGGGTCCGATGAGACACAAGAGGCTCACGTGGCGGTTCACGTTGCGTTCCGGTCAGGGCAGAACGGTTGCGCCGCGCCACAGCTGCGCGCTGGCGAGCTCCGCCCCATGGACCAGGCTTGCCAGCTTGGCCCAGGCCAGC
>Ga0213881_10000460_pt1 | contig 26938 bp, 24 predicted proteins | sample BarmaccoBMER_R08_FD_160104 | JGI IMG/M metagenome (GOLD analysis project Ga0213881, IMG submission 160104) | Barbacenia macrantha exposed rock microbial communities from rupestrian grasslands, the National Park of Serra do Cipo, Brazil - ER_R08 ... | reverse complement strand
TCGAGGTCGGCCCCGGTCTGGGGTCGCTGACGCTCGGCCTACTCGACCGGGGCGCCACAGTAACGGCGGTGGAGGTGGACCCGATGCTGGCCGAGCGGCTGCCCAAGACGATCGCCGAGCATTCACACAGCGAGATTCAGCGCCTGGCGGTGCTCAACCGCGACATCCTGACCCTGAAGCGTTGCGACCTCGACATCGAGCCCACCGCGCTGGTGGCCAACCTGCCATACAACATCGCCGTGCCGGCGCTGCTACACCTGCTGGCCGAATTCCCGTCAATCCGGGTGGTGATGGTGATGGTGCAGGCGGAAGTGGCCGAACGGTTGGCCGCCGAGCCGGGCAACAAGAACTACGGCGTGCCGAGCGTGAAGGTGCGTTTCTTCGGGCAGGTGCGTCGCTTCGGCATGGTGTCGCCGACGGTGTTCTGGCCGATTCCGCGGGTCTACTCCGGGCTGGTGCGCATCGACCGTTTCGAGACGTCGCCGTGGCTGACCGACGCTGCGTTTCGCACACGCGTGTTCGAACTGATCGACATCGGGTTCGCGCAACGCCGCAAGACCGCCCGCAACGCTTTCGCCGAATGGGCCGGGTCAGGTAATGAGTCCGCGCAACGGCTGCTGGCGGCCAGCATCGATCCTGCCCGTCGCGGTGAGACTCTGGGCATCGCTGACTTCGTGCGGCTGCTGCAGCGGTCAGACGAGCGGCCGCAGGTGCCGACCGAGCCGCAGTCCCATGCCGGGCGGCATTAGTTTTGAGTGCCCTGCAAGGCTTTCCGCGCGACGCATGTCATCGCATCACCTTCAAGACCATGTCGATGAACTCGGTGCAGCTCTGGTAACGTTCCTCGCGGTCCTTGGCCATCGCCCGCTGCAGGATCGAATCGAAGGCACGCGGCACATCGGCAACGGACTGGGAGACGCGTGGCGGCGGCTCATATAGCTGTGCGTCGACGATTCCCATTGATGTGCCGGCCACGAATGGCGGTGAGCCGGTGAGCATTTCAACTGTGGTGCAGGCGAGCGCGTATTCGTCGGTTACCGCGGTGGGCATCTGGCCGCGCAGCAGTTCGGGCGCCAAGTAGGGCAGTGACGCTTGAATTTGCAACGGCCTCTTCAGATGGACGTCCTCGGCGACGGCGCGCGCGACACCGAAGTCGATCAGCACCGCGCCGTCGCGGCAGAAGTCCTTGGCAACAAGGATGTTGGTCGGCTTGACGTCGCAATGCACGATGCCGCAGTAGTGAACGTGGTCGAGCGCGTCTGCGATCTGCCGTAGCGCCGCCAGGCGCAGGGCGAAGGTGTGCAGGCCGGTCACATTGCCCCCGTCGACCAACTGCATCGTCAGCCAGCCGTCCCCGTGCCGCTCGACCGATATGACATGGGGATGATCTATCCGGCTGGCGACATCGAATTCTCTTTGCAGTCGCGTCAATTCGGCGGGCAGGCGGTGCTGGTCGTCAAGGATCTTCAGCGCGACGAGATGGTGCGGGTCGGCCGCGTCGTGCGCCCGGTACACGGTGGCAGAGCCGCCACGGCCCAGGACCCCGTCGATGACGCAGTTCTCGAAGGCCCGGCCTGGTGGCAGCACATTCTCAGCCTAGGAGCCTGGTCGAGCGACCCTGTCTGGGGCTACACATGCCAGTACGCGACCCGGTGGTTTGAGCGCGACCGGCGCCGGGTATCTGTCACCAAGGTGGCGAGGTGGCCGAGGGGTCCATCTCGCCACTGCATTTCTTGCAGTGGTTTGTTGCGCCGGACGATAGTCTCTTGCCGTGTCCGACGGCAGCACCGCTCCCGAATGGGTGGCTACCGGTTCGGTGACGGTGCGGGTGCCGGGGAAGGTCAACCTCTATCTCGCGGTCGGGGATCGCCGCGACGACGGCTACCACGAGCTCACCACCATCTTCCACGCCGTCTCGCTGCTCGACGAGGTCACCGTGCGCAACTCCGACGTCCTGTCGCTGCAGGTGGCCGGTGAGGGCGCCGACATCCTGCCCGCCGACGAGCGCAACTTGGCCTGGCAGGCTGCGGAACTGATGGCCGACCACGTGGGCCGCGCTCCGGACGTCGCGATCACGATCGAGAAGTCGATTCCGGTGGCCGGCGGCATGGCGGGTGGCAGCGCGGACGCCGCCGCGGTGCTGGTCGCGATGAACAACCTATGGGAGCTCGGGGTGCCCCGCAGGGACCTGCATGCGCTCGCCGCCCGGCTGGGCAGCGACGTGCCGTTCGCGCTGCACGGCGGCACCGCGCTGGGCAGCGGGCGGGGCGAGGAGCTGGCCACGGTGCTCGCCCGAAACACCTTCCACTGGGTGCTGGCGTTCGGCGAGGGCGGGTTGTCCACGGGCGCGGTGTTCGCCGAGATGGACCGGTTGCGCGACACCGGCGACCCCCCCAGACTGCCCGAGCCCGAGCCGCTGCTGGCAGCGCTGGCCGCCGGGGATCCTGCCGAGCTGGCCCCGCTACTGGGCAACGAGCTGCAGGCGGCTGCGGTGAGCCTGGACCCGGCGCTGCGCCGTACCCTGCGCGCCGGAACCGAGGCCGGGGGACTGGCCGGGATCGTCTCCGGTTCGGGGCCCACCTGCGCGTTCCTGTGCACGACAGCCGCGTCCGCGGTCGATGTCGGCACGCAGCTGGCCGGCGCGGGCGTCTGCCGTACCGTTCGGGTAGCCAGTGGCCCGGTCCAGGGCGCCCGAGTAGTGCCCGCGCCCACGACCGGGGTGTGACCCACGCCTCAAAAAAACGGGCTAGATTTGTGCCCTTCCTAAGAGGAGTTTAAGATCACTCGCGGTGTCCACCAGCGGTCAGATCATGCACCCGTTGTCGCCCACCCGAACAAGTGGTGGGCGACAGTCGTACCGCAAAGACACCACTGGAGCCTGCGTGTGGGCACGCCGCGCGAAGTTGCCCGGGTCAACACCGATTCGCAATACAACCGGTGCCCAATTGTGCGCGCGCGCCTCCTGTAAAGCACCTTCTAGCAGGCGGAACATCAGATTCGGGGCGTTTGTGCTGCGGGTAACGTCGCTGCAGGCGCGGCTCCGGACACCCAGGAGGTTGTCGTGAGTCGATTCACCGAGAAGATGTTCCGCAACGCCCTGACAGCCACCACGGGGATGGTTACCGGCGAGCCCTACGAGCCGGTGCGGCACACCTGGGGCGAGGTGCATCAGAAGGCGCGCCGGATCGCCGGTGGGCTGGCCAGGGCCGGTGTCGGTCGCGGCGACGCGGTCGGTGTGCTGGCCGGTGCCCCGGTGGAGATCGCCCCGACCGCGCAGGGTGTGTGGGTGCGCGGCGCCAGCCTGACGATGCTGCACCAGCCCACGCCGCGCACCGATTTGCAGAGCTGGGCCACGGACACCACCACGGTCATCGACATGATCGAGGCCCGGGTGGTCATCGTCTCCGATCCGTTCATGGTGGCGATCCCGGTGCTTGCCGAGCGCGGAGTCAGGGTTGTGACGGTGCCGGAGCTGCTGGCCGCCGACCCCATCGATCCGGTCGACACCGACGAGGACGATCTGGCGCTGATGCAGCTGACCTCGGGGTCAACGGGTTCGCCCAAGGCGGTTCAGATCACCCATCGCAACCTGTACTCCAACGCCGAGGCGATGTTCATCGGCGCCCGCTACGACGTCGACAACGACGTCATGGTCAGCTGGCTGCCGCTGTTTCACGATATGGGCATGATCGGCTTCCTGACCGTTCCGATGTACTTCGGCGCCGAACTGGTCAAGGTCACCCCGATGGATTTTTTGCGTGACACGTTGCTGTGGGCCAAGCTCATCGACAAATACCAGGGCACCATGACCGCGGCGCCGAACTTCGCCTACGCGCTGTTCGCCAAGCGGCTGCGCAAACAGGCCAAACCCGGGCAGTTCGACCTGTCGACGCTGCGGTTCGCGCTGTCGGGCGCCGAGCCGGTCGAACCTGCCGACGTGGAGGACCTCATCGACGCCGGCAAGCCGTTCGGGCTGCGGCCCGAGGCGATCCTGCCGGCCTACGGGATGGCCGAGACCACGTTGGCGGTGTCGTTCTCAGAGTGCGGCGCCGGACTCGTCGTCGACGAGGTCGACGCCGACCTGCTCGCCGCACTGCGCCGCGCGGTGCCCGCCACGAAGGGCAACACCCGCCGGCTGGCGTCGCTGGGTCCGCTGCTGGAGGGCATCGAGGCCCGCGTCGTCGACGACGACGGCAACGTGCTGCCGCCGCGCGGTGTGGGCGTGATCGAGTTGCGCGGCGAGCCACTGACCCCCGGTTACATCACAATGGCCGGCTTCGTACCCGCGCAGGACGAGCACGGCTGGTACGACACCGGCGACCTGGGCTACCAGATGGAGAACGGTCACATCGTGGTCTGCGGCCGGGTCAAGGACGTCATCATCATGGCGGGCCGCAACATCTATCCCACCGACATCGAGCGCGCCGCCAGCCGGGTGGGCGGCGTGCGCCCGGGCTGCGCCGTGGCGGTGCGGCTGGACGCCGGGCATTCGCGGGAGTCCTTCGCCGTCGCGGTGGAGTCCAACAACTGGCAGGATTCGGCCGAGGTGCGGCGCATCGAGCACCAGGTTGCCCACGAGGTCGTCGCCGAGGTCGACGTGCGGCCACGCAACGTCGTGGTGCTGGGGCCCGGCACCATTCCCAAGACGCCGTCGGGGAAGCTGCGCCGCGCGAATTCGGTGTCGTTGGTCAGCTAGTCCTCGCACCGGTCACAAACGGTTGGCGTGGTGTCGGTGTCCGCCGATACCGTCGACGTCATGCCTGGTTCTCGCCCGGCCATCGAAGCGCTCGACCTGGTCAAGAAATTCGGTGACAACGTCGCCGTCGACGGGGTGAGCTTTACCGTGGCCGAGGGCACCGTGCTGGGGCTGCTCGGGCCGAACGGGGCGGGCAAAACCACCACCGTGCGGATCATGGCGACGCTGACCGAGCCGACCAGCGGAACCGCGCGCGTCGCCGGGTACGACGTCCGCAGGGAGGCGGACATGGTGCGGCGAAACGTGGGCCTGACCGGACAGGTCGCGACCGTTGACGAGATGCTCACCGGCCGGGAGAACATCCGGATGATCGGCGGACTCTACGGGATCAGACGCAATGAACTCGATCGGCTGGGCGCACAGCTGCTCGACCAGTTCGCGATCGCCGACGCCGCCGATCGCCCGGTCAAGTCGTATTCGGGCGGGATGCGCCGCCGACTGGACCTGGCAGTCAGTCTGCTGGCCGGCCCACCCGTGCTGTTTCTCGACGAACCCACCACCGGACTGGATCCGCGCAGCCGCACCGACCTGTGGGAAGTGCTGCGCGGCCTCGTCCGGGACGGCACCACCTTGCTGCTGACAACGCAGTACCTCGAGGAGGCCGACCAGCTGGCCGACAACATCATCGTGATGGACCGGGGACGCATCATCGCCGAGGGGACGCCGTTGCAGCTCAAGCGGCAGGCGGGCAACGCGAGGTTGGTCGTGACCGTGTCTTCGGCCAACGACCTGCCCGCGGTGAAAGCGCTGCTGGCCAAGGCCGGAGCCGAGGTTTTCGTGGACGCCGCAACGCGTCAGCTCACCGCTGCCGCCGACGGGCTGCCGGACATGACCAGGCTTGCCGGCTGGCTTCTGGACAGCAACATCGACGTCGATGACATCGGCCTGTCCCGGCCCAGCCTGGACGACGTGTTCCTGTCGCTGACCGGCCATCGCACCGGCGAAAAGTGGCCGGCGCGACCAGACCAGGAGGCGAGCGCATGACGACCGTCGCCCAGAGGCCGCCGACGCACGCCAGGCGGCCGCGGACCCGCCCGACCAACATCGCACAGCAGTCCTGGATCATGGTCAAGCGCAACATGATCCACACGAAGCGCATGCCCGAGATGCTGAGCGACGTGACCGCACAGCCCATCATGTTCGTGCTGTTGTTCGCCTTCGTGTTCGGCGCGTCAATCACCAACACCGGGGGCGCCTCGTATCGGGAGTTCCTGCTGCCCGGCATTCAGGCGCAGACCATCGTCTTCTCGGCGTTCGTCGTCGCATCCGGTATCACGTCCGATCTCGAAAAGGGAATCATCGACCGGTTCCGGGCACTGCCGATCGCGCGGTCGTCGGTGCTGATCGGGCGCAGCGTCGCGAGCCTGATGCACTCGTCGATCGGTATCGTCGTGATGGCGCTGACCGGGCTTGCCATCGGTTGGCGCATCCGCGGCAGCATCGCCGAAGCCATGCTGGCGTTCGCGCTGGTGCTGGTCTTCGGCTTCGGGATCATTTGGTTCGGCATCCTGGTCGGCTCCCTGATGCGGACCGTCGAGGCGGTCAACGGCGTGATGTTCACGGTGCTGTTCCCGATCACTTTCCTGGCCAACACCTTTGCGCCGACCGAGCCTATGCAGCACTGGCTGCGGGTAATCGCGGAGTGGAACCCGGTGTCGTCGCTGGCTCAGGCGATGCGGGAATTGTGGGGCAACGGGCCGGCGGCGCCGCCGAGCGCCCAGCTGCCGCTGCACCACCCCGTGCTGGCGACGATCATCTGGTCGCTGCTGCTGACGGCCGTCTTCGCGCCCGTAGCATTGCGGGCCTACGCCCGGCGCACAGCGGACTGACGCGGTGAGTCACAGGATCGGGCGGCCGCCGGTGACTGGCACCCGGGCCCCGGAGACATAGCTGGCTTCATCGGATGCCAGCAACACATAGATCGGGGCGAGTTCCGCCGGTTGTCCGGCCCGCCCCAGCGGGGTGTTGCTGCCGAAGTTGGTGACCTTCTCCGACGGCATCGTCGACGGGATCAGCGGAGTCCAAATCGGCCCGGGTGCCACACTGTTCACCCGTATTCCCTTCGGCCCGAGAAGCTCGGCGAGGCTGGCGGAGAAATTGGCGATCGCGGCCTTCGTCGCCGCGTACGGCGCGAGTTGCGGTGAGGGCATGTCGGAGTTAATCGACGACGTCGCGATGATCGACGACCCCGGACGCATATGCGGCACAGCGGCCTTGGCGAGGCGGAAGTAGGCGCCGATGTTCAGCCGGAACGTGTAGTCCCATTCCTCGTCGCTGATCTCATCCAAACTCTGGTGGTTCATCTGGAACGCGGCGTTGCTCACCAGCACATCGATGCGGTCGAACTCATCGAGCGCCCGTTGGACAACCGCGCGGCAATGATCGGCATCCGAAAGGTCACCGGACATCAGCACCGCTTTGCGGCCTGCGTCCTCGACGAGCCGCGCGACGGCCTTGGCGTCCTCGTGCTCGTCGAGGTAGGCGATCAGCACATCGGCACCCTCCCGGGCGAAGGCAATCGCGACCGCACGCCCGATGCCGCTGTCAGCGCCGGTGACCACCGCCTTCTTGCCGGTCAACCGGCCACTGCCGCGATAGGTGTACTCGCCGCTGTCGGGTGTCGGCGACATCTCGGCCTCAACGCCGGGGGGCTGCTGGTGCTGGTCGGGAAACGACATGACGGCTCCTTTCGCGGGGTTGCACGCTCATCACGGTCAACGGTTTGGCCGCGTAGCTCCGACGGGCTCTCCGGGGGATAACCCGTCCCGGCGGTGGGGAAACGGCGTTCGCGCTGTCGCTACAGCTAGGCTCCGGCGACGGCGGGAGGTGGGCGGGGTGAGTTGAATCGCCCGATAAGTTGCATGATGCAACTTTCTTTGCACGTGGCCGCCAACGTTACCAGGCGTGCACCTGATTCTGGGCGGCCTCCAGCCCTAGCTTCATCAGCAACTCGGTGGCATCCGCGGCCTGCTCACACATCACCGGCACGTCGGGACGTTCGGCAGTGGCGAAATTCTCCAACACGAACGCGGCGGGGTCCTTGCGACCCGGCGGGCGGCCGATGCCGATCCGCACGCGGTGAAAGTCCTTGGTGCCCAACGCCGCAGCCACCGAGCGGACGCCATTGTGTCCGCCTTCGCCGCCACCGAGCTTCAGTCGGATCTTGCCGAAGTCGACGTCGAGTTCATCGTGGATGACGATCAGGTCAGCCGGCGGCATGGAATAGAACTTGGCGAGCGCGGCGACCTGGCGGCCCGACTCGTTCATGTAACTGCGCGGCCGACCGAGAATCACCGGTCTGCCGGCCAGGCGTCCAGTGGCGACATCGGCACCGGAACGCTTGTGCAGCTTGTAGTTCGAGCCGGCACGCGCCGCCAGCAGGTCGGCCACCATGAACCCGATGTTGTGCCGGGTCTTGGCGTAGACCGGCCCGGGATTGCCCAGGCCGACCACCAGCAGCGGCTCGGCCACCGGCTATTCGGTGGCCGAGTCGGCGCCAGACTGCTCTTCAGCCGTCGCCGCGGCAGCTGCCTCGCCCTCAGCCGCAGCCTCGGCTTCCGGCTCCTCAATGGTCGGCGCGGTGACGACGTTGACCACCAGCATGTCGGGATCGGACACCAGCGTGACACCCCGCGGCAGCTCAATCTGCCCGGCGAGGAACTGGGTACCCTCCTCAACGCCCTCGACCGACAGCGTCAGCTGCTCGGGAATCGACAGCGCCTCGGCCTCGATCTCGACGGTGCTGGAGTCCTGGGTCACCAGCGTGCCGGGAGCCGCCTCACCCTCGACCGACACGGGCACCTCCACGGTGACCTTCTCGCCGCGACGCACAACCAGAAGATCGGCGTGCTGGATGTTGCGGCGGATCGGGTGGATGTCCAGCGCCTTGGTCAGCGCCAGCTGTTCTTGACCCTCGATGTCGAGGGTGAGCACGGCGTTGGTTCCGGAATGGCGCAGCACCGCCGCGAAGTCATGGCCGGGCAACTCCAAGTGTTGAGGGTCGGTGCCGTGACCGTAAAGAACCGCGGGAATCCTGCCCTGGCGGCGCGCCCGCCGGGACGCGCCTTTTCCGGTCTGGGTGCGCACCGATGCGGTGAGCCGATTGGTGGTGATCGCCATGTCGCTCCTGTGGTTGCCGTGACGGTTCGGGGCACGGCAAGAGAGCATCCGCCTTGGACGGGCAAGTCTCCGTCGATAACGGTGGCCGCAACCACCCTCGCCGTGACGCCCGAACAGGTTAGCGCATCAGGGCATCAGAGCGGAAATTTCGTGCCCGTGAGCTGCTCGGACAGCTCCCACAGAGCGGCCGCGGTGCCGACGTTTTTGGCGCGCGGGCTGCGGCCGACGGGCTGAGTACGGCCGGACAGCCCGAACCGGGGACCGATGAACGTGTCACCCGGCAGCTGCTGTGACACGGCGAACATCGTCTGTCGCGCACCGAAGTGCGCGTCGGTGGCCATCACGTTGCCACCAAAGGTCATCAGCGCATCGCTGATCCGACGGCCGCTGTGTCCCTGAAGGTTCGTGGTGGAATAACCGGGATGGGCGGCCAGCGACAGTACCGACGAGCCGATCTTATCCAAGCGGCGCTGCAACTCGCGGGTGAACAGCAGGTTGGCCAGCTTCGACTGCGCGTAGGCAAGCCATGCGTGGTACGGCCGCGACTTCCAGTTCAGGTCTTCGAGGCTGATCTGGCCGATCCAGTGGAACATCGACGACACCGTTACGACACGGTCGCTGATCTTGGGCAGCAGCAGGTTGGTCAACGTGAAATGGCCGAGATGGTTGGTGCCGATCTGGCTTTCGAAGCCGTCCTTGGTAACGGCGTACGGCACGGCCATGATGCCGGCGTTGTTGACGACGACATCGACCGCGGTGATCCCGTCGGCGAATTCGTGAACCGAAGCCAGATCCTGCAGGTCCAAGCGGCGCACCTCGACATCGCCCGGCATTCCCGCGGCGGCCGCGTCGCCCTTGGTGGTGTTGCGGACGGCGAGCACCACACGCGCACCGGCAGCGGCCAGTTCGCGCGCGGTCACCAGCCCAAGACCGCTGTTGGCGCCGGTCACGACGACCGTGCGTCCGGCGAACGAGGGCAGCTCGGTTGCGGTCCAGTCCGTCACGACAGATACCCTATGTCAGTGGCGGTCAGGATTTCAGTCGCGGTCAGGCGGCGGCGACGGCGAAACCCTTAATGATCGACCCGACGTCGGGACCCAGGGACTCGGCCTGATCAGCCGCCGTGGTGACCGAAAACTGCACCAGATACCGCTGATTGGCCGGCGGCGGCCCCGTCGCGATCACGATGCGGTTGTAGGTGTGCAGCCGCTGCTCGCCGACGTTATAGCTGCCCTCGATCATCGCCGACGGCATCCCGCGGAAATCGGCCATCGAAGCATTCAGCCGATTGAACCGGTCGCTCAACTCGGCGTCCGCGTAGCCGTGCCGAATCGCCTCCGCCACGTCGAAGTTGCCGATCAGCCTGAACACCATCAGCATCGCGGTGGGTTGATAAGCGGCGACGGTGGTCTTGCGGATGACCTCGAACGTGGCCTCCTGCTTCGGATCACTGACCACCGACCAGCCGGGCGGGCACGGCATCGACACCTTGACGCCGGTCAGCGTTGCCTGCGTCATCGGCACGCCGTTGACGCCGTGGCCGAGCAGGTAATCGGCGATCGGCACCGGCCGCTCCGCGGCGGTGGTCGCCGTCTTCGGCGAGGACGGCGGCAGAACAGACCGGTAGTCCGGCGCCTTGGCGCCGCACCCGGCGACCAGCACCGACAGCGCCAGCCCCGCGAGGACACTACAACGCCTCACAGAATCTCTCGGACGGCGTGCGCGGGCCGGCACCGTCGAGTCCCCTTCGGCGTGACGACGAACGGCCGCTCGATGAGCATCGGGTAGGCGGCCATCGCGTCGAGCAGTTCGTCATCGCTGGTGTCGGCGAGGTTCAGCTGCGCGTAGGGCGTCTCTTTGTTTCGGACCGCGCCGCGCACGTCGATGCCGGCGTCGCGAATCATGTCGACCAACCGGCCCCGGGTCGGCGCAGTTTTCAGGTATTCCACCATCGTCGGCTCCACGCCGTTGTCGCGCAGCAGCTGCAGCCCCGTGCGTGCGGTCGAGCAGCGCGGGTTGTGGTAGATGACCGTCCTGTTCGACTCGCCGCCCGGCATTACGCCTCCCCGTCGAAAAGCCCTGTCACCGAACCGTTTTCGAAGACAGCCCGGATCGTGCTGGCGAGCAGCGGCGCGATCGACAATACGGTCAGCTGCGGGAACCGCTTGTCCTCACCGATCGGCAGGGTATTGGTCACGATCACCTCTTTGGCGCCACTTGCCGCCAGCCGCTCCGGCGCGGGATGCGACAGCACGCCGTGCGACGCGGCGATGATCACGTCGCGGGCACCGGCGTCGCGCAGCAGCCGCACCGCACCGGCGATGGTGCCACCGGTGTCGATCATGTCGTCGATCAGCACACAGGTGCGGCCCGCCACGTCACCGACCACCCGGTTGGACACCACCTGGTTGGGCACCCGCGGATCGCGCGTTTTGTGGATGAAGGCCAACGGGACACCGCCGAGCGCATCGGCCCACTTCTCGGCGATGCGGACCCGGCCCGAGTCGGGGGACACCACGACCTTGTCGTGGTTGGGGTAGTTGTCCTTGATATAACCGGTGAGCAGGTTCTGGGCGCGCATGTGGTCGACCGGGCCGTCAAAGAACCCCTGAATCTGGTCGGTGTGCAGGTCCACGGTGATGATTCGGTCAGCGCCGGCGGTCTTGAGCAGGTCGGCGACCAGCCGTGCCGAAATGGGTTCGCGGCCCCGGTGCTTCTTGTCCTGCCGAGCGTAGGGGTAGAACGGCAGGATTGCGGTGATCCGCTTGGCGCTGCCGCGCTTGAGCGCGTCCAACATGATCAACTGCTCCATCAGCCACGTGTTCAACGGGGCCGGATGGGACTGCAGGACGAAAGCGTCGCAGCCGCGGACAGACTCCTCGAAGCGGACGAAGATCTCGCCGTTGGCGAAGTCGCGAGCGGTCTGTGCGGTGACGGGGACGTCGAGTTCCTTGGCAACCTGATCGGCGAGTTCGGGGTGCGCGCGGCCGGCGAACAGCATCAGGTTCTTGCGGTTATCGGTCCATTCGGTGCCCACGGTGCCTCGCCGGTTCAGGATCGGGATGTCGGCCTAATCGTACGTAGGGAAACGCGCGCCCGGGTGCCGGGTTGCCGCTAAACCAACAATCGGCAACACAATTTACGGCGAGTCCTCGTCGCGTGACGGCGGGTTGGGTGCCCGCCGAGCAGCCTCGGCGGCTTCGGCGGCCGCCGAACCCGGGCGTTTGCGGGCCACCCAGCCCTCGATGTTGCGCTGAGGTCCCGCCGACACCGCCAGCGCACCCGGCGGCACGTCCTCACGCAGCACGGTGCCGGCCCCGGTGTACGCCCCATCGCCGACGGTCACCGGGGCGACAAACATGGTGTCGGAGCCGGTGCGCACATGCGAACCCACCTTTGTGCGGCGCTTGGTTTGGCCGTCGTAATTGACGAAGACGCTGGACGCGCCGATGTTGCTGTGCTCACCGATATCGGCGTCGCCGACATACGTCAGGTGGGGCACCTTCGTGCCGGCGCCGATCGTCGAATTCTTCGCCTCGACGAACGCCCCCAGCTTGGCGTCGGCGCCCAGCACGGTTCCCGGCCGCAGGTACGTGAACGGGCCGACGTTCGCGGCATCGCCGATCGTCGACGAGGACCCGTGCGTGCGCACCACCGAAGCGGCGTCGCCGACGGTCACGTCGGTGAGCGTGGTGTCCGGGCCGATCACGCACCGGGCGCCTATCCGGGTGGCGCCGAATAGCTGCGTGTTGGGCAGAACCACGGTGTCGCGGCCGATCGTCACATCCACGTCGATCCACGTCGTCGCGGGGTCGATGATCGTCACCCCGGCACGCTGATGGCCCGTGGCGATGCGCCGGTTCAGCTCGGCGGACAGGGCGCCCAGCTGCACCCGATCGTTCACGCCGGCTACCACGGTGCTGTCATCGACGTGCTTGGCGTGCACGATCCTGCCGTCCTGGCGGACGATCGAGATCACGTCGGTCAAATAGAGCTCGTGCTGGGCGTTGTCGGAGCGCAATCGGCTCAACGCCGAGCGCAGCACAGCGATGTCGAACGCGTACACCCCCGCGTTGACCTCGCGGATTTCTCGCTGCGACGGGGTCGCGTCGGCCTGCTCGACGACTGCAATCACCTCGCGGTCCCGGCTGCGCAGGATGCGGCCGTATCCGGAGGGGTCGGGCAGCGTCGTGGTCAGCACCGTGACCGCTGCCGGCCCGGCGCTGTGCGTGGTGATCAGCTCGGCGAGGGTGTCGGCGTCCAAGAGTGGGATGTCGGCAGAGGTGACCACCACGACACCGGTAAAGTCCGCACGCAGCGCGTTCAGGCCACACGCGGCGGCATGGCCGGTGCCCAGCTGCTGCTCCTGCACGGCGACCTCGATGCTGCGGCCCAGGTGGTCGGCCAGCTCGGCGACGGTGGGCTCGATCTTGTCGCGGTCGCGGCCGAGCACGACCACGAGGTGTTGGGGCGCCAGCGTGGCCACGGATTGCAGCGTGTGGGCGAGCATGGTGCGCCCCGCGATCGGATGCAGCACCTTGGGGGTATCCGACCGCATGCGGGTCCCGGCCCCGGCGGCCAGTACCACGACCGCTGAATCGCCGTGGGTTGTCATCGAACCTCCCGCCCCGGGCGCGCCACCTCACTCCGTGCCAAGTGTCACCCGGCAAGCCTGGTTTGTCTGCTCGCTCGGCAGGCCTAGCTGGCTGCTCCGTCGCCAGGACTCGAACCTGAACTCTCAGAACCAAAATCTGATGTGCTGCCGATTACACCACGACGGACCGGTCAACTGGTTCAGCGTAGCGACTCTATTGGACCGGGATACGCTGGTAGGCGTGGCGGCACCGGAGAAAGAAGTGCGCACCCGCGCGCGCATGACCGGTGCAGAGCGACGCCACCAGCTCATCGAGATCGCCCGGTCGCTGTTCGCCGAGCGCGGATACGAGGGCACCTCGATCGAGGAGATCGCGCAGCGGGCCAACGTCTCCAAACCAGTGGTCTACGAGCACTTCGGTGGCAAGGAGGGGCTGTACGCGGTCGTCGTCGACCGGGAGATGTCGGCACTGCTCGACGGCATCACCTCGTCTCTGACGAACAACCGCTCACGGGTGCGTGTCGAGCGGGTGGCCCTTGCGTTGCTGACCTACGTCGAGGAACGCACCGACGGATTCCGGATCCTGATCCGCGACTCCCCGGCGAGCATCACCTCGGGCACCTACTCCACCCTGCTCAACGAGGCGGTCAACCAGGTGTCGTCGATCCTGGCCGGCGACTTCGCCCGCCGAGGCCTGGACCCCGAGATGGCGCCGCTCTACGCGCAGGCGCTCGTGGGCTCGGTCTCGATGACGGCGCAGTGGTGGCTCGACGCGCGCGAGCCGAAAAAAGAAGTGGTGGCCGCGCACCTGGTCAACCTGTGCTGGAACGGCCTGACCCACCTCGAGGCCGACCCGGTGCTCCACGACGATTAGCCTTCGCGCGCATTACTTTTCGCATTCATCCCGCTCTGCACCTAGAATGGCGGCATCATGACCTCCGCGGGGACCGCCCAGGCGGCGCACGCCCGAACGGCGCTCGAGACCCCGATCGCGGGGCTTGTCGACCTGGCCCTGCGCGACCCAGAACTTCAGGACGTCGCGCGACGAGCCGCCGGCAAACCACCCGAGCTTTCGCTGGTGGGCCCCGCTGCCGCGCGGCCGTTCGTCGCGGCGGCGATGGCCAAGGCCGGCCCGCTGCTCGTCGTCACCGCCACCGGCCGCGAGGCCGATGACCTCAGCGCGGAGCTGCGCGGAGCCTACGGCGACGCGGTAGCCCTATTCCCGTCATGGGAGACCCTGCCGCACGAGCGGCTCTCGCCGGGTGTCGACACCGTGGGCGCGCGGCTGATGGTGCTGCGCCGACTTGCCATTCCCGACGACGCAAGGCTGGGGCCGCCGCTGCGGATCGTGATCACCACGATCCGGTCGCTGCTACAGCCGATGCCGCCCGAACTGGCCCGCATCGAACCCGTCACGCTCACTGTCGGGCAGGAGATCGGCTTCGAGGACGTGATCGCACGGCTGGTCCAGATGGCCTACACCCGCGTGGACATGGTCGGCAAGCGCGGCGAATTCGCGGTTCGGGGCGGCATCCTGGATGTCTTCCCGCCGACCGCCGAGCATCCGGTGCGCGTCGAGTTCTGGGGCGACGAGGTCAGCGAAATGCGGATGTTCTCGGTCGCCGACCAGCGGTCGATCCCCGAGATCACCGTCGATACCATGATCGCCGTCGCCGCCCGCGAGATGCTGGTCACCGATCAAGTCCGGGAGCGTGCCGCCCGGCTCGACGGGCACGGCGCCACCGAGCACGGCCCGCTGGGCACCGTCACCGACATGCTGGCCAAGCTCGCACAGGGCATTCCCGTCGACGGGATGGAGTCGCTGCTACCGGTCCTCGGCGCCGGCGAGCTGACGCTGCTGATCGACCACCTGCCCGCCGGCACCCCGCTGCTGGTATGCGATCCGGAGAAGGTCCGCAGGAGGGCTGTCGACCTCATCAAAACCGGCCGCGAATTCCTGGAGGCGTCGTGGTCGACGGCCGCGATCGGCGGGGACGCCCCGATCGACATCGAACGGCTCGGTGCGTCGGGCTACCTCGACCTTGACGACGTGCGGGCCGCCGCCGCCGAAGACGCCCACCCATGGTGGACGCTGAGCCAGCTCGGCGAGGCCACCGCCACCACCCTCGACATCCGCCCCGCCCCAACGGCCCGCGGCCAACAGCGCGGCATCCAGGAGATCTTCGCGATGCTGCGTGCCCACGTCGCCACGGGGGGCTACGCCGCGATCGTGGCGCCCGGGACCGGCACCGCGCACCGCGTCGTCGAACAGCTCGGCGAGGCCGACGTTCCCGCCGCCTGCGTGGAGCCGGGCGACGTGCCGCGCCCGGGTGTGGTCGGCGTGCTGCGCGGACCGCTGCACGACGGGGTCATCCTTCCCGGAAGCAACCTCGTGGTGGTCACCGAAACCGACCTCACCGGCAACCGGGTCGCCGCCACCGAGGGCAAGCGCCTGGCCGCCAAGCGCCGCAACGTCGTCGACCCGCTGGCGCTGACCGCGGGCGACTTGGTTGTGCACAACCAGCACGGGATCGGCCGGTTCGTCGAGATGACGGAACGGATCGTCGGTGGTGCGCGCCGCGAGTACCTGGTGCTCGAATACGCCTCGACCAGGCGCGGCGCCGACAAGCAGACGGACAAGCTGTACGTGCCGATGGACTCCCTAGACCAGCTGTCGCGGTACGTCGGCGGGCAAGCGCCCGCTCTGAGCCGGCTTGGCGGCAGCGACTGGGCCAACACCAAGACCAAGGCCCGGCGCGCGGTGCGCGAGATCGCCAGCGAGCTCGTGGCGCTGTACGCCAAGCGGCAGGCCTCCGCTGGCTTCGTGTTCAGCCCGGACACTCCGTGGCAGGCCGAAATGGAGGACGCGTTCGGCTTCACCGAGACCGTCGACCAGCTGACCGCCATCACGGAGGTCAAGGCCGACATGGAAAAGGCCATCCCAATGGACCGGGTGATCTGCGGCGACGTCGGCTACGGCAAGACCGAGATCGCGGTGCGGGCGGCGTTCAAGGCCGTGCAGGACGGCAAGCAGGTTGCGGTGCTGGTGCCCACCACGCTGCTGGCAGACCAGCACCTACAGACCTTCACCGAGCGGATGGCGGGCTTCCCGGTCACCATCAACGGGCTCTCGCGGTTCACCGACCCGGCCGAGTCGCGGGCCGTGCTCGATGGCATGGCCGACGGCGCCGTCGACATCGTGATCGGCACCCACCGGCTGCTGCAGACCGGCGTGCGGTGGAAGGACCTCGGGCTGGTCGTCGTCGACGAGGAGCAGCGGTTCGGAGTCGAGCACAAAGAGCACATCAAGGCGCTGCGCACCCACGTCGACGTGCTGACGATGAGCGCCACACCGATCCCGCGCACCCTGGAGATGAGCCTGGCCGGCATCAGGGAGATGTCCACGATCCTGACCCCGCCGGAGGAGCGCTACCCGGTGCTGACCTACGTCGGCCCGCACGACGACAAGCAGATCGCGGCCGCGCTTCGCCGCGAGCTGCTGCGCGACGGTCAGGCGTTCTACATCCACAACCGGGTCAGCTCGATCGACCAGGCCGCGGCACGGGTGCGGGCCCTGGTCCCCGAAGCCCGCGTCGTCGTCGCGCACGGCCAGATGAACGAGGACGCGCTGGAGCGCACCGTCGAGGGGTTCTGGAACCGCGAATACGACATCCTCGTGTGCACAACAATCGTCGAGACCGGCCTGGACATCTCAAACGCCAACACACTTGTCGTCGAGCGGGCGGACAGCTTCGGGCTGTCGCAGTTGCACCAGCTGCGCGGCCGCGTCGGGCGCAGCCGCGAACGCGGCTACGCCTACTTCATGTATCCACCGGAAATACCGCTGACCGAAACGGCCTATGACCGGCTCGCGACGATTGCGCAGAACAACGAGCTCGGAGCGGGCATGGCCGTGGCGATGAAAGACCTCGAGATCCGCGGCGCGGGTAACGTGCTGGGCGTTGAGCAGTCCGGCCACGTCGCCGGGGTCGGCTTCGACCTCTACGTGCGGCTGGTCGGCGAGGCCGTCGAGGCCTACCGCGCCGCGGTCGACGGCAAGACCGTCGGAGTCAGCGAAGAGCCCAACGAAGTTCGCATCGACCTGCCCGTCGACGCTCACCTGCCGCCCGACTACATCGCCAGCGACCGACTGCGGTTAGAGGCCTACCGCAGGCTGGCCGCGGCAGCCGACGAGGACGCGATCGCCGCCGCAGTCGACGAGCTGATCGACCGTTACGGGCCGCTCCCCGAGCCCGCGCTGCGGCTGGTCGCTGTCGCCCGGCTGCGTTTGCTGCTGCGGCGCTGCGGGATCACCGAGGTGGCGGCAACCGGCACCGGCGAACCCACGACGCTGCGGCTGGCGCCGCTCACGCTGCCCGATTCCGGCCAACTGCGGCTCAAGCGGCTCTACCCTGGCGCGAACTACCGCGCGACCACATCAACGGTGCAGCTGCCGATACCGCGCTCCGGCGGCGGCGTCGGCTCACCGCGCGTCCGTGACCTTGAATTGGTCCAGATGGTCGCCGATCTGGTCCTGGCACTCGATGGAAAGCCCCACCAGGATGTTGATATAACCGGAGTCAACCGTGCCGCCGACACAAGCGAGGAGGTCAAGCACGATGACCGTCGTCTTGGTCGATCCTCGTCGTCCGTCGCTGGTTCCGGTCGACGCGATCGCGCTCCTGATGGGTGAGGTCCAATACACCGAAGAGATGCCCGTCAAGGTGCCGTGGTCGCTGCCCGGGGCACGGCCGGTGCACGCGGGCGGCACTGACGCGCCGGTGTTGCTGTCGTCGGACCCCGAGCACCCCGCGGTGAAGGAACGCCTGGAAGCCGGCGACACGCTCATCGCGGCGCCGGATCCGCAGCCCGGGGAGCGGCTGATCGACGCTGTCGCCTTGATGGACACGCTGCGCACCGACGGTCCATGGGAGAGCGAGCAGACCCACGATTCGCTGCGTCGCTACCTGCTGGAGGAAACTTACGAGCTGTTCGACGCCGTCCGCGGCGGCAACGCCGACGATCTGCGCGAGGAGCTGGGCGACGTGCTGCTGCAGGTGCTCTTCCACGCCCGCATCGCCGAGGACGCGCCGCAGCACCCGTTCACCATCGATGACGTCGCCGACTCGCTGTTGCGCAAGCTCGGCAACCGCGTGCCCGGTGTGATCGCGGGAGAGTCCATTTCGCTGGAGGACCAGATCGCCCAGTGGGACCAGCGCAAGGCCGTCGAGAAGCCGCGCGGGTCCTGCCTGGACGGGGTGCCGACGGGTCAGCCGGCGCTGGCGCTGGCGCAGAAGGTGCTTGTGCGGGTTCGCGACGCGGGCCTGCCCGAGGATCTGATCCCCGCTGCGCTCACCACGGTGACGGTGTCGCCGGACGTCGACGCCGAAACCAACCTGCGCAGCGAGGTGCTGGAATTCATGGATGCGGTGCGCCTGGCCGAGAAGGCAATCGCCACTGAGCGGCGAGGCGACGAGGTACCCGAGGAACTCGACGTCGCTGCTTTGGATTCCATCTCGGAGGACGAGTGGCGCGCGTACTGGCCGCTGGCCGCGGCCACTGCGTCGACCCCGGAGCCGGTCCCGGAACCCACACCGCAACACCAACCCGAGCCCAAACGAGAGCCGGAGCCCGGACCGGCAGACGTGCCGGAGCCGGGGCCGGTCGAGGTGCCGGAACCGGCGCCGGTCGAGGTGCCCGAACCGACGCCGCAGCAGCAAGCCGGCGACGAGCAGCCGGGCGTGGAGCAGGAACTTCCCGCCGAGAAGTTCGAAGCCGACGAAGACGTTCCGGCCAACGGCAGCCCCGCTGAGCAAGCTGCCGCGGCCCCCGATGGTCAGGCAAACAAGCTCGAGCCGCAGTAGGGCGGCGCGTTACCGTCGCGCAGCCCGGCGGCCCGACGCCGGGTGTGGGCGAGCTAGTCGGTGCGCCGGACACCGTGGGTCGCCGGGTGCCTTGGGGATTCAGGTTGGTGGCGCGCAGGCTGCTGACGTAGAGGCCACGACTTCGTGATGAAGACCATAGACTGCAGGCTGCGCAGCCAAGCGGCTGCGCGCTGCAAAACCGACGGGCTGGGAGGCGGTGCGGCATTGGTGTACATGTCCCGTCACGCCTCCAGGGCATCGCAACGGCGTTGATGAGCCCGAGCTCACGGCGGATCCGCTCCGTTGCGGCGCCGAGTACGCGCCGCCCCGCTGTGCGGGCATCAAATCGGACGGCCCTGAACGATTCCCGGTCACGCGATGGACTGTGACAGTAACCCAGATCGCCGGCAGGGTGACGCGATGCCCCGCGCGGTGTCGACCGGCGTCGGAGTGTATTTCGGCTTGATGCAACTCTTCTTCACGCTGAGTTGGGTCATCTACGTGATCTTCCTGCCGAAACTTGCGGCGCAAGCGGGGATCCAAGCCGGCGTAGTCCCGTGGATTCTGTTGCTCGACCAAGTCATCTTCGCGCTGTGTGACTGGCTGACCGGCATCGCCGCCGACCGCGTTGCCAACATTGTTGGCCGGCTCGGCAAGGTGGTCGCCGGGGTGACCGCGCTGTCGGCGTTGGCGTTTTTGCTGTTACCGTTGGCAACCGGCTTGGGGACGACAGCCTTTCTCGCTCTGGTGGTCATCTGGGCAATCACGTCCTCGGCCCTGCGCGCGCCGCCGCTGAAGCTGCTCGGCCAGTACACGCCGCGCGATCAGCAGCCCTGGGTGGGATCGCTGTTCCTACTCGGTATCGGCATCGCCGACTTGCTGGCGCCATTTCTCGCCGGCTGGCTGACGGCCTACGACCCCCGCATCATGTTCGCCGCGTCGGCCGCCTCGGTCGTCGTGGTGACCTTCTCGATCGCGTGGGCGGAAAAGCTGCTGGCCCGCTCCGCCCCCGTCGAAAAACAGCCAGGCGGCAAAATTCGGTCGGCCACCTTCCTGATGTTCCTGGCGGCGATTCTGCTGCTGGCGATGGGGTTCCAGGTGCATTCCTTCATCAACGCCGAGCCGCTCTTCGCGAAATTCGCGCCGCCGGCCGATCTTCCCGCCCTCCTCACGCTGTTCTGGATCGGGTTCAGTCTGCTGATGGTGCCAGCGTCGTGGCTTACGAAGCGGTTCGGCGGCATCGTCGTCATGGCGCTGGCGGCGCTGGCCGCCGCCGCTTCGGCCTGGGCGGCGGCAAAAGCCACGGACGTGGTCTCGCTCGGGGCTGCGCAGTTCGTTTGCGGCGGCGCGTGGGGCTGCGTGATGATGAGCGCGGTTGCGGCAGCCCTCGCGCTCGGCCACACCGGCGATGAAGGCAAGGCGGTCGGTGCCATGTTCTCGCTCATGGCGGTTGCGGCGATCGCGCGCATCGCCCTGGTCGCGGGACACTTCCAGCGGGTTCCCGTGCTTGCGCTGGCGTTGCCCTGGTTGCCGGGGTTCGCCTGGTTGGGAGCGGGGCTCATGCTGCTGCCGGCAGTACGACGGCCAGTGCAGCGGGCCTAGATCCTCGAGGGCCGCTGTGTGGGCCAGGTGGGACGATCGGTCGACCGAGAGGGTAGAGGAGGGCAGTGTCGCGGTTGCGGTGGATGCGCGCAGTCGCCGTGGTCGGCGCAACCGCGGTGTTGATGGCGTCCGGCTGTTCATGGCAGCTCGGTACGCCGATTCCGGAAGGCGTCCCGCCCCCGGCCGGCGACCCGGTCCCCGGCGTCGACACCCACATGCAACGCCGGCCCGCCGACCAACTGCAGGCGTGGGCCGCTGAGCGCGCGCCCGCACTAGATATGCCGGTCGGGGCATTGAAGGCCTACGCCTATGCCGCGAAGGTTGCGGAGGTCGAGAATCCCAAGTGCCACCTGGCGTGGACGACGCTGGCCGGTATCGGGATGGTCGAGAGCCACCACGGAACGTATCGCGGCGCCACCATCGCGCCGAACGGCGACGTCAGCCCGCCCATTCGTGGTGTGCGGCTGGACGGCACCGACGGCAACCTGGAGATCATCGACACGGGACAGCTCGACGGCGATCCCGTCTACGCCCGGGCGATGGGTCCGATGCAGTTCATTCCGGAAACCTGGCGGCGCTACGGCGTCGATGCCAACAACGACGGAATTATCAGCCCGGATAATTTCAACGACGCTGCGCTGTCGGCGGCCGGCTACCTGTGCTGGAACGGCAAGAACCTCGCGACGCCGCGCGGCTGGATGAACGCGCTGCGCGCCTACAACCTGTCGGACGCGTACGCCAAGACCGTCCGCGACTGGGCGACGGCATACGCGCGCGGCCACCCGTTGTAGCGCACCGATCGGCGGTCCAACCTCTAGGCTGAGTGCGTTCTGCCCACCGACGCTAGGAGAAGCCAGTGCCCATCATCGAGCAGGTCGGGGCCCGCGAGATCCTCGACTCCCGCGGCAATCCGACCGTCGAGGTCGAGCTGGCGCTGGTTGACGGGACCTTTGCCAGGGCGGCGGTACCGTCAGGTGCCTCGACGGGCGAGCACGAGGCCGTCGAGCTGCGTGACGCCGATCCCAAACGTTACAGCGGCAAGGGCGTCGGGAAGGCTGTCGAAGCGGTACTTGATGAAATCGCCCCCGCAGTAATGGGTCTCAGCGCTGACGACCAGCGGCTCGTGGACCAGGTGCTGCTGGACCTCGACGGCACCCCAGACAAGTCGCGCTTGGGCGCCAACGCCATCCTCGGCGTGTCGCTGGCCGTCGCGAAGGCCGCCGCCGAATCGGCCGGTCTGCCGATGTTCCGCTATGTCGGCGGACCGAACGCCCACATCCTGCCGGTGCCGATGATGAACATCCTCAACGGCGGTGCACACGCCGACACCGGCGTAGACGTGCAGGAATTCATGATCGCCCCAATCGGTGCGCCCAGCTTCAAGGAGGCGCTGCGCTGGGGCGCCGAGGTTTACCACGCACTGAAATCGGTGCTCAAGAAGCAAGGCCTGGCCACCGGGCTCGGCGACGAAGGCGGCTTCGCACCCGACGTGCCCGGCACCAAGGCGGCGCTAGACCTCATCCTGTCCGCGGTCGAATCAGCCGGCTACCAGCCGGGCGGGGACATCGCGCTGGCGCTTGACGTGGCCGCCACCGAATTCTTCACTGCCGAACAGGGTTACGCCTTCGAGAAGGAAACCCGCGACGCGGCGCAGATGGCCGAGTTCTACACGCAACTGCTCGACACCTATCCGCTGGTGTCGATCGAAGACCCGCTGGCCGAGGACGACTGGGACGGCTGGGTCGCGCTGACAACGACGATCGGCGATCGGGTACAGCTCGTCGGCGACGACCTTTTCGTCACCAACCCCGAGCGCCTCGAGGAAGGCATCGAACGGGGCGCGGCGAACGCGCTGCTGGTCAAGGTCAACCAGATCGGCACGCTGACCGAAACCCTGGACGCCGTCACGTTGGCGCACAACAGCGGATACCGCACCATGATGAGTCACCGCAGCGGCGAGACCGAGGACACCACGATCGCCGATCTCGCCGTCGCGGTCGGCAGCGGCCAGATCAAGACCGGCGCGCCCGCCCGCAGCGAGCGCGTCGCCAAGTACAACCAGCTGCTGCGCATCGAGGAAGCGCTCGGCGACGCCGCACGGTACGCCGGTGACCTCGCATTCCCGCGTTTCAGTGTGGAGGCCAAATAACAAGTGCCGGAAGGGAAACGGACCGAATCCAAGCGGCGCTCCCCAGCCCCTCGGCCGGGGAAGCCCGGCGACCCGAGCCGTGGCCGGCAACGCTCGGCGCAACGCCGTGAACCGCGGCCGCCCGAACCGCGCCCGCAGCCAGAAGCCGTCACCGACTCGATCGGCGCGTCGATCGCCGCGGCCGCCGCGCACCAATCCGAGCAGCGGCTCGGATCTGCGGCGCGCCGCGCAGCCATCCTCGCGGCGGTGGTCTGCGTGCTGACTCTGACGATCGCCGGGCCGGTGCGGACATACTTCGCGCAGCGCACAGAGATGCGGCAACTATCGGCGTCGGAGGCGGCGCTGCGCGCACAGATCGCCGACCTGGAGCAGCAGAAGGCCAAGCTTGCCGACCCGGTATTCGTCGCGGCCCAGGCACGGGAGCGGCTCGGGTTCGTCATGCCCGGCGACATCCCGTATCAGGTGCAACTGCCGCCGGACGCGGCCGCGCCCCCGCAGGAGCCAGGCACCCAGGCGCCGAAGTCGGGCGGCAACGATCCGTGGTACACGTCGCTGTGGCGCACAATCGCCGACACACCGCATAACATCGCGCCCACTGTTGTACCCGGCGCGCCCGCTACCAACCCGCCACCGCCCGGCCCGCCGCCCGGTGCTTGACCCTGCCGACCTCCAAGCCGTTGCGCGCCAGCTCGGGCGTGAGCCGCGCGGAGTCCTCGAGATCGCCTACCGATGCCCCAACGGAGAGCCCGGTGTCATCAAGACCGCGCCGCGGCTTCCGGACGGCACCCCGTTCCCCACGCTGTATTACCTGACCCACCCCGTGCTGACGGCCGCGGCGAGCCGGCTGGAATCCTTGGGGCTGATGAAGGAGATGACCGTACGCCTGACAACCGATCATAAACTGGCGACGGCGTACCGGCGTGCTCACGAGTCCTATCTCGCCGAGCGTGACGCGATCGAACCGCTCGGCACGACGTTCTCCGGCGGCGGCATGCCGGACCGGGTCAAGTGCCTGCACGTGCTGATCGCGCATTCACTGGCCAAGGGCCGCGGAGTGAACCCGTTGGGCGACGAGGCGCTCGCGGTGCTGGCCACAGAACCGGAGATGGCGGGAATTCTGGTGCCGGAGGGGTGGGCATGAAACGCGTCGCGGCAATCGACTGCGGCACCAACTCGATCCGTCTGTTGATCGCCGACGTGCTCGACGGGCGGTTGCACGAACTCCACCGCGACATGCGGATAGTGCGCCTCGGCCAAGGCGTGGACGCGACAGGACGGTTCGCGCCGGCGGCCCTGGCCCGCACCCGGAGCGCGCTGGACGACTACACGGCCCTGCTACGGCAGTTTCAGGTGCCGAAGGTACGCATGGTTGCGACGTCGGCCACCCGCGACGCGGCCAACCGGGAAGAATTCTTCGCGATGACCGCCGAGGTCCTCGATTTCGCTGTGGCCGAGGTGATCACCGGCGAAGAGGAAGCCGCGCTGTCATTTCACGGCGCGGTCGCCGAACTCGACTCCGCAGACGCACCTTTCGTGGTCGTCGACCTCGGCGGTGGATCGACCGAACTGGTGCTCGGCTCCGGTGAAGTAGAGGCCAGCTTCTCCGCCGACATCGGATGCGTCCGGCTCACTGAACGCTGCCTGCACTCCGATCCGCCGACGGCCAGCGAAGTGGCGGCGGCCAGGGAAGTGGTGCGGGAACGGCTCGGTGAGGCGTTGCGAGCGGTGCCCGTCGACCGGGCCCGGACGTGGGTCGGCGTGGCCGGGACGATGACAACGCTGGCTGCACTGGCGCAGCGGATGACGACGTACGACCCGGCGGCAATCCACCTGTCGCGCGTAAGATTTCCCGAATTGCTCGATGTATGCGAGGGGCTGATCGCGATGCCGCGGGCGCAGCGCGCGGTGCTGGGGCCGATGCACCCCGGCCGTGTCGACGTGATCGGCGCAGGGGCGATCATCGTCGAGGAACTCGCCGATGCGCTGGGCCAGCGCGCCCGCATCAACGAGCTCGTGGTCAGCGAGCACGACATCCTGGACGGCATCGCGCTGTCGATCTCGGGCTAATGGACCGTCGGGCCCAAAGCCGCTGGCGCCTGTCTCAGGGGATGCGGTAGAACGGATCAGGCAGCAGGAACGTCTGCTGGGCATGACCGCCGGCGAGGTCCGACGGCTGGTCGCCGATGTTGGCGATGATCACGTATCCCTGGCCCTCGATCGCGGCCCGTTGCGGGGCCTTGAAGTCCGCCGCCGATGCGTAGGTGGCACCGACCGGTGCCAGGACCAGTCCGGCCCAACCGGCGTAGCCCGCGTTGCGCAGGTTCGCCTCCGTGGCGGCGCGCTGACCCTCGTCCCGAGTGCTGATGAAAAACACGGCAGCGTCAAGGCTTTTGGCCATGTTGTAGGTGTCGAGCGTCGGCTGGATCACCCGTGACTGCGCGGTGAGGTCCCACGCGCGCCAGGCGCACGCGTCCGGCAGATTGCACGGCCCGTTGATGAAGCGGCCGAAGTCGTTGGCCCTGATCACCTCCCAATTGGACAGGGCCGTCTCGTCGATGTCGAACACCACGGCCGGACGGTCGGTGCTCGGCGCCGCGGTGGCGATCCAGTTCATCGCCTGCGCGTTCACTTCGGCCAGGCCCGCGTCGTAAGCCCCGCTGTCGTGGTACTGGATGGCCGCGGTCTTCGCGTCACCCACGTTGGCAGGCTCGCCGGTGGTGTCTCCGATCGGGTCGGCGACCGCAACGGCCGCTGACCCGAGCAGCAGAGCCAGCGCGGTAAACACGGTGACAACATCGCGCGCGAACATGCAGCGAACATTAGCGGTACGGTCGCGGGTATGTGTCGCTTGTTCGGTCTGCACGCCGGCCGTTCGTTGGTGACGGCCACGTTCTGGCTGCTCGATGCGCCCGACAACTTGGTTGCGCAGAGCAGGCGCAATCCGGACGGCACCGGCATCGGGGCCTTCAACGCCGACGCCAAGCCGAAGCTCTACAAGCAGCCCATGGCGGCCTGGGAGGATCGCGAATTCGCCTGTGAAGCACACGAATTGAGCGGCACAACGTTCATCGCGCACGTGCGCTACGCGTCGACCGGAGACCTCGATGTGGTCAATACACATCCGTTCCTGCAGGACGGACGGCTGTTCGCGCACAACGGCGTGGTCACCGGTCTGGATTTGCTCGACGCGCGATTGGCAGAGTTGTCGGTGGCGGAGCTGGTGTTGGGACAGACCGACAGCGAGCGGGTCTTCGCGCTCGTCACCGGGTCGGTTCGCGCCCGCGGCGGCGACGTGGACGCCGGGCTGCTCGACGCGCTGCAGTGGCTGGCGGACACGGTGCCGATCTATGCGGTCAATCTGGTGCTGTGCACGGCCACCGACGTGTGGGCGGTGCGTTATCCCGAACCCAACCGGCTCTACCTGCTGGACCGGCGGCAGACCGCCACCTGCCCCCGGTTCGACATGCAGACGTCACGCATCCACGCGCAGTCGTCCAACCTCGATGAGGGGCCGTCGGTGGTGTTCGCGAGCGAGCCGATGGACGACGATCCCGGTTGGGAACTCATCGAGCCGGGCCTGCTGGTGCACGTCGACGACCACCTGAGGATCAGCCGTCGCATGCTACTGCCGGATCCGCCCAAACACCAGCTGCAGCGGTCCGATCTGACTGCGACGGCGTCGGCGTCGCAACACAGGGCCTAATGAAGATCGATCGAGCCAAATGAATCGATTGGGCTTAATGAAAAGCGATTGGCCCCGGGCTGACCGCGCCGCGCCTGAATGTTCGCAAGCCGGTACTCGCAGTTTCGTGGGGTGAAATCATCCTGATAGCGGCCTGCGAAGCCCCCATAGC
>Ga0213881_10000459_pt1 | contig 26981 bp, 36 predicted proteins | sample BarmaccoBMER_R08_FD_160104 | JGI IMG/M metagenome (GOLD analysis project Ga0213881, IMG submission 160104) | Barbacenia macrantha exposed rock microbial communities from rupestrian grasslands, the National Park of Serra do Cipo, Brazil - ER_R08 ... | reverse complement strand
GGCGGCGACCCCTAAGAGATCGGCAAATGGATCACCGAGACCACAACCCAACGCCTCAGGGCCGAGGCCGACCTACGCCAGGCCACCAGCAAGACCACCCTGACCCGCCAGCAGATCCAGGCACTGATCGAAGAATGCGCCGACATCGCCACCGACCTGCACCACGCAGAACCCAACGACATCGCCGCCACCTACCACAAGCTCGGCCTGCGACTCATCTACCACCCAGAGAAGCAACTCATACGCGCAGCCGCACGCCCAAACCCCACAAATATAGGCAAACGGTCAGTGTCCGAGGGGGGACACCAACACGGAAACGTGGCACACCTGCGCAGAATAGGTGTGCATGCGGTCCATGGTACCAGACCAGATCGGTACAGTACCAACGAACCCCAGGGCAGAGGTACTCTTTTTTATAAAATTCGCTTTTGGAGACCAAGAGGTGGAACTCGCTGCAAGCGATAAGGGACCGCCAGCATCATCATGGAAAAATTTGATGATGAGGATAGCAAAGAGGTCAGACACGCACCAATTGGTCACGCGTGAGGTTGTTGGCCGTCGTTTCACGCATCACCTACCAACCGGCTGTCGTATCACGGAGTTGGTGTTCAATAAATACGGCCAGCAAACGCGCCAACTTGAGTGGTATATCATTATGCCACCAGCCGCTAAATTCTTCGTCGAGGGCCGGCATGGAAGGACTCGCCTTTGCAACAAGATCGCTTTTGCAGACTTGCTTATGAAACTCTAAAGCTGCACCGCCAAACCACCCTACTAATACAAGCCGCTTCGTTTTCAAGTCAATCTTCTGGGGCGCTGAATGATGATAGTCCCACAACTCCTGGAGCGCGCTAAACGTTCCCGTCCGTCCACCAATTGCGACTATCACGTCAGATCGCAGCGCTTCTATGAACCTCCTTTCAAGAGCCGATCGAACCTCGACATTCAAAAACAATGGTGGCGCGTAATTGATTCCTGTCGTCCCACCTCGTCGCCAAATGAAGCACACGCGCTGCGCGAAATCTCTTAACTGATCAGAAGTACACCTACACAGCCTCTCCGTGGCAAGATCAAACAGTATGGATCGCAAGGGATCAGATGCGCATGTATTGATTCCAAAGGGAGTCCGTTCGATCTCTAAGACAAGTTGACGCCAAAAACGATTGTATGCTAGCCGTCGCTCCGGATCACTATCGATAATAGGAGTAGCGCCCCCCATAAGAGAAATCCATTTTTGCACGACCGGGTGCTCCCCCTTGGGACCCAGGACCTCAAGCTGCCGCCTGATAAACGCACACGACCGCATTAGAGAATACGACGGGTCCGCTTTAGTATCGAATTGCGAGAAGACAACACCTCCGAGATCAGAGGGCAATTGCAAGTCGCCAGTGCTGCCATAAAGCAAAAAAGTTCTACGCCTCCCAATAGCACCAATAAAAAGACCCAGCTCAAACAACACATTGCCGCGGGGTGCCCGGCTCTCCGTACCCCTAGAAACCAATATGTCGTCCTCGGTAACAATGATGACGGCAAAATCCGCTTCAGCAGCCGCTCTCTCCAAGACCTCGATGAGGGTACTCGACAAGTCGACCAAGTCAGGGTCATCCGCCCACACCCTGACATGAGCAGCAGCGCTCAGATGAAGCCCCACAGCTCGAGCAAAATGCAATCCCTCCGTTGAGGAAGCGACGAATACTGTTAGATGCGCCATCATGGGTCCTCGTCAATATGAGTTCTGCGGCCAGGAGCATTGAGGGCATACCTTCCCTCTCCAGCGTCCAGACTCGACCCCTCGTGTGCCCATCCGCAGAAGTCCAGCCAGGCGGGAGTTAAGTAAGGACGGTCAATGCCGTGTGCACCATGACCCGTACACCTAGCGGCAACGCGCGCTCGTCGAGATCGAAGGTAGACTGGTACAGATCGTACCGCGGGTCCTGGACCTGACCAGAAACACGCAACTCCTCGGCGTAAGTAGTAATCACTACCTGTGGTTGAGCACGGCGCGGAGGCGCCTGTACGAGCAGCCTGCTACCCAATAAGGGGCTGACACCCATAACTGAGGGTAAACAGGACGGTAGACCTGTGTAGGGGGTGGCGGCTCACCGAGCTAGCTGTGGGGGTTCAAGTCCTGGGAGGGACTTGGCCACTACGCACACGCCCTCAACCAACACAAACTCCTGGTAGTGGGGTAGTCCCGGGCTTCAGCATCTGCGGCGGTCTGTTGATTGGCGGGCCAGTACGATGATCAGGTCGGCCCGGCGCTATCACCCACACCACACGCCAGCCCCGGGGCAGCCCTCGACAGGAGCGGTACGTGCGTCGGCAGCTCTGCCCAGGTCGGCGTGCGGTAGTCCTTGAGGGAGGCCGGGGGATACCCACACCTGTTCTCCTTCACCCAGGGCGCAGCAGCTCTGGTGGCTGGTGAACCACCGACCTTCCGATTTTCAGGACTCCGGTGACGTGTTCGCACTCGGTTGACACCGTTCCTGACCTGCGCCGGAACAACGTCGCGGTAGCTGGCGGACGCTCGCGGACGAACACGAATGAGACGGAAATAGAGGCGGCTCGCGCCTGTGTCCAGACGACGTTCCGCCGAGTGGCCCCTATACCACGGACCGACGACGGATCGCGCGCGCCGATGCGCACCCGGTGCCCTAAATCCGGCTGACACGGTGATCGGGCCGAAACGGCATAACGTTCTCGCCGCCAACCTGGGCGCCTCGGGCAGCCGCTGGCACCACAAAGCAGAGTCTGGTCGCTGGCCAGGTGCCCAGGCGCACCGCATCCAGCAGTACCGTTCAACTGCTGCGTCCCGGTTTCATCGCCGCTACGGCAGTCGAACACAAGCTCAGGCCAGGTAACCTGGTCGCTGCGGCCGGGTAGGTCCAGCTGTGTGGTCACCCACCCACAGTGCTTGTTGGCTAACGGTTGGTAACGACAGTTCAACTCCAGGGATGTGACCGTCGATGGATCAGGAGTACCTTCAAGGCACTCTCCAAAAACTTGCAGAAGTAGCTGCACAACTTTCCTCTAACACCGCCCCAGAATATGATGACCTCGATCGGTTCTTTTGGACTTGCCGCTCCGCTGCAGGACAATTATATAGTATTGGGTTTTCGCGAGTCGGTAGCGCTCCGCAGATCTTCCTTCCAATCACCTCTATGGATCCCGATCCCTTCTACATGAACACTCTTCGCCGTCTATGCTTGTATGCGTCTCCTGTGGTTTTTGTGCACTCAAGCGTCATTTACCTGCACGGTCCGAGCTATCCCGAACCGGAAGACCTGTATCGACATAAATATCCTCAGGAACTGTTGGACCTGGCAATAGAGGTTGCCAAGCAAGGGGACTTCGTGAGCGCCGGACGAAGCGTAGTACTTCCCAGCAGTATCAGTTATTTGTTTGACAGTGGATGGGAGTCGCAATTAGATGAACACGTTGCCCCGCTCTTTCTTCGGTACGAGGGGCAATTACAGGCTCTGCCAATGCTCGGCGGAGGCTTCGACGCCGACGCGAGCCCACTTATATATAAGCAGATTCTGTTGCCGTACTTCCCGTCCATAGAGTTGAAGGACCTAACAAAAATTGCCTCACAAGAATCTGAAGCCTTCACAATCTTCAGTGTATTTATCCGGCAAAAATTAGCGGACATAGTCGAAGCGGATAGTGACGTTAGACTCGAGGAGCTATTCGCAGAGATTGATGAAGAAGTGGCGCGCCTTCATTTGGAGGCGAAGAAGCTGTCTCGACTGAGGGTATTAAGGGATTCTGAGGTGGCCGTGTTTGCAGTCAGCCTTGTTGTCCTGATTGCTACCGGCGCGGAGATGGCCCCAAATCTTACTGGAATCCTTGGGCCTATAAGCTTGCTCGATATTCTTCGTAATCATATTGATATTCAGCGAGGACGCCGCGATCTAAGAAAGGGTGAATTCTATCTACCACTCGTATTGCGGAATACTTCGGAGAAGGCACAGAAGTAGCGGAGAGCCGCATAGCCACATGTCGAAGGTAGTACAGAGGCCTCGGCCAGGACCCTGTGGGGTTCCAGAAGTCGGGCACCTATGTGAGCGGCGGCTTCACCCGGCCCGTTCGTACTCGTTGATCAAGCCGCCCAGAACCGGCTGACGTTTGATCCGTTCATAGCTGAGGTCTGCCACGGGATGGGCCGGTTGCGGAGGGCGAAGTTCGCAGGCACGGTGGGGTCGTTGACCGTTGTAGTGGCGAACGTACTCTGCGAGCACGACCCGCAGGTGCCGCTGACTGAAGATCAATATTCGGTCGGTGAGCTCGGCTCTGACGGTGCGGACGAATCGTTCGGCGAAGCAGTTCGCCCGGCGGCAACGAGGAGGAATCTTGACCACCTGGATGCCTACATCGGCGAGAATAGTGTCGAATGGTGCTGCGAACTGTCCAGCCCGATCTCGGATGAGGAACCGGAATCCGCACCACAGCGCGACGACAGCGCACCTGACCTGCACATCCACACTTCTCGTCATGGTCAACACATCTAGGCGTGGCGGGTGGTGGCGGTCGGCCACTCTGACCGCGGGTCCCTGCGTGAGCCTGTCCGAGAACCGGAAGCCGACAAGGCCTGGGGTGAAACCCCGTTAGCTGTGGGGGTTCAAGTCCTGGGGGGGACTCCAACACGCAAACGTGGCACACCTGCGCAGGATAGGTGTGCATGGCATCTACAGTACCAGACTCGTGTAACCTGGTGGGGTCGCTCATGGCCAGCCGTTAGAGCTCCTGGGTAACGGTCCCTGACCAACACGGTAACTTCACAATATGACCAAGCTGAAATTAACGTGCCCGCCGTTCAATAAAGTCCACGATCTTGCCCCACAGTACATCGAAAAAATCATCAGCCGAAATGAGTGCTTCCCCCCGGCCGCTTGTTGCCAGGCTGAAATCCGTGTACTTCAGCTTCGCCTCATTGGAAGCTGGATCCCACGCTGCAGCGACCCAACCATTTATTCCATCACTTGTAATTCGTGGCCACGCGAAGTTCACTGCTAACTTGTCTTCGCCGAAACTGTCCGCGAAACGGACTCGGAGACCGCATATTTGCTGGCCTCGTTCCTCAACGCGAATGTCAACCGAGGATTCCGACATCCGCACCCGACACTTGAACCCGTAGCGCTCCAACTGAGCCGACTCCTGCGTGAACCGCTCGCCTACTCGTGCCAGTGCCGCCTCAAGGATGTCATATGAACTGAAGCTGACCGGAGCGATCCGCGGCAGCCGGACCTGTAGGGCTTCCTCCACGACTTCGGCGACGTCCCGAGGCTCTTGGCACGGTTGCTGCTCGGCTCGAACCTTCCGGACGATGATCTCTGCAAGATCTTCTGGAGAGTGATCCTCTGCCCGGAGAAAACCGATGGCCGGACTCAGTAAATTGTAAATTTGCCGGGACCTGCACGGAGCCCATCATGACCGGCAAGATGTAATCATCATCACTGCGTTCAAGCGCCTGGAGTATTGCAGCGTTAAACTCATCCATCGGATAGGGCCTGGTGAGGTAATCACTGGAGAGAAATGGTACGAAATATCGAACCTGGGTTCCACCGTAGATGGCGCGGAACTCGCGGATGAAGTTACGGCCCCAGAAATCGACTGTCTTGTTTCGATCGTAAAAGACGCGCAGCCCACACGCCTCGCACGCCCTCACGACACACTCAACATAGGGCCGCTGTTCCGCGGCGAACGAGACCGCGAGATCGTAGATGTGGTGACCACCAGTCATCGGCCTATCTTACGGGCCGATCACGGATAAGCGGCGGAAGAGCGGCGCGACACCCCCCATGCTCCGGGCAGACCACCCGCGGCGCGTCGGCCGCCAAGTACACCCGTATCGTCCCGGCTCCAAACGCCACCACCGGCGTCGCCCTTCACCCCTGGTGATGCCCTGGCAGTCGGCGCCCACACCCACCCGCACCGAGACATTGGCCTCAGTAAGGGAACGCCCAGAAGAGCCCGAGTGCGCCGACTAGCGCTAGGGGCCCATAAAAGCCCACAATGGACCATGATCCAATCACCTGACGACGGGGACAGCGGTTTTTGTAGACGTTCTTGTCCATAGAGTAGACATCAATACATCCCTTTCGAGCGTCATTATATAGCTCACGGAAGAGTCGCTCCTCATGGAGGTAGTAGGAATCGAGCACAGCAAAAAAGCACACTGAGATCAGACCGAGCACCGCAACGAACGGGATGGTTCTACTAGCGGAATAGCCATACGCAGCCAGTGCCACTGTGAGCCCCCAACCCTTGGCAGTTGAGGAGGCAGTCGACAGCCGCGCGATCACCGCTTGGATGAATTCCAAGTGTTTACGTTGGTCGTCGGTCAGTTGTTCTCGCTCGGCCACATCACGATCATGACATAACTCTGACGATTGTCTATGCCTCGATCTCCATCTCTGGCTCATCGACTGGCCTCGCGTAGGTCTCGGACAGCGGCTATCAGCTCGAGGTATGTGCTGGCGATCTCAGCCGTGCACGCGGCCCATGCTCGTGCCGGACGGGCCAGCTCGAGCGCCGTGTGCCCGACGTGCGCTCGATCGGCGTTGATGTGTAGGGATGCCACTGAAACCGCGCCCGTCGTACCCAACGAACGATCACACAACTGGTGAAATCCCACCAAGACTGGTGTCCGAGGGGGAAGTGGCACACCTGCGCAGAGTAAGTGGGCATGTGCTCGACGGTACCAGACCGGCATATATATCCCTTGGGTGGCTTGCTGCTATATGGCATCCGCCGTGCGCTCCGCCGCCGCGATAGGTCGTTACACGTGTCGCGCTGATACGTATACCAGGTGCCGGCAGCCGACGGATCATGAGCCGCGGGCGTTTCCCGCAGGCCGTGCTCGATGTTGGCGATGAGGTTCTGGATGCCATCACCGATTGTCGCCGAGACACCCCAAGCCATATCTGGCGGACCTCTCGGTGACTGGATTACTCCCCTGCGGTGCGGCAGTCTGGGATGAATATGCGCGTTGGTGAAATCAAGCATCGGTTGAGCGCGAAAGCGGTTCCCGGTGGGCAAGTGGTGGACCTTGCTCGGGAAACACCCATACCGCAGATATACGGTACCTCTGGACCTCGCAGCGTGAACCCAGACCTGCGACCTGACATTCCGACACGGCTGAGCTTCGGGGCACGAGATTCGCTAAAGTCTGTCGACATGGCGGGTACGTTGATCTATCGGTTACAGGTCGATCACGTCTACCAGCGTCGCTTCGGTCAAGCAGAGCTGGCTGAAGCGCTGAAGTCCAGTCACTGGTACATCGTGACCAGGCGGCCGTCCGTTCGCATCGTCGAGGGTTCGGCTGCGCTCGACGACCAGATCCTGACGGTGGATCTGACCACGGGAAACGACCTAGAGAGTCCCCGGTCGGTGCACACGCTGGGGTTGGACTTCGGTCAGTTCGAGTCCCTGACGGACTTCCGGACCTACGCGCACGGTGCGTACTTCTCAGTCGAGGTCGATGGCAGACTGGCACACGGCGACGCCTGGGCGCTCGCCTCATTGCTGTCGAACGCGGATACGGAGTTGGCTGCACAGGAGGTGCTGTACGTCGGTGAGGCGTTCGGCAAGAATGGGTCGAGCAACGTGTGGCGCCGCGTTCGCGCACACGAGAAGCTGCAACAGATCTACGAGGACCACGCTGACTTCGATTGCGACATCTTCGTGGCCCCCCTGTCCCTGGAACGCCGGGCGTGGACCAGCGGGGACCACATCGACGACGACGATTCCGGTCCCAGCGTGGAGCAGTACTACCAGCACTTCGCCAACGAGCAGGGCGGGATCTGCAAGGCGTCAGTCGACCTGATTGAGCACAGCCTGATCTCCTACTTCACGCCGCACTACAACGAACGGCTGACCCAGTGGCGCCAGGAGACGCCAACTAAGAGCATGCGGCTGATGAGGGACGCCGGCTTCCGATTGATCCAGGTCCATCTCAGCGGCTGGTGGGGATTGGCGCGGTTTCACTCCACGGCCGTGCCGAGCAGGTTCCGCAGCCACCTGATCTCGCAGGACCTGCCCCTAGCGCCGCGTCCTCCGGCGTTCCGCGGGGCCGCAGCCGAACAGCTGGGCAACTGGCAACACATCGCGATGATGGTGCACGAAGGCCAGGATCTGCTGGAGGAAGCGGCAGCGCGGACCGGCGTCACCATTCGAGTCTTCGGCGAGTGCGCGCCAACCCTGCGTACGCCTCCCGGCGTCCTGCTGCCCGCAGTGCCTCCTTTGGCGGAGGATACTCGCGCCGCGCGAGACGCCCTCCGCGCCGACGTCGCAGAACGGCGGGAGGAATACCGTCGGGCGACCGCGCCGACCATGCATCCCGGCAAGTCGACCTACGACCCGGAGACTGGCACCATCGCCTTCGGAGCGCGCCCCGACGGCACCGTCGAGCGTCGTCGGCTGCATGACCCTTCGACGGGCAAGGTGAATTCGACGGTCGTCTTCGGCGATGCGAGAACCGGACAGTCTAACCACCTGCGCGTGCTGCTCGTGGAAGCACTGATGACCGGGCTATTCGTGCCCGCGATAGCGGACGTGGCGGCGAAAGGCGAGTTGCGGGAGTGGTTCGGCGCCAACGAGGAGAACGGGTTCTTCGTCGAAGGTGTGAATGAATCGGTCAAACTCCTCGAAGCGCTCTGTCGAGTGATCGACTACCGCACGGCCGCGCGGAACTACCGCAAGCTGTCACGTGAGGTGCCCGCCATCCTGCTCGGCGTAGACAACGCTGATGCCCTGGTCCACAACGAACGGGGCGCTTCCTTGATCGGGCGAATCCTGACCGAGGGCGGCGCGGTGGGAATCGGTGCGGTGCTGGTCCTAGACGACATCACCACCTTCGAGGGCAACCCAGAGCTCATGCGTAACCTCGTGACCGCCGATTACAAGGCGTCGTATACCCCGTATGGTCGTTCAGTGCTGCGGTATCTGGACGCGAAGTACGGACTGGCGCGTTCGAGAACATGGGGTGAAGACGATACCCCGTTGTTCGTGGTTCACCAGGACGAGGACAACGCGGTGCTCGGGTTCGCGGTGGCGTGGCTCGACGCCGGTGCCGACGAAGCTTCGGCAAAGGGATGGGCCGTCGAGAACCTGCGACAACTCCGAGGGGTTCCGATCGACCAGTGGCGGCAAGTCAACGAAGACCCCGGGTCGTGGTGGACCGTAGACATTCAGCGCACACGCTGGTTCCTTCGCCGACATCATGACGTATGGCTATTGGTGAAGGCGGAGACGAACATGCCGGGGCTCGGGGGTCCTGAGCTGATCGAGTGGGCGGAAGGCCAGATTGAGGCGCGGTACGAGGTCGAGTTGGGCCAGTGGCGGATCGGTCCCGGCACGGGGACCGCGGGCACCGCGGTGTTCTACATCGAGGCGAACGGCGAAATCATCTCAAAAGATCAGTCGGGGTCGATCAAACGCAGAATCGCTGGCTTGTACTGAGATCCGTGTGCCGGTGTCCGGCAGTGGATGGGCTCTCTGCCTCGGGGAGGCTGGCGCGTACGCAGGTTGCGGTCGAGAGTTGACGTTCCACCCAGCCCTTACTCGGCAAGTGGGTGTGGTTCTCGGGTCAAGGCAGCTAGCGCAGAGGCGACCTCGTGTAGGTCTGCCCGGATGTATGTGGTCGTTGATCCTGCGTCGCTTTTCCCGGTGTGCCCGGCGTAGGCGCGTGCGACGGCATATCCGAAGTTTCGTTCAACCCATGTAAGTGTTGTATGCCGGAGCCAGTGGGTGCTGACTTGTTGTGTTGCGACCCAGGGGAGATGTTTTCCAAGCCGGGACCACAGATGGTCATAGCGGCGGGCCGTGATTGGCCGTCGATTGCGGTAGCAGAGCAGTTGCTTGTCTGAACCGTTGCCTCGCTCCTCGCCGTGGATCAAGAGGTGGTGCATGAGTGTCGGGGAGACCGGTTGCCATCTCACCGTTCCGCCCTTCTCGCGCAGGAGGATGAGGCATTGTTCAGTGTCGAGGTCGGATGGTCGGAGTGCTAGTGCTCCGCCTCTGCGGCACGCTGTTTCGGTATGGAGTCTCAGTAGAAGGGTGTCGAGTTCGGGGTCGTTTCCGGTGGTTCCGGCAACTTTGATGATCTTCGCCAGTCGATGGTCGGGAATAGCGCGGCGGGTACTGGGGAGCCTACTGGGCTTTGCCACGCGTATTGCCGGATTATCTGCGTCAGGGATTAATCCGTCCGTGGTGGCGTGTCGGTAAATGCATCGGAGGGCGGCTATGAGATGTTCGGTGGCTGAGCGGCCTCCCCGCGAGTTCTTTCGAGCGACCACGTAATCTTTGAGGTGCTCGCAGAGCTTTTTAATTTCCAGAGAGGTCGGTTCGTCTAGGCGCCGGTCGCCCCATGTATCCATTATTCGTCGCCAGTAGGTCGCGTAAGCGCGTCGTGTTCCGATTGGTACAGCGTCGGAGACTTGGCCGATGTACTCGCGGAACGTCGGCATATGGGCATTGGCTGTGCGCTCTGTTTTGAGCAGCTGGTCGGGTGTGATGCCCATGCGTGCAAGCAGGAGCCGCACTGCTTCGAGATCGGCCTCATTCATGTTGCTGCCCCGTGGGGTGGCGCCGAGATGTGATGTTTAAGGAGAATTGACTCCAGTGATGGCATGGTGTACGCGACGATAAGGCCATTTGTCGGCGCGGCTGCTACGAGCAGACGGTCTCCTGGAGTAAGGCGGCAGATGTGTCTAACGTGGGCAGGCAATCGAAGATGCCCTTGTCGAGTGATGGACTCGGCGCCGTTGGACTGAGAGATGACGACCACTGTTTCCTGGACTATTGAGATCGTGATCGGTTGCCCTGGCAGCCATCCTACGGCGCGTATCGGGGATCGGTTTGCAAGGCGTCCTCGGTCATCGATGGGTGTCAATGCGCAGTACAGAGATGCTGCTAGCATTGGCAGAAGTAGCGGCGCAAGTGGCAGTCCGGTGTCTTGCATACATGCTTCTGTTTCGGCGGAGCATAGTGCCGCAGTAATTTGATCTGCGATGGAAGCAGTTTCGGTCCGTGACTGGCTCTCACGTGGGCCTTGTGACGTTTTACCTGTCATGTTCGCACCTGCCCAATGATCTGTGCACCAAAAATTCCTGGTCATAAGGCTATGTCGCAGGTGATTTGGTTTCCCCATGCGTGCCAGCCGGGGTGTTTGTGTCGTGCGAATAGTTCGAGGTAGGGGCCTGGTGAGCAGCGTTCGATGATGGCGTATTGCTCTTCTGGTTTGTGGCTGTGCTCTTGTATGGGGGCGTAGAGCCAGGTGCCTTGAGCGCGGAATAGTACGGGTGCTTTGCCGCGTGTTCCTAGCAGGAGGTGCTCGGTTTGGTTGCGCAGGTAGTTTCCGAGGCCGAGTCGGGGTTTAATCCAGGTGAGGCAGCTGCGGTAGGTGAAACCCCACGCCTGCATGACCTGGTAGCCACTGTGGAGAGCGGCATTGGTGACCCACAGCCACAGGTGCGCATCCTCCGCGGCGAGCCGGTCTACCCGTAGGTTGCAAATGGCTTCCAGGCTCATGAGGGGGTAGTGGCGGATGGCGCCATGGGTACCGCGCTGATGAATGTCCCAGGGTGGATCGGCAAGGATCGTGCGATAGCGCAGGCCAAGGGTCGGAAGCTGGGCCTGACTTATCGTCTCGTCTATGCCGTTCGACTTCATGAGATCCAGTGCTTTCTGTGAGCTGTGGGGTTTGTGGTGAGTGGCAGCTGCGCGGTGCTGCCACTCACGCCCGGCAATTTTTTGCCGGGCGTTTCGAGGCTTCGGCTAGTGTTTCCTTACGTGGCTGTCTGCGCCGTGTCCGCGAGGAGAGGAATCCTCTTTGGCCATTACTCTCTTGTTGTCGCTGTCTGCTCAACGACCGGGGTTTGCTCGCGCAGGTGGGTGATGCCGAGCAGTTCCAGCAGTCATGCGGTGGGACGTGATAGTTTGCGCCCGACGCGCAGGATGCGGCAGGGAAACTGGTTGGTTTGGGCGAGTTGGTAGGTTTTGGTGCGTCCGATGCCCAGGACGCGGGCGGCGGTGGGCAGGTAGAGCAGTTGGTCGCGGGACAGCGATTCCATGGCGATCTCTCCTTTGTGATCATGGTTGGGTTAGGGTGTGCATGAGCAGTTCGACAGCGCTTCGCGCGCACCTCTACCCTCGGGTCTTTGATCGTTGCTTTGAGTAGTCAGAATTAACCGAGCTCGACGGGGGGAGGGACTTCGGGGGTGATGTGCCGACGCTGTTTTTCCGGGTTTTGGCCGGTGGTCGGGTTGTGTGGTTGTGCTTCCCCGAGGAGAGTTTGTGCTGGTCAGGTGGGGGAGCATTGGCCGGGGAAGGGGCGGGGAACCTTCCCCGCCGCCCGGTGCGTCCCCGGCTAGTTCCCCGTATCCTCGCCACCTTTTCGGCTGTCGCTGGTGTCACGGTGGGTGAGTGCTTGGGTGACGTCGTGGGCGCGGATCACGCTGTGGCCGTGGGATTTGCCGATCTCGATGCCCTCTTCGGCGAGCGCGGTTTTGAGGTCTGAGTAACTCCAGCCCTCGTAGGTGGTGGGGTTGAGCTCAGCCAACCGGGTAAGCACCACCTGGGTCCGTACCCGTTGCTCCCCGCGGAGCACCCGGTGGATGTTGGTCAGGTGATCCACCGGCACCGGTTCGTCGGTGGTTGCCTCCAGGGCCGGGTGAACGGTGCGGCCGTGCTTGGTCATCTGGTGCAGGGCGCGGGTGATGATGGGGGTGAGTTGGTCGGGGGTGTGGGTTTCGGGGTCGTGGGCGGAGACGTAGTGGGTGCGGACGACGGTGTATTGGGTGTTGGTGCCAAATCCGCTGTTGACTACGCAGGTGCCGCGGTCGATGTTGTAGCGCAAATCGGTGGCTCGGCCGCCGTCGGCGAAGGCGGGTTTGCCGAGGATCATGTCGTTGGTGGCTTCGTTGCCGACGTGCAGGCAGGCGCGCATGCCGAACCGGTCGCGGACTTCGGCGGGCAGGGTGCGGTCGTCGGGGCGTTGGGTGGCGATCAGGAGGTGGATGTTGAACGCGCGGGCCATGTTGAGCAGAGCCTTCATCGCCATGGTGGCCCGACCGGTTTTGCCGCCGACGTAGTCGTCGCCGAAGAGAATGTGGACTTCGTCGATGAACAGGAACAGCGGGTGCAGGCCGAGGTCTTTACGGCTAGCGAGGTGTTTGGGCACCTTGTTGGCGCCCGGCGCGTGCGCTTCCAGAGTTTGTGCCCGGCGTTGCATGTCGGTCACCAGCCATTCCAGTTGATTCGCGCAGGCAGTGATCACGTCGGTGCCCATACCGACCAGGAGCACGCTGGCGCGGGGTTTGAAAGCGTTCCAGTCACCGGAGGGTTTGAAGTTCACGATCCGGATCTCCGCAGTCGGATCCAGCGCGACACCCAGGGCCAGCAGGCGCATGGTGGCGGTTTTTCCTTGCCCAGCGAGCGCGCCGAATAGCCAGTTCGTGCCGATCAGCGGCGCGATGATCGGCTCACCGCGGATGGTTACCCCCCAGGGCACCCCGTCATAGACATTGACGCTGCCCTGGTGCAGCAGCGGCCAGGGTGGCGCTGGCCCATCCAGAGCGCCTTGGTCGGCGACCCACAGATCGAGGATGTTTGCCTGGGGACCCACCGCCGGCCAGGTCTCCACGTCCAGCCGCCCTAGGTTCGCGGCCAACAACTCCTTGCGGGCAATGACGTCAGAGGCCTTAGTGCCCAGCGGCATCCGCACCTGCACCGCAGTGCCGACCCCGTCACGTCGGGCGGGGATGGTGTAGATCAACTGGCCCCCGTTTTTGAAGAACCGGTTGAGCGGGGCGATGTTCAACGTGGCCAGCGCGGTGGTGATCATCCGCTCGTCAATCCACGGGTCGGGATCGGCGGAGTCGGGATGGGTCAACCAGGACGCACCTGGGGAACGGTCGCGCCCTTCGTAGATCGCGGCGATGAGCCAGCCGATCGGTGCTGCCTTGAGCAGCCAGGGCAGCAGCGCAGCGAGCAGGCCGAGCAGGGTGTAGAGCCCGGCGAGCCAGGGCCACATCTGCGCCCGGTCAACGGAGGCGTTGACGATCGCGAGCACCCCGGCGAGCAGGGTGAACAAGAGCCCGCCGAGGGCACCGCGATGCAGGGCGAGAGCGAGTTTGGCCCAGCGGGCTGCCGCATCAGCGCGGATGCGCTCTTGCGCCGTCCGGCGGGCCTCTCGGTCCCCGGCCAGCCGCGCGGCGCGGGCATCGGCTCGCAGGTCGGCATACGTGGCCCAGGCCCAGCCCTTGGTGATCCACCGGGCATGCCCGCGCAGGAAAAACCAGCACAGCCGCGCGGCATCCCGGGGCGCCTTCCGCACCCGGTACGCCACTACCGCAGTGAGCTGCGCAATCCACGGCGAGTCGACCACCCCCTGCGCCGAGAACCGGCCTCGCCCAAAGAGGACGGTGTTTTCCTCCTCGGAGAGCAGTTCCCCGTCCAGCACCGGGGGTGCCGGCGTCAACTCCGCGCCCGTCGTGGGCATCAGCGGGCCGGAGGGCGGGGTGGGGTTGTCCTGGGGTGGTTGGGGTGGGTGAGGGCTCATCGCCACTCCCGCTTGTGGGTCGGGTGGTGGATGATCTCGGTGACCGAGAACAGGCGGGCGATCGTGGCCCCGGCGAACAACCCGGGTACTCCCAGGACCACGCCCCAGGCACGCGGGTCGGAGGTCAAGGACACCACCGCCCACTGCATGGCGACGATCACGACGGTGGTGCTCAGCGCCCGGGTCAGGTTGCCGCCCATCCGGGTCACCTCTTGGGTGTGCCGGGCCATCCGGTATCCCCCGCGGGCGCCGGTGCGGAACGCGGCCAGCACCCCCAGCCCGGCCAGCGCCGCCACCACAACCAGCACCGGAGCAACAGACGCCTGGCTCATCGGGGCTCACCCCCACCCCGGTAGTGGGGGGCCTGGCGAATGGCGGCCTTGCGGACCCGATACAGCAGGGAGATCACCGTGGCCACGACGGGCACATCCCAGATGGCCAGCCACTGCAGGATGCATTCGTCATAAGCGCCCAACTCCACCCCCTGCAAGGCCGCCACCAGCGCTGCCCGACGCTCCTCGGCGTTGGCATGGCGGTACCGGCCGCCGGGGTAGGAGATAAACGGGGCGTGCACGCTGACCGGCTCGCGGTCCAGCGGCGCCAAGGGCCCGCGCATCAGTGCACCTCCCCTGCGTCGGTGCCCTCGCCGCCCTCGCCTCGGTCTTGCTCGGTGGGGCGGGATTCGTGCCAGCAGCACCGCCGGCAGTGCCGGTATTCACTGGCCGCCGGGTGCCCGTCCCGGGTAAGGGGGCGACGCCATTGGCTGAACTGGTGGCCTTCGGCCTGGCAGATCAGCGCTGGCGCGCACGCTGAGCACCACCACCGCCGATCCGGGCCCAGGCGCCACCCCTCCGCGGTGGCCGCGTCGAGCGCAGAGCGCTCGGTGGGGTAGTGCAGCTCGTACTCGGGGCTGCCTAGGGCGTCCCCGCATTGGTCACAGTGGACACTCACACAGGTGTGGGCCTGTATCATGTTGATCTCCTTGACTGCTCTGTGTTGGGTGTTGGGGAGACCCGGCCCGACGGGGTTGCTGGCAGGCACTTGACCGCCGGGCCGGGGAATCGTTGACGTGGTGATGCGGGTGTGCAGTTACCTCCTGGCGCGCCATCGATCCCGTCCGAGTGGGGCTTGTTCTTCGCTGGCGTCATCCATGGCGGCAAGGAAACCGCGTTAGGGCGGGGGTGCGGCAGTGTGCGCAGAGGGTGCATCCGTGCACGCTGGGTGTGCACAGGGGTGCTTTACTACCTGCGAGGTGATGGTCCACGGTGGGCGCCAAACGAGAGCCAAACAGGCTGCTAGCAGCGGTGATGCAGCAGGCCGGAGTGAGTAACAAGGGCTTGGCCACCCGTGTTCGCGCTGAGGCCGCCAAGGCCGGACATGACATTTCCCCTGACCATGTCTCGGTGCGGCGCTGGCTCGATGGGGTGCGGCCCCATGACGACACGATTCGGTGTATCGCCGCCGCACTGGGCGCGAAGCTGGGTCGGAAAGTCACGGTCGCGGAGATCGGGTTCGACTCGGTGGTCGCGGGAGCCAAGGTCGACCTCGTAGATGACGGCGCGCAGTACGTACCCAAGTCTGAACAGGCTGTCGACCTGCTGGCCGCGCTCACGTCTGCCGATCTGTCGGATAGTCCCGCTCTGGCTGCCTCGGCGTGGGTGTCGGCCGTTGCCCCCAGTGTTATCGCCGAATACCTGTTCGCGGAGCCGCAGCGTGTCGAATACGCCGGTTCGTTAGCTGAGTTGGGCGCGGATATAGCAGGGCGGATTCGTGCGACCATCAGGTGCCTCATGGATTTAGATTTTCGGTTCGGCGGCGGGCACACGCGAAAGATGTTGTTGATTTACTGGAATACAGAAATCTTTCCTATGTTGCGTCGGCGTTATCCTGGAGTTATTCGTCGTGAGGTTATGAGCGCTGCTGCTGATGCGGCTCAGCTGCTTGGTTGGAGTGCGTATGATGCCGGGCGGCACGGTGCTGCTCAGCGTTATTTTGTGCAAGGTTTGCGTCTGGCGCGAGAGGCGAACGATCGCTTGATGGGTGGTCAGATTCTCTCGAATCTGAGCCATCAAGCTAACTATCTTGGTAACTTCAGTGAGGCCATTCAATTTGCGCGAGCCGCTCAGGCGGCCACCGTCGGGGAGGCGTCAGCAACTGTTAGTGCAATGTTTCTCGCGATGGAGGCGCGGGCGCTCGCGAGTATCGGGGATGCGCGCGCTTGCGCAGCAGTGCTCCATCGAGCAGAACAAGCATTGGACCAGAGCAATCCGAGCGAGGACTCCGACTGGATCAGCTACTTTGATACGTGGGAACTTGCGGGAGAGGCCGCGCATTGTTTCCGAGATCTCGGCCAACCCCGCGAAACTCAACTCTTTGTCGCACAGGCAATCGACCCGATCCGTACCCCCGCCCGGACTCGTGCGTTTATTGACATGGTCAGCGCGGCGGGAGCATTGCGTGCTGGGGACCTCGACCAGGCCGTCTCCCGCGCGACGGATGCCGTCAGATCTGCTGGTTCGTTGCAGTCCAGTCGGTATATCCGATACGTGACAGACTTCCACGGATCCCTGACCGGAAAGAGCGCTTCTCATCCGTCCGTACGGGAGTTCACCGAATTGGTGCGGGTGTCCTATCCGGCGTTGGTGATACCGTACGGAATTTAGAACGGACGCCAGCCAGAGGAGGGCTCACCTCGAAGCGTCCGCATCCGCACCTGGTATTCGTCGGCGATCTCAGGCGATTCCGCGACGTTCTGCATGAGCCATGTCGTCATCTTCAGTTCGTGTACTGCACGCAAGACATCGAATCCTTCTGTCCAGCATGTCACGTCGTATCCGTAGGCATCGACGAACCGGCTGTACTCGTCGTCGGTCCACCACTTTGCGGTCAGATACTCAGTTGCCGTCATGGCGAGGTCCCACTCTGGCTGACCCCATGCGAACCGCTCAAAGTCGATCAACACAGGTTGACCGTCGCAAATCATTAGGTTTTCAGTGTGCGCATCACCATGTGTCGGCGCAGGCTGAAGGTGATAGCGAAGCCCCGCTAACTCTGATTGAAGGAAACTCAGTCGTTGCAGCAGAACGGATTTATCAGTAATCGGTACTATGGCGGCTTCGATTCGCCGCCGCACACGTCCAAGTATGTCTTCATGTGGCAGGGTGAATGTGGTTGGGGGTGGCGTGGCGTGGAGACGGCGTAGTACTGTGCCTAACGTAGCTATGTCCCGCCGGTCACCAGGGCGGCCAGCTATGAAACGCCAGAAAGTGACGGGGTAGCCCCCGGCTGATACTGGCTGGGGAACATCATAGACTTGAGCTGCTGGAAAACGGATCTTCGCAAGCCAACGTGCGACATTGACCTCTTTCGCAGCGTCTGTCCAGTAATCCATGGTGCGCGCGATTCGAACAACAATGCCGTCCTCTGGCAAGTGAAACAGCGCGTTCTCCCCGAACCTGATAAGACGTGCATCGTTACCGTTGAGCCCGGCGATTGAGCAAGCCGTCCGCAAGATCTCCCAGGATGAGGGGACACTTAATGGCACGGCCTCGGCTGGACCACCCGTTCCGCCACCCACCGCCTCAGGGTACCGATGTTCCCTGGTTCCGCTCTTGCCCTTGCTATCGTGACTGGGACTCGGTGACCTCGATGGCCTCCAGAGGGCGCTGAGACCCACCTGTGCTTGACTCGCTTGCTTGAACAGCTCGTGGTCGGGCTGGGGCGGGTACGGTCCACGCTCGCCAGCCCGTGCTACAGTACGCCCGCGCATAGATCGTTCGTGAGATCACCTAGGATATTGGTCAATACTACCAGGCAGAATCGGTGGCGTACTCGCTATGTTGGTGCGATCACGACGACCTCGACTCGCTCCGTTCTCATGCAAGCGTGAACCGGGCTGGATGCCTCAGAGGCTGTACCACTCCACGAATACGCAACAACGCTCTATCTATTCGAGGCCAAATGCGTTGTCGTCCGACTGGACCACGATGGTGAGGACCGCTGATGCGCACGAACTGTGGTAGAACTCCCCCGATGGCCGACCCGACAGAACCGGCGATCGTCTTCATCATGACGTAGGGCAGTACTTGCTATAAGGAATTTATTGAGGGTGGTCGGGACAGTTTCGTGTAGTATTATAGTACACAGTTTTCCTTTTTGCTATTTCGTTCACTCGCGGGCCCAGTGGAGAATTTCCGCCGCTCTCGCTGTGATTGTTCCAGAAATTTCGAAGGGACTCAGAAGGTCGATCAATTCGCGCTTGACGTCTTCCAACTTGCTGTGATCAGAATCGGCGACGAGGCGCAGGCAGACCGCTAACTCCCGGGCCAAGTCGCTCCGCTTGGGCTCCCGCGCGTTCAGCGCACGCCGAATAGTAAGAGCCTTGGTGAACCATTCGGTAGCTATTGCTTGTTCCTGATCGTTATCGGCCAGCACGGCGAGTCGTTCGTAGGAGATGCTGAGGTCGCGCTGGTAGACCGTGTTCGCGGGCTCGGCCTCCGCGAGGCCCTGGCGGATGGTGAGGGCCTGGGTGAACAGGCGGCGGGCCTCGTCGCCTTGGCCGGCGGCGGCGGCGAGGTCGGCGAGTTTGTTATAGGAGATGCTGAGGTCGCGCTGGTAGACCGTGTTCGCGGGCTCGGCCTCCGCGAGTTGCTGGTCGATCGCTAATGATTGGGTATAGAGCGTGTGAGCTTCAGCGGCTTGTCCGGTTTGATCCGCGATGGCTCCGAGCTGTTCATAGGTCACGCCTAGATTGCGGATTTGCTCCGCCGGGGTGGCAGCGGCGATTCGTTGCGCGAGTTGGCCGCTGTGGAGGCGGATCAGGGAATTGGCAAGTCTGAATCGTCCTGGTTGACCGGGTCGGCCGCGCCTTTGCGCCCGTGCTCGTTCCAGCAATGTGACATGGTGGTGAGCGAGGGCTTCGGCTGCTGTATTGGCCGTCGATCTATCGCTGACAGTGAGCCGGGTGAGTATTTCGAGGGCCTGCGTCACTTGGTCGTCGGATTCCAAGGAGAGCACGGCGGCGAGCAGTGCCGCTCCGTCGGCCTCGTGATGCAGGACTTTGCTGATGAGCGCTTCACCGAGGCGGTCGGGGCGTAAGGGGTTGAGTCGTGAGGTGCCGTCGTAGAGGTTGGCGAGCCAGTCGGTCACGCGCCGCCGGTCGGCGGTCGCGTGGTCGCCGCTCAATGCTGGTAGTAGCGATAGGAGCGCGTCGGCCTCGGTGTTGTCGGCGGCTCCGGCGAGCGTGGCCAGCGCGATGCAGGTCCGTGCCAGGTCAGTGTCATCGATCGGGCAGCCGATTGCCCAGTATTTCTGTTCGTGCCTTAGGACACGCTCTACCGGGGAGCGGGCCGGAACAGGTTGGGTGGGGGCGGTCGAATCGGAGCCGCCGCCGTCGCTCAAGGTCTGGTCTAGCGCCTCGAAGAGGACTTCGAGGGGAAGTTCATATCCCGGTGTGGACAGGTCGGGGACGACCGGAGTCGGGCTGACCTTCCAGGCGGCGGCGAACGCGGCGACGGCTCGGCGGTAGAGAACGCCACGTTGATCACTGGTAAGAAGACCTGATGCGGCGGTGTTGATGTCGCTGTCGTCGAGGATTTGCTTCACCGAGGGTGTCGCGTCCTCACGCAGTGTGGGAATCGGGTCACGCGCTCCCGCTATTTCGGACCGAGTCAGCAGCAGTACCCGGGCCGGCGCGATATCGGTGGCCTGCCGCCTTAGTCGGTCCAGCAAGGATCGCAAGGCGGGGAGATCTTCCGATTCGGTGTAGTCGACCACGATCAGACGCGGTAACGGCAATGTGGCCAGATCGGCGGCGGCGACTTGCGTGGCGTCCCACATCCCGCAGATCCAGCCACGATCCGGATGCTCTATCCGGTCCATCTGGCGGCACAGCTCGACGGCGAACCGGGTCTTGCCGGCACCCCCGCGGCCGGATACCACGCTGATCGCCAGGGCCTCCGCCGACTCACACCACGCGATCGCGGCCTCCAGGTCGGCATCGCGGAACAGGTAAGGGACCACACCGAAACCGGGGAGCAGCAGATCCGCCGGATCGGGTCGTCTCGTTTTACGGAAGTTCCCCCACGGCCTGAGGAGAACATCGTCGCTGCCCTCCACGGGAAGGACCCGATGCCACGAGGCGCGATCCCGCAGTACCGCAGCCCGATTGGTCCGACGGATTTCCGACCCCAGCTCCGCAAGATCATCAGGAACACCCGGGCCACCGGTCACCAGGGCAGAGATCGGCGAGGCCCACCCGCCCCGAGCGTCACGTTTATCCCGAGTCATCGTCATGACCCCGACCACAGCCCGCCGGCCCGGGCACACCAACGGCGCCCCACTCAGACCCGGCGCGGCCTGACCCGCCTTGAGCTTGAGGTAGTCATCACCCTCGACACCCTCAAAGAGGAACGACGCTGGCGAGCCCGTTGGCGCGACGCCGTCCTCGCGCTCGGAATACCCCCACGCGTGGCACTCGCCGTCGAGCGGACTGCGGGGATCCAGCAGCACACAGGGATGATCTGTCAGCTTCGTGTTGATCAGCGCCAGATCGGGGAACGGCCAGAACGTGCTGCGCCCACCGACGCGGGGCGCGGACCGAGCCTCGACGACTCCTGGGACCGGACAGCCGCCCTCCGCCGGCACGACCCTCACACCCTCGGCACCCGCTACGACGTGGGCGCACGTCAGTACCCAGCCCGGAGCGACGAAAAAGCCGGTGCCCAATGGCTCGCCGCCGTTGTTGTCCACCCGCACAACATGGCGACGCAGCTCACGCGAATCGACCTGGTCACCCATCCGGTTCTCACCGACTGTCAGGCCCGGCGCCGGACCACGTTAAGGTGATCTTGAAGCTGGCATCGCCCTTACCGTCCACGATCAGCCCGGTGAGCGGGCCGCTCTTGGCAGTGAGCGTCAGACCGAACTCGACGACCGCCTCATGCGGCTTGACCCGATCCCAGGCTGCGGACAGCTGAGCGCCGATCTCCTCAACGGTCTTGCGGACGCCATCGAACGACAGCGCCTTACCCAACCCGATGGTGTCCGGCCCGCTCGCGTCGACGACCCGCACCCAGAACTCGGCCTCGCCTGAGCGAACCAGAACGTCTTCACTCACCCGTACCTCCTGATGTCTCGTCCACCACGAACCCGACAGCGTTGAGTGGAGTGAAGCATACGGAGAAGACGTTGACCCCTATCGACAATCCGGGTAGGGCGCTGCTCCCGGGAACCGCCGTCACTAGATGAACGATCTTAACCCAGGCCGGTCAGTCCCACCGGGTGCGTGGCATCCCTACGACGGTCATCTGTAGCCACGGCTGCCCGACCGAGATCAGAGAGCGGGATGTAGGTGGTTACTTCGCCCGGCGGCGGTCATGGGTGGGCGGCACCGCCGGGCGAGGCGAATTGGGGTGATGCGAATGACGGCTTGTCGCCGTTCTCGCGGTTCGCGCTGCTGCTGGTGGTGTCGCGGGTGGTTTTGGTGATCTTTACTGTGGCCTATTGGAGGGAGGCGCCGACTTCGTAGGCGTAGCGTTGGTCGTCGTCGGTGGTGTTTTCTCTATGTGTAGATTTTTCATCGTTCATTCCCGTGGTGGACAGCGCAGAAGCGGACCAGGTGGTAGCCGAGGAATCCGCTTCTGCGCGTACGCCGTTAGCGCGCTTGATGAAAGCGTGCGGCATTACCACACCACCTCGGCGTGTTAAATTATCTGGACTTCCTTGGTGGTGTCTGTTATTTCAGGCTGCGGCAGCCATCGCACAGCCCGCTCTTACCTGTCTGGTATCCGTAGCTTCCACACCGGCGACAGGTCCGCCACGTCACGCGCACCCGACCTTTGCGCATCCGTCGCCGCTTGAGCACCTCAGCCCACCATCCGCGTAACCCCGTCGTCCTCTTGGGAATCGCCTTGCGGCGGTGATGTTGAGCCGGGTGCTCGGCGTGGTCATTCGGTTCCATGTCAGCCCAGCCATTCCGTCAAGAGCTCGCGCAGCGTTGTGGCGCCCTCCTCATCGAGGGCGATCACGCAGGCGCTGGTGACATGGGGATCGAGCACGATCGTCCCGTCCTGCATGCTCACCAGAAGGTTGGCGAAACCGATCGGACCCCGATGCAGTCCACAGCTCGCTGGTATCGCCTTACGACGGCGTTTGTTCGGGCCGTTGGTGTAGTAACTGTGCCAGTCATCACGACTCTCTTCCTTGATTCTCATGGTCAGCCTTTTCGTATGACTGCACTGACAACGCATCCGGGTCGCAGTCGTAGGCTTGTCGCACTAATCGTCTGTGTCGATCGCGTCATCCAATTCGTCGGCCCAGCGCGCCGCGTCCACGCCTAGCGTTGTCAGATCACCGGCCAGCGACACCAACCGGTAACCAAATCTGCGCAGAGCCCTCACGTTGAGTCCCTCGACGTCTTGCCACAGCAACTCAGCTACGTGTTGATTGACCGTCTCCAGGTTCCGGCTGACCGCGGTCAACCGCGCGCCCAACTCGCGGCCTGGGTGGGGAAGAGGGGGAAGATCCATTGCTTCTTCCTCGTGTGTGCGGTGGGTGATGTGGATCATCTAGTGCCGTGGAACCGGCTGGCCGCCGGGAGCTCAAGCGTGGGGGAGCGCAGGCTCGACCGGCGGCCAGCCGGGGTTTAGGGGTCCCAGTCGCACACCACGGTGTGCAGCACGCTTAATGCGTCCCCGCTGACTCGCTGGGTTACCAGCAGCCCATTCGGGACGATCAAGGATGATGTGCGGGCCCGGGTGGCGGTGCACGCCGTGCCGAATCCGGCGAGGTAGATGGTGTCCTGCCAGTCGAGGGTCTCCCGCACGCCCCAGAGCGGCCCGTCCGCACCTGGCGCTATCCGCTGGAAGCGGAACCCGCCGTGCTTGGCAGCATCGAGCAGCCGCTTCGCGGCCGCGAGATCCGGACTCTCAGCGGTCATCGCCGTCCCCCTCGGCCACTCGCACCATCTCTGATCCCTCCTCACTGGGGGCGACGGTGCCGTAGGGCGTCGAGGTCGCCCGAGGACACCACTGCCCCAGGAACTATAGCAGGAATCCCGGTAGAGATACTGGTTTTGTGGATGCGGCCTAGGGAGGTATGACGTGGCGAGGAAGCGGCGGTGGGGCAGACTGGGCGACGTGACCGAGCAAGATCCGGGACCGGTGGTCCAGCGCATCATGCTCGGTGGCGAGCTGCGATCCCTCCGCGAAGCAGCCAAGATCAGCACCGAGGACGCCGCTACCGCCCTCGGCTGGTACCGCGCCAAGGTCAGCAAGGTCGAGACCGGCACGGTCAGACTGACCGCCGCCGAGCTATCTCGCCTGCTCAGCCTGTATAGGGTAGACGAAGCCACCAGCGAGCGGGTGCAGCGGCTCGGGGAGGAAGCCAGGCGCAAGACCACACCGGCCCGCGTGCCGGACTGGGCGAGCAGATACGTCAGCCTGGAAGCCAGCGCAACCGAGATTAAGATATTCTTCGGCGACTCCATCCCCGGCCTGCTCCAGACCCGCGACTACGCCCGAGCGGTGCTGTCAACCTCTGTCGTCGTGCCGCCGGCCGACGTGGAACAGATGGCCACCAACCGGGAACACCGGGCGGAACGCCTGCGCAGCGGTGTGCCCCTGCTCTGGGTTGTCCTCGGTGAAGAGGCCCTGCGGCGCACGGTCGGCGGCCCCCAGATCCAGCGCGGGCAGCTTCTCCGGCTGCGGGAGCTGGCCGAGCTGCCCAACGTTACCGTGCAGATCATGCCGCTATCCGGCGGCGCGCACACCGCGCTCGGCATGACGTTCATCCTGCTCGACCTCGGCCGATCCCGGACCGTGTACATCGAGGGACTTACCAGCGCCGACTATCTCGTTCGCCCGCAGCACATCCAGACCTACAATCTCGCCTTCGATCGACTGCGGGTCGCCTCGCTGGGAGATCGAGAGTCGCTGGCGATCATCAACGCGCTCATAGACGAGTTAGAGGAGTGATACACATGCTCGCCATTCCCGATGACGCCTGGTACAAGTCGAGTCGCAGTGCCGGGGCCAACAACTGTGTTGAGGTGGCCCACGGGCACGGATGGACAGCCGTGCGCGACAGCAAGAACAAGACCGGCCCCGTCCTTGTCTTCACTGACGGGGAATGGAGCACGTTCATCAAGGGTGCTGTCGTCAGGTCAGCCCACTCGCCAACCTTGTAATCCGCAGCGGCCAGAGCAACCGTAGAAAACACCAAAACCTTCCGCCCGGCGGCGGTGGCGGGTACCTGGCAGCGCGCTCAGCACAAGCGGACATATCAACAGGATAAAACATCGCCTTCACACGGAACCCGTCAGTTGCCCCTTCTCGACGACTCGACTAGCGGTACTTGATCGCTAGCGATCAAGTACCGCTAGTTCGGGTGAACCAGCCAACGCCCAGAGTTGACGATTCTTCTCGCAAGCCTCCCGGCGTTATCCGCGCCACCATTGGGCGCGGTGGTCAGGGTCCCATTTCTTAGTCCGATCGGTGGGCATCACCATGATGGAACGAAGAACCGAGCTTGCGAGACGTTGAACCGCTCCCATTGGTCGAGTATCTCGTCGTAGGTCCCGATGAACGCGTGAAGGGGAGCGCGCGGGAGTCACGGCGAACCAGTTGGGCGCGGGTGCGCGTCACGCTTTGCTCAATCACCGCCCGTGTGACCATCCATTCCTTAAGCAATGCCATCAAATGCCTCGTTTCAGTTGGACGCGAGCGGATGGGGTTCTCCGGTGAGCGCGGTGAGCGCGGCGGCCACTTCGGGGAGGCTGGCGCGGACGTAGGTTGCGGTGGTGCCTGCGTTGCCGTTGTCGGTGTGTCCGGCGTAGGTGCGTGCGGTGGCGTATCCGAAGTTGCGTTCGACCCATGTCAGTGTGGTGTGGCGGAGCCAATGGGTGCTGACTTGTTGAGTTGCCACCCATGGAAGGTGTTTGCCGAGCCGGACCCAGAGATGGTCGTAGCGACGGGAGGTGATCGGGCGTCCGTTGGTGTAGCGCAGGAGCTGGCCACCTGGCGGCGCGTGGCGATGTTGGGCGTGCTGCTGTAGGTGAGCCATCAAGGTGGGAGAAACCGGTTGCCAGCGGACAGTTTCCCCCTTCTCGCGGAGCCGAATGAGGCATTGGTCGAGATCGAGATCAGCCGGCCGCAGGGCCAAAGCGCCGCCGCGTCGGCAGGCCGTTTCGGTATGCAGACGCAAGAGCAGCGCATCGAGCGCAGGATCATTACCGGTAGTGGCGGCAACATGATTGATTTCCGCAAGCCGAGCATCCGGGACGGCCCGCCGGGTGGAGGGCAGCCGACGGGGCTTAGCCACTTTCAACGCTGGATTGTCCGCTGCGCTGATGTGGCCGTCGTTTTCAGCATGCCGGTAGATGCAGCGAAAGGCCGCGATGAAATGTTCTGCTGCGCTGCGTCCGCCGCGCGCGTTTCTACGCACAACGACATGAGTTCGGATGTGCTCGACGAGCTGCTTGATCTCCGACGGTGTAGGTTCGTCAAGTCGTCGGTTGGCCCAATGTTCGAGGATGTGATTCCAGTAGGTGCCGTATACGCGGCGCGTTGCGTTAGGGACGGCTCCGCTCACGGTCGGGATGTATTCGGCGAACGTTGGCGCGGGTTCTCGTTCCTGTGGTGTCGTCAGCAGGTCGGCGGGAGACACCCCTAGCCGGGCTAGTAGCAGGCGTGCCGCGTCGAGGTCAGCTGCGCTGGCAAGGGGCTGGTGTGTTGTCATGAGGATTCGCCGTCCATCAGGTTGGCGTGGTGGTACCCGGCGATGAGGGCGTCGAGCGTTGCCGGGGGATATACGAGGAGCTGGCTCTGGCTGGGGGAGGCGGCGAGGAGGACGCGGTCTCCGGTTTCAAGTCCGCATCGGTGTCGTAGGAGGGCGGGCAACCGGAGATGGCCTTGGCCGGTGACTTGGAACTCGCCGTCGGCGTGGGAATGGATGACCAGCAGGCCGGTGGTTCCGCGGATATCCAGACGCAGCCCGGCCGACCAGCCCAAGGCGCGCATCACGGTGCGATCGGCCAGACGGCCACGGTCATCAAGAGCAGAAAGCCCATAGACGGTCGTAGTTGTGCGCCGCGTGAGCAACACAGCAAGCGGCAACGGACGACGTAGCGGCGGCGGCCCGGCTGGTGCTCCGTCGGCTTGGTGGTTGCCGCTCCGGAGCGCCGGTGGGATGACCGGGCTGATCACAGCCCCACTCACCGCCACCACCCCGAACAGGCGTGGCAGAGCGCGTTCCAACACTGGTACGCAAGAGGTGGCAGGGATGCCACGCTGTAGTGTCCGAGGGGGGACTTGAACCCCCACCCCCTTGTCGGGGACTAGCACCTCAAGCTAGCGCGTCTGCCATTCCGCCACTCGGACATGCCTCTACTGGGACTTTGCGCGCACCGGTTCGGCCGTGC
>Ga0213881_10000458_pt1 | contig 26990 bp, 20 predicted proteins | sample BarmaccoBMER_R08_FD_160104 | JGI IMG/M metagenome (GOLD analysis project Ga0213881, IMG submission 160104) | Barbacenia macrantha exposed rock microbial communities from rupestrian grasslands, the National Park of Serra do Cipo, Brazil - ER_R08 ... | reverse complement strand
CACCGCCCGCAACACCATGATCGTCGACCCTACCCACTGGGACGGCCTGCCCGACGGCCACACCCGCGCCACCACCGTCGAGAACGACCGGGATCGGGATGCCCGCGAGCACACACCCACCGACCCAACCGCCGATCACCCGCTGGCTGGGTTGCTGACACCCCGACCCGCCGCGGCCACACCCCTCGCGCGGCGAGCACTGAGCGTCTACGACACCGCCGCCGGACTGGCCACCCGCCCTGTCACCGAACCGGGACCCTCGTCATGAGCCCACCGACGGTCCTGGACCCCGAGCAGGCCCAAGACCTGCGCCAGCTGCTGGGCGCGGGGCAAGACTGGCTGCTGCACACCTCACCCGAGGTCCTCCACGAGCTCGGCGGGTTCCTCGCCGGGCTCGGCTGGGCCACCCCCGCGCACGCCACACCCACACCGCTGGCCACACGCCTCATCGACGAACTGGGCGCATTCGCCCTCATCCTGCGCCCACCCGACCCGGCGAACCCACCCGACCGGGCGAACCCACCCGAGAAGGCCCACCGCATGACCGACACCGAGCGGCCAGCATGACCATACTCGTCAGTAACCGCATCCGCGCGCACGCCACCCGGCTCGCGCTGCCGCACCTGGCCGAGAACCTCGAGGGCCTACTCGCCCGCGCCGAGACCGACACCATGGGCTACCTCGACTTCCTCGACCTCGCCCTGGGCGAAGAAGTGGCCTTACGCGAGGGCCGCCGGTTCCGCGCGGCACTCAACTCATCCGGACTGCCCCACCACAAGGGCCTGGGCGAGTTCGACTTCACCTTCCAACCCGACCTCGACCCCCGCACGATCCGCGACCTCGCCGCCCTGGAGTTCGTCCCCTCCCACCACAACATCACCCTACTGGGCCCACCCGGAGTCGGCACAACCCACCTCGCCGTCGCGCTTGCCGTCGCGGCCTGCTCCGCCGGCTACTCGGTCTACTTCACCAGCCTCGACGAAGCCATCCGACAACTCCGCCTCGCCGAAACCACCGGCCGATTCGCCAAAAAACTCCAAACCTACCTACGACCCGCCGTCCTGGTCCTCGACGAGGTCGGCTACCTCCCCCTGGACAGATCCGCGGCCAACATGGTGTTCCAACTCATCAGTCGCCGCTACGAACGCGGCAGCATCATCCTCACCAGCAACAAAACCTTCAGCGAATGGGGCAACGTCTTCACCGACGACGTCCTCGCCACCGCGATTCTCGACCGACTCCTCCACCACTGCCACGTCATCAGCATCAACGGCCCAAGCTACCGACTCAAAGACCGCGTGTCGCTAGCCCCCACCCCAACACCTATGCCATGATCTACCACGCCGAGACCGACACGTCAGGTCGTACGCCGACCGACACGTGACTTAGTACGCGGACAGTTGGGCGGTCAGCGGCGGCCGTGGCCGCGGGAGGGTATCGAGATCCGGGTAGGGCTGGCCACCCTGCTCGGATTGGACGACCGGCCCGGAGAGATCCCCCGCCTCGGGCCGGTGCTGCCTGAAGTCGCCCGCGACATCGTCGCCGCGCAACACCGGGGGGCGGAGTGGCGGTTCGCCATCGTGGATGATGAGGGTTATCTGCTGTTGGGTGGGGTGACTCGGCAACGACCCCGACCAGCCCCCGGCTCACCGCCACCAGGGCGCTGTCGAGGTGGGATTGTGGAGCTGCAGCTGACCGCCGAGCTGCTTGACCACCTCACTCGCCATCCGCTGGTCGCCGGTGGCGCTTGGGCACGAGTCATCGCGGATCTGGCCGACCAGTACGCCCGCCGTGACCACCTGCTGGCCGAGTTGGATACCCGGCCCGATGACCGATTCGCTCGGGGCGCGCTGGCCCGACATATCCAGATCCGGGATCGCACGTGTGTCCATCCCGGGTGTATGCGGCCCGCCGCCTGCTGCGACATGGATCATGTCGAGGACTACGCCCGTGGCGGGCTGACCATCCGGATCAACATCGGCCCGAATGTGGTTTGCACCACCCGTATAAGGACCGTGGTTGGCGGTTGACTCAGCCCGAGCCCGGAGTATTCCGGTGGTCAGCCCCCTAGGGCGGATCTATGTCACCCGGGGGGAACCGGTGATGCCCCCACTACCGGCGCCCCGGCCACGACCCACCCAACCTGAGCAGGGTAACCCGCTGCCGCTGCGCGACGACCCGATCCTGCCGCCGACAACCCACCCCGCACCCGGGCCGGAGCCTGAACCACCACCACAACCCGACAACCCCGACGAGCCACCATATTGACCGGGCACGGTCGCTCACCCGGTCAAGTCGACACCCGCCCTGGGCTGCCGGCTCGGCGGTGTGGCGTTCACTCTCGATCACGCCTAGCCGAGGTGGAGAATCGCCGCACACCGGACCGCAACACCCGCAGAGCTACCAGAGCTACCCGGTGGCCAACTGCGCTCCGCGAAGCCGCTGGGAAACCACAGTGGTGACGCCGTCGCCGCGCATACTCACGCCGTACAGCGCGTCCGCCACCTCCATGGTGGGCTTCTGATGCGTGATGATGATCAGTTGGGACGATTCCCTGAGCTCCTGGAGCAGCCCGATCAGCCGGCGCAGGTTCGCGTCGTCCAGCGCCGCCTCGATCTCGTCGAGCACATAGAACGGCGAGGGGCGAGCCCGGAAGATGGCCACCAGCATGGCCACCGCCGCGAGCGACTTCTCCCCACCGGACAACAACGACAGCCGCTTGATCTTCTTGCCCGGCGGTCGGGCCTCCACCTCGATGCCGGTGGTCAGCATGTCGTCGGGCTCGGTCAACACCAGCCGACCCTGCCCGCCGGGAAACAACGTGTTGAACACGGTTTCAAACTCACGGGCCACATCGGTGAACGCGGAGCTGAAGACCTCGAGGATCTTGTCGTCGACCTCCCTGACCACAGTGAGCAGGTCCCGCCGAGTGGCCTTGAGGTCTTCCAGCTGGGTGGATAGAAACTTATACCGCTCCTCGAGCGCGGCGAACTCCTCCAATGCCAGCGGGTTGACCCGACCGAGCTGTTTGAGATCCCGCTCCGCCCGCTGGGCGCGGCGCTGCTGAGCCGCCCGATCGTATGGCAGCGCGGGCGGCGCGACCACGTCCTCGCCCCGTTGCTTGGCCGCCTCGTACTCGGCCAGCTCCTCAGGGCCGGCAGGCACCGCACGGTCTGGACCGTATTCGCTGACCAGCTCGTCAAGCCCAATCCCAAAGTCCGCCGCGATGCGCTCCTGGAGCTGCTCGACCCGCAGCCGCGACTGGGTACGCAGCACCTCGTCACGGTGCACCGTGTCGGTCAACCGATCCAGCTCGCTGTCCAGCTTCCCAACGCGAACTCGTACCGATCCGAACTCGGCCTCGCCGAGTTCTTTGGCTGCCCGCGCGGTCTCCCGCTCCGCCTCGGCGGCCGCGAGCGAGAACGCCAGACGCTCCAACGCGGCCAGTCCGGCCACCCGGACCGCTTCGGCGATCGAGGCGGCATGCGCACGAGCGGTACGGACGGCGGCCGCTTTGGCCCTCGCCTCCCGTTCGGAGCTAGCGCGGCGGCGCAATGACTCGGCTCGGCCGGCGATCGCTCTGGCTCGTTCCTCGGCCGTGCGCAGGGCTAACCGTGCCTCCAACTCCTCGGCGCGGGCGACGGCCAGCTCGTCGGCGGCTTGGTCGCGGGCGGCGGTATCCGGTTCCTCCTCAACCAACTCCACGCGCGCGACGGCCAGACGCTGCTCGGCTTCCTGGAGCGCACCTAATGCGTGTGCCCGGCCAGCCTCGACCTCGTCACGCTGCCGGCGCAGCCGTTCGGCCTCAGCGGTGGCCGAACGAACCGCCTGGTCCGCGCGCCCGAGCCGCTGCGCGGCGGCCGCTCGGCGAGCATCGGCGGCGTTGCGCGCTTCCTGCGCGGCCTCGACGTCGGCCAGCCGGGCGGCTTCCTCGGCCCGCGCACCATCCAGTTGACTCCGCACCCGCTCCAGCCGGACCTCCAACGCTTCGGCGGTTTCCCGCGCCTGCGAGACCGCCGCCTGCATCTCGATCGCGCTCGGGTCCCGGATCGACGAGCCACCGAGCGCCCAGCCAATGCCGAGCAGGTCCCCGTCGAGGGTCACCGCTCGCACCGCAGGCAGCACAGGGGCCAGCTCACGCAGCACCCGCTGAGCCGCCTCGAGATCGTCAACCACCACCATCTCAGAGAGTGCCCTGCTAATCGAGCTAGCTAGTCCGCTGGGCGCCGAGACCAGCTCGTCGGCCCATCGCGCACCCGCCGGCAACCTCGAAATAGGCCGAGCCTGGCCCTCAACGTCGATTCCGACCTCGGCAGCCACGACGACCAGACCAGCGCGCCCGACGTCGTGGCTCTTCAGCAGCTCCAGGGCGGCGAGCGCATCGGACATGGTGGACACCGCGACCCCTTCAGCGAGCCCGCCGAGCGCGGCTACCAGCGCAACCCGCACGTCCGGCGCCACGGTGATCAGACTGGCCACCGGGCCGAGCAACCCAGACAGCTGATCAGACGCGGCCAGCAGCGCGCCAACCCCGTCCTTGCCGATCAAACCCATGGACAGCGCCTCCACCCTGGAGGTCCAGTGCGCCCGGTCGCGCTCAAGCTCACGCTCCGAAGCCACCAGTTCGGCCACCCGCGCCTTGGCGCTGTTGTGTGCCTCGACCGCGAGCTGCCCCCGGTCGTCGAGGCCGGCGCCCCTGTCCGGGTCGTCATCGAGCGCCCCGAGGTTGGCTTGCAGCACCGCCAGCTCCTCCTGCGCCTCCTCGACCCTGGTCAACGCTTCGTCGAGCGCGCCGGAGAGCCGCGCGACCTCGTCGGAGGTGGCGGCCGATTTGCTGCGCAACGCCTCGACCCGACCAGCTAGCGTGGCCAGCCCGGCGCGGGCATCGGCGATCGCCCGCACCTCGGCCAGGTGTTGGCTTTCCGCTTGGGCCAACGCCCGCTCGCGTCCGGCACGCTGCTCCAGCGCGTAGTTCAGCGTCCGTCGAGCGGCCACTACCTCGTCAACCAGCTGGGCTTCGCGTTCGGCCACGGTCTCCGCTTCAGCCTCCAACTCCTCCGGATCTGGCCCACCTGAGCCGGTTTGAATCGGCTCGGACAGATGTCGGCGCCGCTCGGCCGCCAGCTGGGCTGTCCCGCGAAGCCGCTCTTGCAACGAGGACAGCCGGTAGAAGGTCTCTTGGGCGGCGGCTAGCGTCGGCGCGGCGGCCGCCAGCGCGGATTCCCGGCCGGCGAGTTCGTCTCGGGCCGCGGCCAGCAGCTGCTCGATCTCGGCGCGGCGGGCCCGGGCCGCAGCCTCGTCGGCTTCCTCTCTGGCCAGATCGGCGCGCAGGGTGACCAGGTCGTCGGCGGCCAGCCGCAGGCGGGCGTCGCGCAGCTCGGCCTGCACGGTCTGCGCCCGACGGGCGATCTCGGCCTGCTTGCCCAGCGGCTTGAGCTGGCGACGCAGTTCGGCGGTCAGGTCGGTCAGCCGGGTCAAGTTGGCCTGCATCGCCTCCAACTTGCGCAGCGCTTTTTCCTTGCGCTTGCGGTGTTTGAGTACCCCGGCGGCCTCTTCGATGAAAGCGCGGCGCTCTTCCGGCTTGGATTCCAGGATCGCGGCCAGCTGGCCTTGGCCGACCACTACGTGCATCTCGCGGCCGATGCCGGAGTCGGACAGCAAATCCTGGATGTCCAACAGCCGGCAACTGTTGCCGTTGATTTCGTACTCACCGGCGCCATCCCGGAACATCCGGCGGGTGATCGACACCTCGGAGTACTCGATCGGCAGAGCACCGTCGGAGTTGTCGATGGTCAACGTGACCTCGGCACGGCCCAGCGGCTGGCGGTTGGCGGTGCCGGCGAAGATGACGTCCTCCATCTTGCCGCCGCGCAGCGCCTTCGCGCCCTGCTCACCGAACACCCACATGATCGCATCGACCACGTTGGATTTGCCGGACCCATTGGGGCCGACCACGCAGGTGATACCCGGTTCGAATCGCAACTCGGTTGCCGAAGCGAAGGACTTGAAGCCCTTCAGCGTCAGGCGTTTGAGATGCACAGCGGAAGTTGCTCCTTTCTCCCTCCCCGGACACGTCTCAGCGCTCGGAGAATGAGCGCAGCTGGCCCTTTGGCTCGCCCCACAGCTCGGTCACCTGATCGACTCGGCCAGGGGTTGCGCCCCCGCGCAACATGGCCAGAAGACGCTCACAGGCGGCCCGCGAGCCTTCAACCATGATCTCGACCCGACCGTCACTGAGATTCGTAGCACTCCCGACCAAGCCGAGCTCCAGCGCCCGGGAGCGCGTCCACCAGCGGAATCCCACCCCCTGAACGTGCCCATGGACCCATGCGGTAAGCCGAGCGGCGCGGTCGTCGTTCACAATTCGCAGTCTGCTATGTTCACGCGCCGTGGCCGCGAGCGGGCGTCGCCGAATCAGGCCGATACTTGTCGGGCTGGCCACCGGCGCGTTGGTAACCGTGCTCGCTGTCTTTCTCGGTCAGCTCAAGCAACCGGCCGCCGGCACGACGGCCGCGATGGCCGCACACAGCCCGATTGGCCCCGCGCTCGCCGCCGACGCACCGCTGCGACCACCACGCCGCCGGCCGCTGCTGCTGCCCATCCCGCCGCCCGTCCCGCCCATTCCATTCATACCGGAGTTGCCACCAGCGCCGCCAGGAGTATCACCGTTGCCGCCGCCGGTATCGTCGTTGTTGTCCGGCCCGGCCGCGGAGGTGGTGTCCATCACTAACGCCCGGCGCGTTGAAGTCGGGTGTAATCCGCTCAAGGTCGACCATCGGTTGGTGCGCTCGGCCCAGCGACACTCCGCAGACATGGCCGCCCGGGGATTTTTCGGCCACCAAGACCCCGAGGGACAGGGCTTCGCTGACCGGGAACGAAGCGCCGGGTATCCGATGAACTCCGGCGGCGAGAACGTCGCCCGAGGCCAGGAGACCGCAGCCGAGGTGATGAGCGTCTGGATGAATTCGCCTCCGCACCGACGTAACATCCTGAACTGCGGGTTCACCTCGATTGGGGTCGGCTACGTCGCCGTCGGCCACTACTGGACACAGGACTTCGGCAGTTAAGCTTCGGGCATCCCACCAGACAGACTGCTCTGGCGTGGTGGCCGGCAAGGACCTCAGACCCGGTGCGCCAAAAGCCAAATGAACGGCTGAGTCACGCCCGCCGGTGTACGGTGCACCTCCCGACGGGAGGACACCGAGGTGAACGCTGGCTCGAGCGCGGTGGCCGCGAGCTCGCGGTAGCGCTCTCGGTCGGTGGGATCGGTGACGAAGTGGAACACCGCCCGGTCGTGCCACAGCTGGCAACACCTCGGCGGCTCCCAGCGCAGCAGATCGGCTTCGATCCACCGCACGTAGCCTGCGCGTCTTGGACCCAGCCGATGCCGGGCCAGGCTCAACGCGTGCTCGGAGACATCGAGTACGGTGAGATCGCGGTGGCCAGCATCGAGCAACCGGTCAACCAGCACCGAGGCTCCGCCGCCGACGTCGACAATCGGCTCGGCGGGACCCAGCTGGACGTCCTCGAGCAGCTCCTCAAACCCACCTGTTCACAGCTCGAAGCGGTAACCCATGCCGGGCTCGGTGATGAGATGCCGGGGCGCGGCGGGGTTGGGTTCCAGTTTGCGCCGCAATTGGGCTAAGTAAACCCGCAGGTAGTTGGTTTCCTTGCCATACGACGGGCCCCACACCTCGTGCAGCAGCTCACGCTGGCCGACCAGCTTGCCCCGGTTGCGGACCAGCTGCTCAAGAATTCCCCATTCGGTGGGGGTCAAATGCACCTCGGCGTTGTCGCGCACCACTTTCTTGGCAACTAGGTCCACACTGAAGGTGGCAGTGGTCACCACCGGGTCGCCGCTGATCTTGGTTACCGCCGAGCGGCGCACCGCCGCGCGCAGCCGGGCCAGTAGCTCGGCCATGCCGAATGGCTTAGTGACGTAGTCATCGGCCCCGGCATCCAGTGCATCCACTTTGTCGGCCGAATCGGTTCGGGCGGACAGCACGATGATGGGCACCTGGGTCCAGCCGCGCAGCCCGGCGATCACCTCGGTCCCGTCCAGATTGGGCAACCCGAGGTCGAGCACCACGACGTCGGGATGGCCGTCCGCGGCGGCCCGCAGCGCGTCGGCGCCGTTAGTGGCGGTCAGCACCTGGTAACCCCGCGCGCTCAGGTGGATCCGCAGCGCGCGCAGGATCCGCGCATCGTCGTCGACGACCAACACCCGCGTCACGCCGACGCCACCGGATCCGGAGCCTCGGCTGCGGCTGGAGCACCAGTTTGAGCAAGCGAGATCACCATAGTCAGCCCACCGCCCGGGGTGTCCTCCGCGGTCAGCGTGCCACCCATCGCCTCAGTGAATCCACGCGCGACGCTCAACCCCAGCCCAACGCCGACCGTGGCGTCCCGGTCACCGGGGCGTTGGAACGGGGCGAACAACTCATCCCCAGTATCCTTGGGCAGGCCGGGTCCGGAGTCCACCACGCGCAGCTCGACTCGCTCGGCGTACGCGCTGGCCCGTACCGCGACCGGCGCGCCCCGACCATGCCGCAGCGCGTTGTCCACCACGTTCGCCACCACCCGCTCCAGCAGGCCAGCGTCGGCCAGCACATCGGGCAGCGTCTCGTCAATCTCGACCGACACCCGCCGCGCCCCATCCACCCCTGCCAACGCCAACGTCACCACCTCGCCGTAACCCACCGGCCGCAGCTGGGGCACGACTGCGCCGGAAGCCAGCCGTGAGGAGTCCAGCAGGTTGTCGACCAGTGTGGTCAACCGATCGGCCGATTCTTCGATGGTGGCCGCCAGCTCAGCGCGATCGAGCTCGGACAGCGTCAGCCCCGGGTCGCGCAAGCTGCCAGCGGCGGCCTTGATCGAGGTCAACGGTGTGCGCAGGTCGTGGCCAACGGCCGAGAGCAACGCCGAACGCAGCCGGTCACCCTCGGCGGCCCGGCGGGCCGAGGCGGCCTCGGCGGCCACGCGCTGGTTGCGCAATGCCAGCAACACCTGTCCGGCTACCGCTTCCAGCACTCGCCGGTCGGCGGCGGCAAGCGGCCGGCCCGACCCGACCAGATGTACGTCCTCCACCGCCACGTCGACGTCAGCATCCTCGAGGCGCAGACAGTCGGCCGGTCCGAAGCACGCCGCGGGTCGCCACCCAACCGGCCCTTCCGCCTTGTCCGAAGTCCGTTCCAACACCGCCACCGAGCGCAGCCCGAACGCCTCCGCCACCTTCTCCAGCAGCCGGGGCAGCGGATCAGCACGGGTCAGCACGGTCCGCGCGAACGAAGCCAGCAGAGCGGCCTCGGTCTGAGCGTGAGCCGCCAGCTCGGCGCGCCGGGCGGCCTGGTCGACCACTAGCGCGACCGCGACCGCGACCAGGACCATCACCATCAGGGTGATCGCGGAGGACCTCTCGGTAATAGCAAAAGAGAACAGCGGTGGAGTGAGGAAGTAGTCCAGCAACAACCCGCCAGCCAGGGCGGCCAGTAGCGCCGGCCCGAGCCCACCGACAAGGGCAACGACAACCGTGACGAAAACGAGCAACACCACATCGGTCGACAACTCGACGACGCCTCTGCCGACCACGCCGATCGCGGTCGCGATCCCCGGCAATATGACCGCGAGCACCCAGCCCAGCGTCTGTCGACGCACCGAGACCGCGCTGTGGATCCGCCGGACCAGTGGCCCTCCAGCCGCTTCGGGATGGGTGACCATGTGCACGTCGATGGATCCGGAGTCCTGCACGACGTTCGCCCCGATGCCAGGATTGATCAACCGGGCCAGCCGGGAGCGCCGCGACGTGCCGAGCACCAGCTGGGTGGCGTTCGCGCCCCGAGCGAAGTCAAGCAGAGCGGCGGGGATGTCATCTCCGCCAACCACGGTGTGGAACGAGGCACCCACGTCGTCGGCCAGCCGACGCAACCGGGCCAGCGCGGCCGGGGGTGCCCCGGTCAACCCGTCGCCGCGCAGCACGTGCACACACAGCAGGTCGGCCGATCCGGCTCGTTTGGCGATCCGGGCGGCGCGGCGCAGCACGGTCTCGCTCTCGGGTCCACCGGTGACCGCGACCACCACCCGTTCCCTGGCCTCCCACACCTCGGTGATCCGCTGCTCTGCCCGGTACCGCTGCAGCGCCACATCAACTTCATCGGCCAACCACAAGAGCGCTAGTTCCCGCAAGGCCACCAGGTTGACCGGTTTGAAGTAGTTCGACAGCGCCGCATCGATCTTCTCCGGGCGGTAGATGTTGCCGTGCGCCATCCGCCGCCGTAGCGCCTCCGGGGTGATGTCGACCAGTTCGACCTGTTCCGCGGCCCGCACCCATTCGTCCGGCACAGTCTCCCGCTGCCGCACACCGGTGATCTTCTCCACGACGTCGTTGAGCGACTCCAGATGTTGCACGTTCACGGTGGACAGCACATCGATGCCGGCGTCCAACAGCTCGTCGATGTCCTGCCACCGTTTCTCGTGGCGCGACCCTGGTACACAGGTGTGCGCCAGCTCGTCGACCAGCACCAACGCCGGCCGGCGGGCGAGCACGGCGTCGGTGTCCAGCTCGGTGAACTCATTGCCCCGGTAGTTCACCGTACGCAATGGCAGCATCTCAAGGCCCTCCAGCAGGGCGACCGTCTTGGGCCGCCCATGAGTGACCACGATGCCGACCACGACATCCGTTCCCCGCTCGGCGCGCCGGCGTGCCTCCCCGAGCATGGCGAACGTCTTGCCGACGCCGGGCGCGCAACCCAGGTAGATCCGCAGATGGCCGCGGCGAGCGGGCCGATCAATACTGCTCATTGCACGGTGGGGTCCCCGGTTCTCAAGTCAGGAGCGGTCGTGTCCGCCGCGGTCGTATCCATGGTGGAGGCCTACCTCGGGTTGCTGAGCTGGTCTAGGGCGAGATTGAGCTCGACCACGTTGACCCTGGGCTCCCCGAGTATGCCAAGAACTCTGCCCTTGGTGTGGTCGGCGACGAGCGCGCGGACCCTGACCGGATCGAGATTCCGGGTGGTGGCGACGCGATTCACCTGCTCATCGGCGTAAGCCGGGGAAATATCAGGGTCAAGTCCCGACGCGCTCGCGGTGACGGCATCGGCGGGTACGTCCGCTGGCCGGACGCCGTCGAAAGCCGCGATAGCCGTCCGTCGATCATTGATTTGCTTGATCAGATCGGTATTGCTCGGCCCTTTGTTCGACGCTCCGGAGAACAGTGGGTTGTAGCCGGGGTCCGCGTTGTTCGACGGGTCGGATGCGACCGAGGGTCGAGGCTGGAACCACTGCGGAAGGGGGTTTCCTTTCGCGTCGACGAAGGCCTGACCGAGCAGGCTCGAGCCGACCACCTTTCCGTCTTTCGTCACCAGCGACCCATTGGCTTGGCTGGGAAACACCAGTTGACCGATCCCGGCGACGACCAGCGGGTAGATGATGCCGACCAGCACGGTCAGCACGAGCAGGGCTCGCAGCGCGGCCAGATGCTGGCGGACTGATGTCGGCAGTCGAGTGGCCATAATCATGATCGTCACCGAATCCCTGGGATGAACTGGATGATGAGATCGAACGCCTTGATTCCGATGAACGGCAGGATGAAGCCTCCCACCCCGTAGATCAGCAGGTTGCGGCGCAGAAGTGTGGAAGCCGACGCTGGCCGGTACCGCACCCCATGCAGAGCCAACGGGATCAGAAAAACGATGATCAACGCGTTGAAGACGATCGCCGAGGTGATGGCCGAATTTGGACTGTATAGGGCCATGATGTTTAGTTTGCCCAGCCCCGGGTAGACCGAAGCGAACATCGCTGGGATGATGGCGAAGTACTTGGCCACATCGTTGGTGATCGAGAACGTGGTCAACGCTCCTCGAGTGATGAGCAGTTGCTTACCGATCTGGACGATCTCGATGAGCTTGGTCGGGTTGGAGTCGAGATCAACCATATTCCCGGCTTCCTTGGCCGCCGACGTGCCAGTGTTCATGGCCACACCGACATCGGCCTGAGCGAGCGCCGGGGCGTCATTCGTGCCGTCGCCGGTCATGGCGACCAACCTGTTGCCTTCCTGCTCCTTGCGAATCAGCGCCATCTTGTCTTCCGGAGTGGCTTCAGCCAGGAAGGCGTCGACGCCTGATTCTTCCGCTATCGCCTTGGCGGTTAGCGGGTTGTCCCCGGTGATCATAATCGTCCGAATACCCATCGCGCGTAGCTCGGCGAAGCGCTCGGCGATTCCTTCCTTGACCACATCCTTGAGGTGGATCACTCCGAGCGCGCGGGCGGTAGTACCCACTCGCTCGGCCACCACCAGCGGCGTACCGCCGGCCGCTGAGATCGTCTCCACCATCTGGGTGAGTTCAGCGCCCGGGTTGCCGCCGCGCTCGCGTACCCAGGCAGTCACGGCGTTCGCGGCTCCCTTGCGTACCTGGTGGTGTTCGGCCAGGTCGACCCCGCTCATTCGAGTCTGCGCGGTGAATTCAATGAACCGTGCGCCGGCAAGCTCACCAGGTTCGCGTTCGCGCAAGCCATGCCGGATCTTGGCCAGCACCACGATGCTGCGGCCCTCGGGAGTCTCGTCGGCGAGACTGGACAGCTGCGCGGCGTCCGCCAGATGATCAATCTCGACGCCGGGAAGCGGCAGGAAGTCACTGGCTTGACGGTTGCCCAAAGTGATCGTACCGGTCTTGTCCAGCAGGAGGGTGTTGACGTCTCCGGCCGCCTCCACCGCCCGACCGGACATGGCCAGCACATTGCGTTGCACCAGCCGATCCATCCCGGCGATACCGATCGCGGACAACAGGGCACCAATCGTCGTGGGAATCAGTGCCACCAGCAAGGCAACCAGCACCACGATGCTCTGCTCGGCCCCCGAGTACATCGCCATCGGCTGCAGGGTCACCACCGCCAGCAGAAAGATAATGGTCAACGAGGCCAGCAGGATATTCAGCGCGATCTCGTTCGGTGTCTTCTGCCGCTGCGCGCCCTCGACCAGGGCGATCATCCGATCGATGAAGGTCTCACCCGGTTTAGAGGTAATGCGGACCACGATCCGGTCGGACAGCACGCTGGTGCCCCCGGTCACCGCGCTGCGGTCGCCGCCGGATTCCCGGATCACTGGCGCCGACTCGCCGGTGATCGCCGACTCATCGACGCTGGCGATGCCCTCGACCACGTCACCGTCACCGGGAATGATCTCGCCTGCTTCGACCACGACGTGGTCACCCAGTGTCAGCGCCGAACCGGCGACCTTTTCCTCGACGCTCATACTAGGTGACTGGCCGGGTCGCCAATCGATCAGTTTGCGAGCGGTGGTCTCTCGCTTGGTCCGGCGCAACGTCTCGGCTTGGGCTTTGCCCCGGCCTTCGGCGACCGCCTCGGCCAGGTTGGCGAAGACCACGGTCAGCCACAGCCACACGGTGATCACCCACGCGAAGACGGTAGGGTGAATGATCGCCGACAGCGTGGTCAGCACCGAGCCGATCTCGACCACGAACATCACCGGATTGCGCAGTTGAATCCTTGGGTCCAGCTTCCGCAGCGCGTCAGGGGTGGAGCGCAGCAGCTGCGCCGGGTCGAGCGAACCAGCCGAGACCCGCCGCGGACGCTTGTGGCCGCCAGCGGAGCCGTCCTCGCGCGGGGTCGGCGGGGTGTCAACGGTAGTGAGCGACGACATTAGGACAACCCTTCCGCGATCGGGCCCAGGGCTTGAGCCGGGAAGTAGGTCAGACCGACCACAATGAGCAGCACGCCCAGCAACATGACCATGAAAAGCGGGCGATACGTGGGCAGCGTGCCGACCGAAGCCGGAGTCGGCTTCTGCTGGGCGAACGATCCCGCCAGCCCCAGCACGAAGAGCATCGGGACAAAGCGGCTGAGCAACATCACCAAGCCGAGCGCCGTATCATACCAGACCGTGTTCACGTTAAGGCCGGCAAACGCGGAACCGTTGTTGTTAGCGGTGGAGGTGAAGGCGTAAAGCACCTCGCTGAGCCCGTGCGGACCCGGGTTAGCGATAGCCGCGCGCTCCCCCGGCAAGGCGATGGCGATGGCCGTACCGATCAGCGCTAGCGCTGGAGTGGTTAAGATGTACAGCGACACCAGCTTGATCTCACGGGCCTGGATCTTCTTGTTCAGATACTCCGGGGTCCGCCCCACCATCAGCCCGGCCACGAAGACCGTCACGACGGCGAGCACCAGAATTCCGTACAGACCGGAACCAACCCCGCCCGGGGCAATCTCCCCGAGCATCATGTCGAACAGCGCGATCCCGCCGCCGAAGGGGCTTAGGGAATCGTGCGCGGAGTTCACCGCGCCGGTCGAGGTCAACGTGGTAGAGGAAGCAAACAACGCCGATCCGGGAATCCCGAATCGAACCTCTTTGCCTTCGAGGGCGCCGCCTGAGGCAATAGCGGCGGCACTCCACTTACCGGACTCGAAAAAGCTGATCGCCGACACCGACGCCGCCCAGACAATCGCCATCACGCCGACGATCGCGTACCCCTGACGATTATCTCCGATCATCTTGCCGAAGGTGCGGGGTAGCGCGAAGGCAATGACAAGCAGGAGATAGATTTCCACGAGGTTGGTGAACGGGTTCGCGTTCTCGAATGGATGCGCGGAGTTGGCGTTGTAGAAGCCACCCCCGTTGGTGCCCAGCTCCTTGATCACTTCCTGGGACGCGACCGGGCCGCCGGTGATGGACTGGTGGGCTCCAGCCAAGGTGGTGACGTCGTGCGGGCTGGAGAAGTTCTCCACCAGCCCGCCCGCCATCAGGACCAGCGCGAACACGAACGCGATCGGCAGCAGCAGCCGCAGGCATCCCCGGATCAGGTCCACCCAGAAGTTTCCCACCCGGTCGGTCTGGGCGCGGGCGAAGCCGCGCACGAGAGCGATGACCACCGCGATGCCCACCGCCGCAGAGGCGAAGTTCTGCACGGCCAACCCGGCCATCTGCACCAGATGTCCCATAGTGGACTCGCCGGAGTAGGACTGCCAGTTGGTGTTGGTGATGAACGACGCGGCGGTATTGAATGACTGGTCGGGCGAGACCGGCCCGAATCCGAGCGACAACACCAGATGGTTCTGCAGACGCTGGAACGCGTAGAGGAACAGTACCGAGACCGCCGAGAACGCGAGCATGCTTCTCGCGTATATCGGCCAGCGCTGGTCCGCGTCGGGGTCGACGCCTATCAACCGGTAGAGGAAACGCTCACCACGCAGATGCTTCTCCGAGGTGAATACGTGGGCCATGTAGTCGCCCAGCGGCCGATAACTCAGGGCTAGCGCGAGCACCAATACGGCCGCTTGCAGGTATCCGGCGACGGTGTCGCTCATCAGAACCTCTCCGGAGCCACCAGGGCTACCACCAGATAGCCGGCCAGAAACACCGAAACCACCAAACCAACGATATTTTCCAGGCTCACAGTCGCTCCACCCCTCGCAGCACGACGGCCAAAAACCCGAATACTCCCACGATCAGGACGACAAAGATCAGATCAGCCATCGCGGCTCCTCCATCAGCCCACACGTAACCAGCCGTACGGCGAACGAGCGATACGCCGACCAGCGCGCTGAGTACACATCATCAAATTGAACCACGAAGAGTGGTCGCGACAACGCCTTAATACATTCGTGTAATTTTCTAACGTTTTCCTAACACATCGCCGGCGATCCAGCGACACCCGATGCGGGCGAGACAGGCGGTGCGGCCGTTACGCAAGCCGACTTCCCAGCGCTGGATTTGATCAACGAGGAGGCCGGCAACAACCGCAAAATGGTCGACGACCTTTGTTTTTGCCGTACCGTACGAGTCGGGGGGCGCCGGGAAGTCTGGTCGGCACACATGCCACACGACATCGCGGAGGCTGACGTCGACCATGCGCAGTGTCGAGACCGTTCTGTTCCTCGTTGTGGTGGCCACCGTCGTAGCCACCTTCGCCAAACGACTGCAGTTACCGGCTCCTTCACTGCTCGTCGTCGCCGGTGTGATCGTCGGGGTGCTGCCCGACGTGCCGGTGATCGAGGTCACTCCGGACATCGTCAGCCTGGTAGTCCTCCCGCCGCTGCTGTCCGCCGCCGGAGAAGAGCTGGCCTGGCGTGATCTACGCGCGGTGTGGCGGCCGGTGACCGTGCTGGCTATCGGGCTGGTGCTGGTCTCGGCGGCGGCGGTGGGCGTGGTCGCGAGCGCGGTGACGCCGCTACCGCTCAGGACGGCGTTCGTGCTCGGCGCGGTGCTGGCCAGCACCGACCCGGTGGCGGTCACCGCGCTGGGACGACGGCTGGCCCTACCGCCTCGGGTCCAGGCGCTCGTGCAGGCCGAGAGCCTGTTCAACGATGCCACCAGCCTGCTGCTGTTTCGCCTCGCGGTTCTGGTGGCGGTAGCCACCGGCTCGGTCTCGGCGGCCAAGACGCTCACCGCGTTCGGGGTATTGGCCGGCGGGGGCTTGTTGGCCGGGGCGTTAGTCGCCGCCGGGGCTTTTCTCATCCGGCGGCGCACCGAAGACCCGGTGCTGGAGACGGTGGTGTGTCTGGTTACGCCGTACGCGGCGTATGTGTTGGCAGAGTCGCTGTCCGCATCGGGAGTTACCGCCGTCGTCGTGGCCAGCATCGTGCTCGAGACCCAAGTGACCAGGCTCACCACGGCCAGCACCCGCATTCAGCTTAGCGCGGTGCTGGACACCGTGGTGTTCCTGCTGGAGAGCGTGGTATTCAGCCTGATCGGATTGCAACTCCCCGCGCTCATTCGCCGGCTTTCCGGCGCCGACCATGCCTGGCCACTGCAAGCGCTCGCACTCGCGGCCATCCTGATGGCCGTGCGGGTGCTATGGGTCTTCCCGCTTTCGGCGATCACCAGCCATCACCACGAGCGCCGGTCCCCGTGGCAGGTCGCCGCCGTCGTGTCCTGGGCGGGCACGCGGGGCGTGGTACCGCTCGCGGCCGCGCTGTCCGTCCCGCTGAGCATGGGTGACGGGCCGCTGCCGCAGCGGGACTTGATCCTGCTGCTCACCATCGCCGTCATCGTGATCAGCCTGGTCGTGCAGGGCTTCACGCTCGCGCCGCTGGTCAGGCGCACCGGCATCGCTATGCCCCCTCGACTGCTGCACCAGGAACGCACCGAGGCACGAATGCGGCTGGCCCAGGCGGCGTTGGCCTACCTCGAGGACGTCTCGGACAACGAGAGCGCGCCGGAGTTCGCGATCGAGCAACTGCGGCACAGCTGGAAACTCCGTCTGGACCGTATCCAAGCGGGGAACAGTGACGGAGAGCTGGAGACCGACCCGGCGGCCTACCGGCAGCTGCGCCGTGACCTGCTCGCGGTGGAGACCGCCGAGTTGGACCGGCTGCACCGCGGCGCGGCGATCAGCGACGCCAACCGACGCCGGATCCAGCGCATCCTTGATCTGGAACAAGCGGGTCTGAGCGACGACGAGCTCTAGTTCGAAAATAGGTGCCGCTGGGGCTGGTGGTACTGGTGGTACTGGTGCGACGAATTTTCAGCCCGCAACGGGCATCCTCAACAGAGGAGATCAGTGACTAACCCGTAAATTTAGCTCACTCCCAGTGTCAATATCGCGTATTGATGCACCGTGCGCGAAGGTGTCGCACACATCCTGTGGCGGGCCCGGAGCCATGGCGGTACCCGGGTCGTGAAGAGGTGCACTATGGTGATCACCAGGACGGCCCAGACCCCGTCACCCGCTGACTCAGAGGATCGGCACCGGCTTGGGGTGCTGACCGGGGTGGCCGCCCTCGGTCTGGACGCCTTGGCCTCCTGCGCATATGGCCCCGAGGCGATCGTGCTCGCCCTGGCGGCCGCTGGCGGTGCCGGGATCGCGCTCACCCTGCCGGTGACGGCGGTGATCGTGACCCTGCTCGCGGTGCTGGTGGTCTGCTACCGGCAGGTGATCGCGGCGTATCCGGACGGCGGCGGCGCCTACACAGTAGCTCAGGAGAACCTGGGACGACGCGCCGGCTTGGTTGCCGCGGCGTCGCTGGTGGTGGACTACGTGCTCAACGTCGCGGTGTCGGTCGCGGCTGGCGTGGCGGCGCTGACCTCGGCATTCCCCGGGTTGTTGCCGTGGACGCCGCAACTGTGCCTGGCCGCGCTGCTCGTGGTAGCCGGGGTCAACCTGCGCGGAGTGCTGGCCGGTGGCCAGGCTTTCGCGCCACCGGCCGCGGTCTTCGTTGGCGCGCTGGTGGTGCTGATCGTGGTCGGCCTCGTCCGGGGCCATCCGGTGCACCCCCTGCCGCCGCCGAGCCAAGCGTCCGTAACCGCTTCGGTGGGGGTGCTGCTGGTGCTTGCCGCGTTCGCCAACGGCTGCGCGGCGCTGACCGGCATTGAGGCGATCGCGAACGCGACACCGTCATTTCGCCAACCCCGCGCGCGCAGGGCCAGGCTCGCCGAGCTTGGCCTCGGGGTAACGCTGGGCACGCTGTTGATCGGCCTGGCGTTGCTGATACAGCAATTTGACGTGCGGCCGACTGATGGCAGAACCGTGTTGTCCCTGCTGGCCGAGGGCTCGATCGGATCGGGGTTCGGCTACCTAGTCGTGCAGTTCGCCACTGTGGTGCTGCTCATGCTGGCCGCGAACACCTCTTACGGCGGGATGCCTGTGCTGCTGGCCCGACTTGCCCGCGATGGGGCTTTGCCGCACATCTTCGGGCTGCGCGCCGACCGACAGGTGTACCGGTCCGGGCTGGCGGTGCTAACCGCGCTGGCCGGCGGACTGTTGCTGTTCTCCGGCGGCGAGGTCAACGTCCTGGTCCCCATGTTCGCGGTCGGGGTGTTCATCGGGTTCGCGCTATGCCAGGCTGGGATGGTCGTGCACTGGTGGACAACCCGAGGCACCCGCTGGTGGCTGCGGCTGGTGATCAACGCGATCGGTGCGGTGCTCACCACCATTGCCGCCGTGGTCATCATTGCCGAGAAGTTCGTCGAGGGCGCCTGGCTGATCGTCCTGGTGGTGCCGCTGTTGGTGGCCTTGTTCGCCGGCGTGCAGCGGGCGTACCAGCGCATCGGAGCCGAGCTCGGCGTGGATGTCCAGCCGGCGAATCCACGCGCGGCGCCGGCGGTTATCGTGGTTCCCATCGTCTCGATCACCCGACTGGCCGAGCGCACATTGTCCGCAGCCCTGTCCATGGGCGATCAGGTGATCGCGGTCCATGTGGTATTCGGCACCGAGCCGGACGAGGTCGCCGCCACCCGGGAGTTCGAACAACGCTGGTCACAGTGGCAACCCGATGCGCGGCTGGTGCTGCTCGACTCCGCGCACCGGGTCCTCGGTCCGCCGATCGCGCGCTTCGTGCGCTCGCTAAAAGAAGAACACGTGATCGTGCTGATCGGCGAAGTAGAGCCAGAGCACTGGTGGGAACGACCGCTATTCAACCGCCGAGGCGGCACTGTCGCTCGGTATGTGGGTCGGCATACCGACGCCGTGATTTGCCGGCTGCGGTTCCGACTCGAGCGCGTCCGCCTATCGCCACCGCTCTCAACGAAGCCGATCAGGGCAGCGGGTTAGGTTTACGGTTGCGGGGCCGGGGCTGACAACGCGGACAGCTGTAGGACGATCGATTCATGAACGGCTCGCGCCGAATCGGGGTACCACAGCGAGCGCAGGGCCAATCGGCTTGGCCGTAGGCCTTCAGCGAGCGGTCGAAGTAACCAGAGTTGCCGTTGACGTTGACGTAGAGGGCATCGAACGAGGTACCGCCCTGAGCGAGCGCCTCAGCCATTACCTCGCCAGCGGCGCACAGCACCGCACGCGCCGCGCGGTGCTGCAGTGTCGCTGTCTGGCGAGCGCCGTGTAGCCGGGCCCGCCAGAGTGCCTCGTCAGCGTAAATGTTGCCGATACCGGAAACCAGGGTCTGATCCAGCAGCGCGCGTTTGAGCTCGGTACGGCGGGCCCGCAGCGACGTGACGGCGGCTTCGAGATCGAACGCTGGGTCCATCGGGTCCCGCGCGATATGCCTGATCGGTGCCGGCAGCGGGTCCTGGCCACCGACCAGCGGCTCCACGCTCAGTCCACCGAAGGTGCGCTGGTCGACAAACCGCAGCTCGGGCCCGCCATCGGCGAAGACCAACCGTGCCCGGAGATGCTTGTGCGCCGGCACCGATGGTTCCGACACGAGCAGCTGGCCGCTCATCCCGAGATGGGCAAGCACCGCGTCCGCGCACTCGGTTACCAGCCACAGATACTTACCCCGACGGCAAGCCGCCGTGATTGTGCGGCCGCGCAGCCGCGCCACCAGGTCCGTCGGACCGGCCGCGTGGCGACGCACGGCACGCGGATGCAGCACCTGGGCATCCGCCACCTGACGACCCACCATGTGTTCAGCAAGGCCTCGGCGCACCACCTCAACCTCGGGCAGCTCGGGCACGGCGACGGCTACTGGGCGTCCGCGCCGGGTTGGGTAGTACTTGACGGCCCACTGCCGGAGAGCGCACGCCAAGCCATTTCGGCTGCCTTCTGCTCGGCTTCCTTCTTGGTACGCCCAACGCCCGCGCCCAGCTCACCACCGGCCACCACGGCGACCGCCGTGAACGTCTTGGCATGGTCCGGCCCGTCTCCGGTGATCCGATAATCCGGGACGCCCAGCTCCCGCGATGCGGTCAGCTCCTGCAAGCTGGTTTTCCAGTCCAACCCGGCACCCAGCAGAGGCGCCGCCCGCAACAAGGCATCGAAAAGCCGCTCCACGACCATTCGAGCTGTCTCCAGGCCATGCTGCAGGTAGACCGCACCGATCAGGGCCTCAGTGGCGTCGGCGAGAATACTGGCTTTGTCTCGACCCCCGGTGAGCTCCTCGCCCCGCCCGAGGTAGAGGTAGCCACCCAAACCGTGGTGCCCGTCATTATCCGAGGCCGGCCGACCCAGCTCCCTGGCCACCGAAGCCAAAGCGGTCATGCTGACCACGCTGGCCCGCAGCTTAGCTAACTGCCCTTCGGGCAGGTCCGGGTGAGAACGGTACAGCCGCTCGGTAACGATGACACTGAGCACGGCATCACCCAGAAACTCCAACCGCTCGTTCGTCGGCAGCCCGCCGTGCTCATATGCGTAAGAGCGATGAGTCAAAGCCAGCATCAGGAGCTCGGCGTCCAAGTCGACGTCAAGCTGCGAAAGCAGCGCTGATCGGTCCTCTTGCGGGCCCGGTGTCGCTCGACCTCCCACGAGCTAGTGGTGGTGCTTGAGCGGTCAGGCCGAGGAGACGACGGACCGACCGTCGTACTGTCCGCAATTCGGGCACGCCATGTGCGGCGGCTTCAGCTTACGACAGGCCCGGTTAGAACAGGGCGCAAGCGTCGGTGCGGACGCCTTCCATTGCGCGCGGCGCGAGCGTGTGTTGGACCGCGACATGCGGCGCTTCGGAACAGCCACGACGATCTCTCCAAGTTCTCGTGAATCGCTGCGGCGACACTAGACGATGTCTGCGTCGTCCGTCGAGGTGAGCCAGCCCTCAAGGGCCGCCCATCGAGCGTCCAGTGTCTCATGACTATGCCCGAGGTCGAGGTCGACCCACCGTTCGCCGCAATCCGGGCACAATCCGCGACAGTCGTCCCGGCACAGCGGAGCCAACGGCAGCGCCAACAACACCGCGTCGCGGACCAGATCCTCGACGTCCACCATCTCGTCAACCACCCGGCTCACCTCGTCGGGCTCAGTGGTCGCGTCCGTGACGCTGTCCGGGTAGGCGAACAACTCGCCGAACGACACAGTCAACGGGTAGCTGAGCGGCTCGAGGCAGCGAGCGCACTCCCCGACCACCTCGACGTCCGCCGAGCCAGAGACGAACACTCCCTCGATGGCCGACTCAAACCGCAGCCGCAGCTGGATCGGGCGGCCTTCGGCCACGCCGATGATCTCCAGCTTAAAGTCAGCCGGCGCGGGGATCTGCCGGCGGTAACGGCGCATAACGCCGGGCGAGCGACCCAGCTCCCGAGTGCTGATAACCCACGGGCTGGTCGGGACAGGATGGACGTCAAATCGCTGTTGTCTAGTCATACAGGATCCAGAGTAAGCCAATGCGGGCGGCCGCATGGCGGGCGGCCGCCTACTCGATGAGGTCCGCGCCGATCAAATCACGCGTCGCCGTGGATTCCGGCCGTCGCCGCCCCCACTGGACCCGGCCGCGCTGCACCGTTTGCAAGGTGCGCGTCAAAGTGTCCTCGAAGCCGGCAAGTGTTGAGTCAATGTACTGGTCACACTCCGCGCGCAGTCGGCTCACCTCCCGGTCGCCGGCGTCGATGACCCGCCCGGACTCGATATGCGCCGCCTGCACCACCTCACTCAGCGCCACCAGTCTCGCCCGTTCGGCCTGGCCATCGGCCACCGAGCGATCGTATGTGGCGCGACCCGCCTCAATCAGCCGGTCAGCCTCCGCCCGACCTCGATCCAGCAGGCCTTGGTACTCAGCGCGCCCGTCCACGGCCAACCGCTGCGCCTCGTGTCGGGCCGACGCGATGAGCCGCTCAGCCTCCGCCTGAGCGTCGGATACCAGCCGAGCGGCCTGGGACTCCGCGTCCTCGGTGAGTTCGCGCGCCCGCTCCCGCGCCGCGGCGAGCATCTCGTCACGCTGATCCAGCACGTCCTGGGCATCGTCCAGCTCAGAGGGCAATACCTCGCGCAGATCGTCCAGCAGATCCAATACGTCGCCTCTCGGAATCACGCAAGTGGAGGTCATCGGGAGGCCACGTGCTTCCTCGATCACGGTGACCAGCGCGTCGAGTGCTTCGAAGACCCGGTACACATCCACAGTGTGCCCGCCGAACGGCTCCAACCCGGGGATTGCTGACGCCGCGTGTCACCTAGCGAGCCGCTCGATGAGCCTGCGGTGCACGCTGGGGGGCAACAGGTGACCTACCTCACCGCCGTACTTGGCTACCTCCTTGACCAGCGAGCTGGACACGAAGCTGTACGCCGGGCTGGTGGACATGAACAGGGTGTCCACCCCGGAGAGCTTCTGGTTCATCTGTGCCATCCGCAGCTCGTAGTCGAAGTCGGCGAGCGCGCGCAGGCCCTTGACGATGGCGTGCACATCGTGATCACGGCAAAAATTCACCAGCAGCCCGTCGAAAGACCCGACCCGGATATTGGGGTAAGGCTTGATGATCTCGGTGAGCATGGTCAGCCGCTCATCGATGGTGAACAGGCCCTTCTTGCTCGGGTTGACCATGACCGCGACGATCACTTCATCGAACAGGCCAGCGGCCCGACCGATGATGTCCAGGTGGCCGTTGGTGGGGGGGTCGAAGGAGCCGGGGCAGACCGCGCGCCTCACGCTGAGAGCCTCACGAGCCGGCACCGTACCGGACGCCGAGACGCAGCGCTCCGATGTACAACACGGTGTCGCCGTAGCGGCGCTCGCGTACCGCGCGCAACGGTGCTGGCCATTCGAAGCGCGCGACGCCGTCGCGCCGCGCCGCCCGCTCCACCACGACGGTCGCGTCGGAGGCCAGCCATCCATTCCGCTCGGCTTCCGCCAGCCATTGGGCCACCTCGCCGTCGGGCACCTGATAGGGCGGGTCGGCCAGCGCCAGGTGGAAACGCCGGCTAGCCGGCCGAGCGAGTACCGACGCCACCGGCGCCACTCGCACCTCGGCCCGCCGCGCTAAGCCGAGCTCGGTGAGGTTGGCGCGCAACGTGCGCGCCGCTCGACGGTCGGACTCCACGAACAGGGCGTCCCGAGCACCCCGGGATAGCGCCTCCAGCCCGAGCGCCCCTGAGCCGGCGCACAGGTCCAGCACCGAGATCCCGGACAAGCCCGGATCCGATTCCAGCGCGCTGAACAGCGCCTCTCGGACCCGCTCGGAGGTGGGGCGGGTACCGGCCGGCGGTACCACGATCCGCCGCCCGCCGAGGTCACCAGCGATGATGCGGGTCATGCGGCCGCGCCTCACTCACGGGCGCCACTCAGGGGTCACCGGCAATCTCCAGCAGCAAATCGCCGCCCTCCACCTGCTGCACCCGCCCAATGGCCAGCCGGCTGACGGTCCCGCCCCGGGGGGTGGTGATCGAGGCTTCCATCTTCATCGCCTCGATCGTCGCCACGGTCCGGCCGGCCTGCACCGAGTCGCCTTCGGCCACCGCCAGCGTCACGACCCCGGCGAACGGCGCGGCCACGTGGTTGGGATTCGAACGGTCGGCCTTTTCGGCGACCTTGACGCTGCTCGCCACCGAATGGTCACGCACTTGGACCGGCCGCAGCTGACCGTTGAGGGTAGCTAGCACGGTCCGGTAGCCACGCTCGTCGACCTCGGAGATGGCCTCCAGCGCGATCAGCAACGTGACACCCTGCTCCAGCTCCGCGGCATGCTCGGTCTCCGGGTCGAGGCCGTAGAGGAAATCCGTCGTGGCCAACACCGACGTGTCACCGTACGCCGCGAGATGCGCGGCGTACTCCTTGGTCGGTGCCGGGAACAACAGCCGGTTGAGGGTGCCACGCCGGTCGTCGCTCAAGCCTTGGCGATCGGCGATGGACAGCTGGGCGGCGTCCTTCCCCGGTGAACGGCCGCGCAGCGCCCGGGTCCGGAACGGCTCGGGCCAGCCGCCGGGTGGCTCGCCCAGCTCCCCGCGCAGGAACCCGATCACCGAGTCAGGCACGTCGAACTCATCCGGTGCCGCCTCGAAGTCTGAGGGCGCCACCCCGGCACCGACCAGATGCAACGCCAGGTCACCGACGACTTTCGACGACGGGGTCACCTTCACCAGCCGGCCGAGCATCCGGTCGGCGGCGGCATAGCAGTCTTCGATCAGCTCGAAGCGCTCGCCTAGCCCCAGCGCGATGGCCTGCTGCCGCAGGTTGGACAGCTGGCCACCAGGGATTTCGTGGTAGTACACCCGTCCGGTCGGGGAAGCGAGCCCGGACTCGAAAGGTGCGTACACCTTGCGCACCGCCTCCCAATACGGCTCAAGATCACAAGCCGCCTGCAGGTCAAGGCCCGTCGTCCTGGCGCCATGGTCGGTGGCCGCGATCAGCGCCGACAGCGGCGGTTGGCTGGTCGTGCCGGCCATCGACGCCACGGCGGCGTCCACCGCGTCCACTCCAGCCTCGATCGCGGCGAGCAAGGTCGCCAACTGCCCGCCGGCGGTGTCGTGGGTGTGCAGGTGCACCGGCAGCTCGAACCGCTCGCGCAGCGCGCGTACCAGCGTGCGGGCCGCCGGCGGGCGCAGCAACCCAGCCATGTCCTTGATGGCCAGCACGTGCGCCCCGGCGTCCACGATCTGTTCGGCAAGCCGCAGGTAGTAGTCCAGCGTGTACAGACGCTCAGCCGGATCAGAAAGATCACCGGTGTAGCACAGCGCGACCTCGGCCAGAGCCGTCCCAGTCGCGCGCACCGCGTCGATCGCCGGACGCATCTGCGAGACGTCGTTGAGCGCGTCGAAGATCCGGAAGATGTCCAGCCCGGACTGAGCGGCCTCCGCCACGAAAGCATCGGTCACCTCGGTGGGGTACGGCGTGTAGCCGACGGTGTTGCGCCCGCGCAGCAGCATCTGGGTGCAGATATTGGGCACCAACGCGCTGATCGCGGCCAACCGTTCCCACGGGTTCTCAGCCAGGAAACGCAGAGCCACGTCGAACGTCGCCCCACCCCAGCATTCAAGGCTGAATAGCCCCGGCAGCGTCCGCACGACATACGGCGCGACCGCTAGCATGTCACGGCTGCGGACCCGAGTGGCCAGCAGCGACTGGTGCGCGTCGCGGAACGTGGTATCGGTCACGGCCACCGTGTCGCGTGCCCGCAACGCGGCGGCGAAGCCGTGCGGGCCAAGCGCGCGCAGCAACTGCCGGGAGCCTTCGGGCGCCGGCCGCGACAGATCGGCAGGAGGCAGCTTGGCCGCCGGATCGACCACCGAGGGACGAGGCCCGTAGGGCTTGTTGACCGTGACGTGGGCCAAGTAGGTGAGCAACTTGGTGCCCCGGTCGGCGGGTTGCCGCGCGGTCAGCAAACCCGGGCGGTCCTCGATGAAACTGGTGGTCACCCGGCCGGCCTGGAAATCGGGATTGTTCAACACCGCGGCCAAGAAGGGAATATTCGTATGCACGCCTCGGATGCGGAACTCAGCGACCGCCCGCCTGGCCCGCCGCACGGCGTTACTGAATGTCCGGCCCCGGCAGGTCAGCTTGACCAGCATTGAGTCGAAGTGCGCACTGACCTCAGCACCGGTGTACGTATTTCCGCCGTCCAAGCGTACGCCCGGGCCGCCGGGCGAGCGGTAGTTACCGATCATCCCGGTGTCCGGGCGGAACTCGTTCGCGGGGTCCTCGGTGGTGATCCGGCACTGCAGCGCGGCGCCGCGCAGGTAGATGTCTTCCTGGCGCATGTGCAGGTCGTCCAGCGTCTCGCCGGACGCGATGCGCAGCTGGGCGCTCACCAGGTCGCGATCAGTGACCTCCTCGGTGACGGTGTGCTCAACCTGGATTCGCGGGTTCATCTCGATGAACACGTGGTCACCCCGCTCGTCGAGCAGGAACTCCACGGTGCCTGCGTTGACGTAACCGATGACTTTGGCGAACGCCACCGCGTCGGCGCAGATCCGGTCCCGCAGCCCGGGGTCCAGGTTCGGGGCCGGGGCGATCTCGATGACCTTCTGGTGACGCCGTTGTACCGAGCAGTCCCGCTCGTAGAGGTGCACGACGTTGCCGGGCGCGTCGGCCAGGATCTGCACCTCGATGTGTCTGGGGTTGAGCACGGCTCGTTCCATGAACACGCGCGCGTCGCCGAACGCCGACTCGGCCTCGCGCATCGCGGCTTCGACCGCCTCGCGCAGCGCACCCGGCTCCCGCACCCGCCGCATGCCGCGTCCGCCGCCGCCGGCGACCGCCTTGACGAAGATCGGGAACCCGATCTCGTCAGCCGCTGTGATCAGCGTGTCGACACAGTCGGAAGGCTTCGAAGACGGCAGCACCGCGACCCCGGCGGCACGGGCGGCGGCCACCGCATGCGATTTGTTCCCGGTCAGATGCAGCACGCTCGCGGGCGGGCCGACGAACGTGATGCCCGCCGCGTCGCACGC
>Ga0213881_10000457_pt1 | contig 27015 bp, 23 predicted proteins | sample BarmaccoBMER_R08_FD_160104 | JGI IMG/M metagenome (GOLD analysis project Ga0213881, IMG submission 160104) | Barbacenia macrantha exposed rock microbial communities from rupestrian grasslands, the National Park of Serra do Cipo, Brazil - ER_R08 ... | reverse complement strand
GTGAACGGGGTGGCGTTTTCTTCTGACGGGCGCACTCTGGCCACTGCCAGCGCTGACCGGACGGTGCGGTTGTGGGACCTTAGTGACCGGGAGCGGCCCCACCAGTTGGGCGTGCCTCTGACCGGCCACACCAACAGGGTGTGGGGGGTGGAGTTTTCCCCTGACGGGCGTACCTTGGCCACCACCAGCGACGACCGAACCGTGCGGTTGTGGGACCTCAGTGACCGGAACCGACCCCACCCACTTGGCCAACCCCTGACCGGCCACACCAACTCAGTGCGCGGGGCGGCGTTTTCCCCCGACGGGCATACCTTGGCCACCGCCGGCGCTGACCGGACAGTGCGGTTGTGGGACCTCAGCAACCGGAACCGGCCCCGCCAGCTCGGCACGCCCCTGACCGGCCACACCAACGAGGTGAACGGGGTGGCGTTTTCCCCCGACGGGCGCACCCTGGCCACCGTCAGCGACGACCAGACCGTCCGGCTGTGGGATCTGCCCCACTTGGAGCGGTTCCACGGCGATGAGGTGCGCGAAGCCTGCCTCCGAGCCGGCGGACCACTCGACAAAGCGACCTGGGACCAATACGCCCCCGGTACCAGCTACCAAGACACCTGCGCAAACGTGCGCTAACGGCGCTGCAGGTAGGTCTGCCGCAGCGCGGCTTGGTCGGGCAGCTCCAGCGGGGGCAAAACCTGGCCCGTGACCTGGTGCAGGATGTGGTCGGCTAAGGCCGGGTTGCGGGCCAGCACGGGGCCGTGCAGGTAGGTACCGATGATGCGGTCGGTGAGCACACCCTCGGTGCCGCCCCCATTGCCGATTCCGGTGATCACTCGTCCCAAGGGGGTGCTGCCCGGACCCAGGGTGGTGACACCGCGGTGGTTCTCGAAACCGGTCAACGAGCCGACACCGGGGATGGCGCAGGTCGCGATCACCTCGCCGACGGCGCGCCGACGACCGGGCGCCGTGGTGATGTCCAGCAGCTCCAGGCCTGGGTAGTGGTGGCCGCTAGCGTCGCTCATCGACCGACCCAGGATTTGCAGCCCGGCGCACACGGCCAGCGTCACCGCAGTGCTCTCCAGCGCTCGACGGAGCTGGCCGTGGCGACGCAGCCAGTCCGCGGCGAACTGCTGAGCGGTGTCCTCGCCGCCACCCACGAGGTACACCGCGTAACTGGTCGGGGGGGTCTCGGCGGCCGTGATCGGGCGAACCTCGGCGGGAATGCCCCGCCAGCGCAGCCGTTGCGCCAAGACCGTCGCGTTGCCGACATCGGAGTAGGTGCCCAGCACGTCGGGCAGCAGCAGACCAATCGTGATGGTGGACTCGGTACTCACCCCGCTACCCCCGTTCCCGGCCCTGGTTGTTCTTTGTCCAGCCGGCGGTGGTCTGATTGCCGGCTCAGCCGGCGGCGGAACTGATGGAAGGCGGTGTAGTTGGCCACCACGTCGATCTCCCCTGCCGGTAGCGCCGCGAGGGCGGCCAGCGGGTCGGCCACGGTCTGGTGCTCCAGCCCGGCATAGCTGAGCCGCACGCCCAGATCCGCGGCGCGCTCTCCGCTGGCCACCACCTGGGGAGCCGTGAGTCGCTCAAACGGGACATCCCACAACCACGAGGTGTCCCGCCCGTCGGCTTCCCGGGCGTTGATGATCACTAGCAGCGGTCGTGACTCGTCCAGCATGGACAACATCCCGGCCCAGCCAGCCGGGTTCTTCGCCAGCAACAGGCGCAGCTGCTGTGCTCCGCGGGGCACCACCGCGTACCGGCCGGCCACCACGTCAACCTCGCGCAGCGCGGCGGCGGCCTGATCGGGGCCGACGCCCAGGACGCAGGCGGCCGCCAACGCCATGAGGGCATTGCTCCGATTGACCTCACCCGGCAACCGGATCTCCAGCGGCAGCACCATCTCGGCGGTGCATGCCTTACCGTCCTCAATCCACCAGTCCGGGGTGGGGCGAGCCAGCCCGCAGGCGCACTCCCAGTGCCCCGGCTCACCGTGCTCAGTGGTGGTGAAGGTGAGGGTGTGGCCACAGCGCGGGCAACTGGACGCATCACCCAACCAGCTGGATCCCGCGGCCACCCAGACGCTGCGGGCGGCTCGTTTCGCCGCCGACACCACCATCGGATCGTCCGCGTTGGCCACCACCACCGTGTGGGGGTGGTGGGCCAGCGCCCGCCCGAGGGTGGACGCGGTCGCCCCCACCTCGCTCGCCCGGTCCAGTTGGTCACGAGTCAGGTTGAGCAGGACCACCACCGCCGGGTCGAGAGCCTCGGCCACCGCAGCCAGATGCAGCTCGTCGACCTCGAGCACCGCGTACTCGGCGTCTGGTGCCGTGGCCAGCGCCGCCACCGCCCCGTCGGCCATATTGGAGCCGCCGGAGTTGTGCGCCACCCGCCCGGCGGTACGCACCGCCGCCGCTACCAGATGGCTGGTCGTGGTCTTGCCGTTGGTCCCCGACACCAGCACCACGCGCCGCCCCGCTGCCAAGCGCCGCAGCGCGTGAGCGTCCAGGGCCAGCGTCACCCGACCACCGATCATCGACCCGGCGCCCAGGCCCAAGGCCCGCGACAGCCCCGCTGTCACCAGCCCAGCCCGCACGGCGACGCGCGTCCGCCACCCCAACATGGGCGGCAGTATTCCTTACCCAGTCAGCTTGCGTTCGAGGTCCCGCCGTACCAGCGAGCGTTTGGGCAACTCGCGACCGTCCAGTGGTTCGCGTCGGGTAGCGCTGGCCTCGGCTGAACGCTGCTCGCCGGTGAGCAGCCATACCCCGACCAGGGTCAGCACCAACCCAGCGGATTGGACCACGGCCAGCAGCCCGGTGGAGAAGGCCTCACCGAAGACGATGCCGCCCAGGCTGACCCCGAGAACAGGGTCAATCACCATCATCGCCGCCAGCGGGACACCGAGGGGACCAGACTGGAAAGCCGCCTGGCACACCAGCGCACCCACCAGGCCGCAGCCCAGCGCCGTCCACAGCTCCCAGCTGGTTGCCAGCGCGGGCAGTCCACCGCGGCCCAGGATCTCACCCCAGGTCTTCACCAGCGCGGCCGACAGCGCGAACATCGTCCCTGCGGCGGCGCCCAGGCCCAGCGGCTTAACCCGGCCACCCCAGGCCACTGCGGCGCCCAGCGCGGCCAGAGCCACCACCGCAATCAGCACCAGCCCCGGTAGCCAATCCTGGACGCTATGCGGGTCCCGGGATTGCACGGTCGGTTGGACCGCCAGGAAGACCACCAAACCGGCCACGGTCAGGGTGGCGCCCAGCAGCGACCTGCGGCTCACCGCACGCCCGAGTACGGCCTGCAGGGGTAAGGCGACCACCAGACCCACCGTCAGCAGGGGTTGCACCACCGAGAGCGCCCCGAGGTTGACTGCCGTCATGTGCAGCGCTACCCCAGTCACTTCGGCCAGGATTCCCAGCAACCACAACCGTTGCTGCGCGACATCGATCAGCAGCTTAGGGTTCAGCGGGAACCGTCGGCGTACCTGATTCGCCCCCTGGTGCTGCAGCACCGAGGCGGTCCCGAAGCACACCGCAGCCATCAGCGCCATCACCACGGCAAGCATCACATCGTCACCAAGCCTACAGAGTGTAGGTGAGCTATTAGACTAGCCCGATGTGGGGTCGAGTTCCCCCGGTACTGGATGTGGCGGCTAGTGCGGCCGCTGCGGGGGCCGCACTAGCCGCCTGGACGGCTCCGGCGCTGCTTCGTGCCCGGGTGCTGCGCGCGGCGCTGTGTCCTGAGCTGGCCGGCATCGGCGCTGCGGGCAGCGTGGCCTTGACCTTCGACGACGGACCCGACCCTGAGGGCACCCCTGCGGTGCTCCACACGCTGGGTCAGCTCGGCTGGAAGGCCACGTTCTTCATGCTCGGAGCGCAGGTGGAGCGGTATCCGGAGGTGGCGGCGGCGGTGGTGGGCGCTGGGCATGAGGCCGCGGTCCACGGGTTCAGCCACCGCAACCACCTGGCCCGCGGACCAGCCGACGTGCACCGGGACCTCGTGCGCGCGGTAGCGGTGGTGACGGCGGCGACGGGGGTACGGCCGAGTTGGTTTCGTCCACCCTATGGGGTGCTCACGCTGGGGTCGCTGATCGCTGCCTGCCGCGCCGGGCTGGCCCCGGTGCTGTGGACAGCGTGGGGCCGCGACTGGGAAGCCCCCAGCCCGGCCCAGGTGGTCCACCTCCTCAGCAACCAGCTCAGGCCGGGCGGCACGGTGCTGCTGCACGATTCGGACTGTGCGGCCCGGGTGGCCGGGAGTTGGCGGAGCACGGTGCAGGCGCTACCCCGGTTGGCTGAGCTGGCCGATCAGCTGGGCTGCACCGTCGGGCCACTGCGCGAGCACTTCGCGGGCAGGCCCGCCTCAAGCCGGTCGTGAGTCCTGATCGGGGACAGTGTGCTGGCCGCGTTCGGTGAGCACGCCGAGCACGAATGCGGCGGCGTCCGGGTGACGCACCACGTGGCTGGGATCGCCCCGGTGCACGGCCTGCTTGCGGACCGCTTCGATCAGCTCGGTTTCATCCTGCGGCCAGGGCGCCAGTCCAGCCTCAGCGAGAATCTGGGAGTTGGCGATCCCGTGCCCAGGGATGGGCCGGTAGGTCACTGCGGGCAGCCCGGCGGTCAACGCCTCGGTCAGCGACAGCCCGCCTGCGTTGTGCACCAGCACGTCGGCGGCTGCCATCAGCTCCGGGACATCCTCGCGCCAGCCCAGCGCGACCACGCCGGGCTGGACCGACAACCGTTTGCGGAGCCGGTCGTTGCGCCCGCAGAGCACCACCACCTCCACGACACCGGATGATCTGATCGCCTGTACCACATGGGGCACGTCGCCCATCCCCAGCGACCCGGTCGCCAGGAGCACCACCAGGGCGTCGGGGGACAGTCCCAGCTCGGCGCGCAACCGATCACGAGTGGCCTGGTCGCGATCGGTTGCGCCGGGCGCCGGGGCGAACCGAGGGGATACCAGGCCCCCGACGGCCCGCATCGGGGTGCCATAGACCAGCTGTCCCATCCGCGCGGTGGCCTCGGTCACCGTCAGGTGGTGCTCGACGGCGGGATGCACCCACGTCCGGTGCACCGCCGGGTCGGTGAGGAAGGTCACCAGGGTGGCGTCCACCAACCTGGCTTCCTTGAGCTGACCCAATGTCTGGCTGGCCAACATGTAGGTGGACACCACGACGTCATGATCGCCAACCCAGCGCAACACGTCGCGCTGCGCGAGACGGCACAGCCACAGGGCGACCCGCCGCACCCAACCGGTGCGCTCCAAGTTGGCAAATAACCAATCGAAAAACGCCGGCGCGTACCCGACGCTCAACCGGTAGCCATCCCGCAGCACGTACTGGAATATCCGGGGCAGCGCGTCCAGGTAGTCCCGGCGGTCCGCCGCAACGCCCAACCTGGAAAGCCGGCTGATCAGCTCGTCGGCCGCGCCGTCGTGGCCCGCGCCGACGCTGCCCGAGATGACTAGCACCCGTGCTGGCGCTTCCGTTGCCCGTCCGCCCATTGGTCCCCTACCTCATTCCACGCGACACCTGGCCGTATCAGGACTGTCTCCTACAGCGTGTAAGAGACTAGCGGATGTTGCGTGGCGTGACGATTCGCCCGGAAAGTTTCGCTCAGAGTTAACTCGGGGTAGCTCCCCGGACGGCGCAGCTGCCCGTCAGGTCGGCCACAACCAGTAGATGAGCTGGTAGAACGCGATCGTGGCCTGTACCGCGGCGATGGTGGTGGCCACGCCCAGCGCCAGCACACCACTGGGCACCAGGGGCTCAGGCCGGGGCGGGGCGGAGTGCAGCGCGGCGACCCGGGCCGACACTGCGCACCCGGCGAAGCGCAGGGCAGCCGGCCAGAGCGGCACCCGCCCGGCGGCTGGGCTGGCCAACGCCGCTTTGGTCAGCGCTCGAGCGACCAGCTCCCGGCTGCCTGTCACCGCTGCGGCGTGTTCATCGGCGCTGCGCTCGACGAGAAAAGCCACCGCCTCCCGCACCGGGATCAGGAGCGGATTGACGGCGGCGCAGATCTCGGTGGCCGCCCGGAGCCAATGGTGCCTGCTGCGCAGGTGCGCCCGCTCATGAGCCAGCACAACCCGGCGCTCATCACCATCCAGCACTGACAACAGGCCACGAGTGACCAGGATCCGACCTGGATGGCCCGGCACGGCGAAGGCGTGCGGAGCGTCTAACGCCACGACGGCCAGTTCCCCGTTCCCGCAGGAGCTGCATACCGCCTGCAGCTCCCGGGTCGTGGCCCGACGGGCCCGCAGGACCCTCGCTACCCGGGCTGCGCCCAAGATCAGCAGGAGCACGGCGGTGACCCCGATCAGCTTGGGCACCGGATCCTGCAGCTGCACTCCGCGCTCCAGGGCTTCATCGGCGACCAGGGACGTAGCGCCCAGCAAGGTGGCCGACAACAGGACCAGGCCCCAGGTCGCCGCCGCGGCGCACAACATAGCGGCCACCACGAACGCGGCGGCTCGCGTCGGCGCGGTCCGAACGACGACGATCCGGCTTATCGCGGCCAACAGCAGCGACAGCGCCGCCGGCACATACACGCTGATCGTCATGGGCGCCGCCGCAGCATCGCCCGGAGCAACCGGGCGTCTTCCACCGACAGCGAGGTGGCGAACCGCTGCAGCACGGCCTGCCGGTTCCGGCCGCGGCTCAGCAACGCTTGCATCTGCTCGGCAGCGAGTTCTTCGGCGCCCTTGACCGGGAAATACTCGTGGCGACGACCGTCGGCCACCCGCCCGATCAGCCCCTTGTCATACAACCGGACCAGGATGGTCTGCACGGTGTTGTAGGCCAGCCCCCCGCCGACCGCCCGCCGCACGTGGGCCGCGGTGAGCGGCCCGTCGGCGGCCCATAACGCGGCGAGCACTTCGGCCTCCAGTTCGCCGGCCGCCCGCCGCGCACCCCGGGCTGTGTGATCCCGGGTCGCTCGATCAGCCACCTGCCCTCCATCCGGCCTGATCGTGGCTTGCCTCAGCCCATGCTAAGCGGACCCGACGGAGCCGGGCCCGCCAGTGCTGCTGTTGCGCTGGGTCGCTCAGGGCGTAGGTGTCCAGCAAGGCGGGGTCCGGGGCAGGGGGTGTGCGGGGCACGGGCAGGCAGCCCGCCACGGGCCGCAGCGAGTCGCGCTCGTGCACCACGTCGCCGCTCAGCAACGAGAGGGTGCCCAGGCCGCAGGCGAAGTCCAGGTCCGGCAGCGCCCCGGCCAAGGCGAGCTGCGCGGCCAGACCGACGCTGGTTTCCAGCGCGGAGGACACCACACAGGGCAGCCCCGCAGCCTCGGCGACCTGCAACGAGCGGTGGACCCCACCTAACGGGGTGCACTTGATGACCGCAATGTCGGCGGCTGCCGCGAGGGCTACCCGAAGTGGATCCTCGGCTCGGCGGATGGACTCATCGGCAGCGATCGGCACCGCGACCCGGCGGCGCACCGCGGCCAGTTCCTCGATGCTGCGGCAGGGCTGCTCCACGTACTGCAACCCGCCAGCCGCCCGGTCCAGCCGCGGGATCACCGCCACCGCCGTGTCGGTGTCCCACCCGCCGTTGGCGTCCACGCGGATCGCCCCCTGCGGGCCGAGGGCGTCACGCACCGCCTCGAGGCGAGCCAGGTCCTCATTGAGTGCGTCGGGGTGATCGGCGACCTTGACCTTTGCCGTATGGCACCCGGAGCCGGACACGATCTCGTGGGCACGGTGCGGGCCTACCGCCGGGACGGTGCAGTTCACCGGGACACGATCACGGACCGGCTCGGGCCACCCAAGGGTTGCCGCCTCGATCGCGGTGGCTAGCCAGTTCGCCGCCTCCCGGTCGTCGTACTCCCGGAACGGGCAGAACTCACCCCACCCGGCAGGCCCCTGTATCAACATCCCTTCCCGAACGGTAATACCCCGAAACCGCGTCGTCAGCGGTATCGCATAAACCCGTGCACCCTCAAAGTCCATGTTGGTAGCTCTCCAAGTGCAGCCTCTTGGCTCTGGGGTGACCTCATACGGTGGCCAACTTGAACCTTATGGCTTCCAGGCTGGGGACAGCTGGTGCCTGCCTGTGGATGGTCGTTTGGATGTTCGACAGGATCGCGGCACAGTGCAGAGCGTGGGGAGACACATCAATCTCAATGGCCTAGCGCCGGTGTTCCGGGGCAGCGACGCGGTGCGCGATGGGGTGCTCAGCCGCAGCCAACTCCTGAGCCAGCGGTGCGGCGGCTCTTCCAGGGCGTGTATTCGCTGGCCAGCGTGGCGCAAACGCATGAGTTGTACTGCACTGGAGCCGGGCTGGCGCTCCCGCCGTCAGCGGTCATCACGGGCGGGTCAGCCGCCACGCTACGCGGCGTCGTACTCGCCCGGGCCGACGCTCCCGTCGAGGTGCTGGTGCCGCCCGGCACCCGAGTGGTCCGTGGTAGCGGTCTGGCTGCTCGTCGGACCGCACTGCGGTCCGACGAATGGATTCCGTGGTCGGGGATGCGTCTCGCCACGCCCGGGCGGACGGCGCTGGACCTCCTCCTAGATCGGGCGCTCCCAGATGCGGTCGCGGACTTCGATGCGGTGCTCCGTGCCCGGTTAGTGATACTGCCCGAGATACGGTTTATGGTCGAGCAACGTGCTGGCGCGCCTGCCGTACAGCTCGCCGACCCGCGAGCGGAGTCACGACCGCCAGGCGCGGGTGCGAGTGTGGCTGGTGCTGGATGGACTACACCCGCAACCACAGCACTGGATCGAGGATCCAACAGGCCGACTCGCCCGCGTCGACCTGGCCTTCATCGAGCAGCGCGTCACTGTGGAGTACGACGGTAGCTGGCGCGAGGGCGAACTCTGGGCGCTCAACTGGGACCGAGAACGACTGAACCGGGTGCAGGCCGCCGGCTGGGAGATCGTCTTCGTGACCGCTGCGCTACTCCGAGACCCCGAGCGCATGGTGCGCACCATCCGAGCTGCCCTAGCCCGGCGCACCTGAGCCCCGCGCCCCGGGCTAGTGGAACCCTTTGACGAGGAGGTACCCACAGAGCGCGAGGGGCTGCTGGCTTACCTCGGCCAGCAGCGTCTGGTGCTTCGCTTCACCGCATGCGGGCTGACCGATGAACAGGCCCGAGCGACTCCCACCGCAAGCTCGCTCAGTGTCGGGGGCCTGATCAAGCATCTCGCGACCGCTGAGCGAGGGTGTATGAGCATTGTCCTGCAGCGCGAGCAGGAGCGGTCGGCCGACAACCACCGCGCCAGCTTCCACCTCACACCCGAGGAGACCTTGGCCGGCGCGCTCGCTCTGTACGACCAAGCGGCCCAGGAGACCGACTCAGTCATCGCTAAGATCCCCGACCTTGGGCAAACCGTGCCAGTTCCGCCGGGAGTGGCCTGGCCGGCCGACGTCACAGCGTGGTCGGTGCGGCGGGTTCTGCTGCACCTGATCGAGGAGACCGCCCGTCACGCCGGGCACGCCGACATCATCCGGGAATCCTTGGACGGTGCCACGGCCTTGCCGTTGATGGCCGCCATGGAGAAGCGGCCCGCCAAGGGCGTGGGTGAAACCCTGGGAGGTCCCGACCCCGAAAACATCCCGTCACGAACCGTAGACAGCCGGAGAAACGCCAGCAATCTGATTCAGCTGAATCCGACCGTGCTGTCTGGCGGTCGACAAGGATTGATCACCATTTGTGTGCGTTCAGCGACACGTATTGTCGCTGAACGCACACAAATGGTGATCTCCGAGTCCGGTGCACTAGCTCATTGTCTTTGAGTTCCGTGGGCGTGTATCCGGATACGCCCTCAGCTCAGCTCAGCTCAGTCCGCGCAGCTTCTGGTGATCTTCTCGATCTCGGCGTCGATATCGACGAGCATGCTCTCACTGCCCAGCGGGACCAGGTCGAGGGTGGCTTCGACGAACTGACGCAGCAGGTCGCGGTCCACCTCCAGCACGGCGCGCCCGTCGGGTGAGCGGATCTCGACCAGCGTCACTTCCCATTCGCCCATGGTGGCTGGACGCACCCGCACGTCACCGATCCCGGCGGGAGCGCTGAGCCCGGTCACGAGCAGCTCGCGGGCCAGCACCCAGTCGACGAAGCGGTTGCCGCGGGTCTGGATCTCGACAGTCACCGCGAAGGGATCGTCGGTCCAGTAGGTCCAGCGGGTCACCACGGGCGCCGCGGCCTCGTGCAGCAGCGCGAACATGTCATGGGCAACGGCCTCACTGCTGTAGCCGGTCATCTTGGGCCGCCTCTCCGTGCTGGTTCGGATTCGATGTTCGCCGAGCCGATGGGCTCGCCAGTTGATCAAGATGAGTTGATGTGCTCAGTAGAAACATCGCCGAGGCATGTCCCTACGTACCTCTGGCCCCCTACATTCACTCCAAGTGATGTATCTGGGCCGGACACAGCAGCTACCGGGTCCCCGTGCGGGGTCCGGCGACCGGGTTTCGCCAGCGGATCATAGGCCCAGTGACCGGCCGATCACTTCCTTCATGATCTCGGTGGTGCCGCCGTAGATCCGAGTGACGCGAGCGTCGGCGAAGGCTCGGGCGATGGGGTATTCGAGCATGTAGCCGTAGCCGCCGTGCAGCTGCAGGCACGCATCGACCACCCGGCCCTGCAGCTCGGTGCACCACCACTTGGCCTTGGCAGCGTCGGCGGCAGTCAGCTCGCCCTCGTTGAGGGCCTGGATGCAACGGTCCGTGAACGTCTGCGCGATGTCGATCTCGGTGACCATCTCGGCCAGCCGGAACTTGGTGTTCTGGAACGATCCGATCGGCTGGCCGAATGCCGTGCGGTCCTTGACGTAGGTCAGCGTCAGCTCCAGCACTGCCCGCGCCCCGGCCACCGCGGAGACGGCCATCGACAGCCGTTCCAGGGGCAGCCGGTCTACCAAGTGGGCGAATCCCTGCCCGTGCGTACCGAGCAGGTTGGCGGCCGGCACCTTGACGTCACGGAAGAACAACTCAGCGGTATCTTGGGCGTGCTGGCCCAGCTTGGCGAGATTACGGCCGCGCTCGAAGCCTGCCATCCCCCGCTCCACCACGAGCAGGCTTATCCCCTCATGTGGGTGCCGCGGATCGGTCTTCACCGCGGTGATGACCAGATCGGCGTTGATCCCGTTGCTGACGAACGTCTTCGATCCGTTGACCAGGTATTGACCAGATTGGTCCACCGCCGTCGTCGCCATGCCCGCCAGGTCTGAGCCCATCCCCGGCTCGCTCATCGCGATGGCCGTGATCAGCTCTCCGGAGGCGATCCCCGGCAACCACCGCCGCTGCTGCTCGTCGGTCGCCAGCTCCAAGAAATACGGCAGGCAGATGTCGTTGTGCAGGCTCAGCCCGAGCCCCGCGCCGGAGGCCCCGGCGCGCATGATCTCCTCGTTCAGCACCGCGTTGAACCGGAAGTCCGACACCCCGCCGCCACCGAAGCGTTCCGGGATCGCCATGCCGAGGAAGCCGGCCGCACCGGCGGTGGTGAACAGCTCCCGGGGTACGATGCCCGCAGCGTCCCAGGCGCGCAGGTGCGGCGTGATCTCCTTGCTCACGAAGGCGCGGACACTCTGCCGGAAAGCCTCATGGTCGGCCTCGAATAACTGACGGCGCATATGTCGATGGTCCCTCTTATGCGGGCACCCCGCTGGGGCGCTTACCCACCGGTCCGGCATCATGCCACCCCTGCGCTCCAAGTGATCACTTAGTGTGCACACTTGCCCCACAGGTGTCGCCAGCATGTGGACACAACCACATTTGGGCGAAGGCCAGGTGCGGGTCAGGCACGAAGAGTTGTATTCTCTGCGTCCCAGTGGCGGTTGTCAGTATAAGAGGTGATACGCGGTGGGTCTGCTCACCGACACGGGACGGACTTGGCCCGTGAGTGCGGCGCACCCCGGCGATACCGGACTGGTGCACGAGGCGTTGTTCTACCGCTATGCCGAGGACTACGCCCTCGGCATCGCGCGGTTCCTCCGGGAAGGGTTCGAGTTGTCCGAGCCGGCGCTGGTCGCGGTGCCAGGCTCACACGTCGACGTGCTGCGCTCGGTGCTGGGCTCCGACGGCGAGGGCGTCCAGTTCGTGGACATGGCCGAGGCCGGTCGCAACCCTGGCCGGATCATCCCCACGGTGCTCTACGCGTTTACCCAGACGCATCCGGCACGGCGGGTCCGCATCGTCGGCGAACCGATCTGGCCGGAGCGCTCCGCCGCGGAGTACCGCGCCGCACTGCAACACGAAGCCCTCATCAATATCGCCTTGGCGGGCCACGAGGCGACCATCTTGTGCCCCTACGACTGCCACCGGTTGCACGCAGGCGCCCTGGCGCAGGCCCGGCAGACCCATCCGTTGCTGCTCACCGGGCCGCACCGGGAGCGCAGCGCCGACTACCGGGACCCACGCGCCGTCGCCGACGAGAGCCTGCGGGTCTTGCCCGACCCTCCCGAGTGGTGGGGCGACATGCTGGTCTTCAGCTGCGTGGATGACCTACCGGGCGTCCGGCGCTTCGTCGAGGAACGGGGGCTGCGGGCCGGTATGTCGGCCACCCGAGTGGCCGACCTGTGTCTGGCGGTCACCGAGGTTGCCACCAACACTCTGGTGCACACTCCTGGGGCGGGCGTGCTGTCGCTGTGGCAAGACCCGGACACCGAGAGCCTGATCTGCGAGATCGCCGACAGCGGCCAGCTGCACGACCGGTTGGTCGGCCGGATCCCGCCGCGCCCGTCCCAGCCGCATGGCCGTGGGCTGCTGCTAGTCAATGAATTCTGCGATCTGGTGGAGATTCCCACCGGAGGGATCGGCATCGGGACCACGGTCCGGCTGCACATGCGGCTGCGGTGAGGGGATGGCGCGCAATCGGAGCGGGGCTAGCGTGGCCGGGTGGATCTGAGGGCGAGCTTGCCGGCCGGGGTGATCGCGCGGGCTGGGCGGGCACTCGGCGTGGCGCTGCCGCAGGAGGCGGTAGTGCGCAAGCGCCGCTCGCTGGGCCTGCCGACCGGGCGGCGCACGTGGGTGCGGATCTCCGCGTGCCCGGTGGGCGCCGCCGCTGAGCGCGGGGCTCTGGAGGCCACGGCGGGGCTGCCGGACGAGGTGGGGCATCCGCGCTGGTTTCAGGGAGCGGCGTGGCGGCAGGGACACCTGCTGTGGCGTGCCGACGAGACGGAGCTGGTCACCGAGCAGGTGGTTCAGCCGGGCGGAATCCTCACCCGTGATCCCGGTCTGCCGGGCTCGTGGTGGCAGCGGCTGGCCGCGTCGCTGGCCGTGCTGGGCACGGTGCCCACTGCTCGGGTGGCAACCCCGCACACCAAGCCGATCACCCAGCAGCGAGTGAGCGAGACGGTGCAGGCAGTGTTCCCGGGCGTGGACGCGGCCGTCGACGAGTGGGCTGTGGCTCACGCGGATCTGAGCTGGGTGAACCTGACGGCTCCGGGGTGTCGGGTGTTGGATTGGGAAGACTGGGGGCGTGCGCCGCGCGGCTGGGATGCCGCCACGTTGTGGGCCAGCTCCCTGGCCGTTCCCGAGCTGGCTGACCAGGTCCAGCGCGTCTTCGGCGAGGTGCTGAGCAGCCGCACGGGGCTGGTGTGCCAGCTGTATGCCTGCGCCGAGCTGTTGGCCGCCGGGCCGGAGTACGCCGGGCCGCTCGCCAGGCCCGCGCGGCGGGAGGGCGAGCGGCTGGTCAGCCTGCTAGGCGGGCGCGGGCCGTGAGCAGGATGGCGGTGCTCTAGTCCGGCTCGGTGGGGAGGAGCCCGGTGCATGCCCAGCGCAAGGCGTCGGTGATTTCGGCGCACAGCCCTTCCTCCAGCAGCACGTGGGCGATGGCGGCGACGTCGGCGATCCGCACCGGGTGCCCGCCCAACAGCTGGCGCACCGCGCTCTCCGCCCGAGCGGGCAGGGTGATCTGGGTGCCCGCGGCCGCCACCAGGACCGAGTCGCCCTCGCGGGTGATTAGCGGCGGGAACTCCGTGATGGCCACGATCTCCTCGACCGGGCCGAACGGCCGTGGGTGGCCACGTGCCGGGCGCTGGGCTGGTGCTGCTGGCGCCACCGCCGGTACTGGTCGAAATCCACCGAGCACAGCAGTTCAGTGGCAGCCTCGGCGAGTTCGCGGGTGCGGGCGTTCTGGTCGGCGGCACCGGCGTGCGGCAGGTCGCGGCGGAACAGCTCGTGTTCCCGGGCGCACTGATCGGCCAGCCAGGTCAACAGGTCGACCCCGGTGCGCTGCTGGATGCCGAACGTGGCGTGCAGGCTGTAACCGGCACCCTCACCGGCCCGGCCGGCCCGGTGCCAGTAGCCGCGGGGAATGTGCAGCCGAACACCGGCCCGCCCCAGCGTTCCGCGACTTTCACGACCGGTTACAGACGCTACCCATGCACACCCCCGCCCGGCACACTAGCCCCGAACCCAACGGTCGCTAACCAGAGCGTGCTCGCCAGCGGCGCAGACTACGAGGCGGCCATCCTGTGCTGGTACGACTGCCATAGGTTGCAGGCCATCGTCCTGGCCCAGACTCGGTTGCTGCTGTCAATGAGCTTGGTCGGCCGGATCCCGCCGCACCCGGCCCAGCCGCATGGTCGTGGGTTGCTGCGGGTCAACGAGCTCTGCGACCTGGTGGAGATCCCTACCGGGGAGATCGGTACCGGGACCACGGTCCGCCTGCACATGCGGCTGCGGTGACCCGCTTGGCGTCAGGGGGATTCGAGTGACGGCTCGATAGGGCGGGGCGCCGCCGACAAGGGAGGGGCGATCCGTTCCAACGACTTGCGTTCCGCCTTCACCCCGCAGAGCCCGGCGATAATGCCACTGATGGCCATCGCCACACCCGCCACGCCGTAGCCGATAGCGAGAGCCAGGTGGCTGGTACTGCCAGTGACGAAGTGCTCGTAGATCAATGGTGCTGGCACGCCTCCGACTAGAAGCGAGAGGGCGAAGAAGGAAGCGAATGCCAGGGCGCGCAGCTCCAACGGGAAGATCTCGCTGACTGTTAGGTACGCTGCCGAGGTGCCTGCGGAAGCGAAGAAAAATGTCACGCACCACAAGACGGTCTGGCTGGTCGCGTTCAGCAGGTGGGCAAAAGACAACGGTGCACTGAGCACCATGAGGGCTCCAGAGACACCGTAGGCCAACGCGATCATCTTGCGTCGGCCAATGATATCGTACTTCTTTCCCAGAGCCAGCGGGCCGAGCAGGTTGGCTACCGCGAACGGGATGAGGTAGTAACCGGTGTCCTGGATTTTTATGTGATAAAAATCTACGAGGACTTGGCCGTTGGTGAAAAATATAGCATTGTAGAGAAAAGCCTGGGATATCATCAGCGACAAGCTCACGATCGACCGCCTCGGGTACTCGATCCACATCGTGCGCCAGAACTGGCGATAAGAAACCTTGCCTCGACCGGTAATGGCCAATGCCTTGCTCTCGGGTATTGGCTGGAGCTCGACCCCGTCGCTCCAGACCTGGGCTTCGATCTCGCCGACAACCAGCTCAGCGTCCACCTGCCGGCCATGAGTCATCAGCCACCGCGGGCTCTCCGGGACGGCCCGCCGCAGAAAAATGGTCCCCAAACCGAGGGCGGGGCCGAGGACGAAGCCGAGTCGCCAGCCGAGATCGAGATCGGTCGGCAGGACGTGCGGGTTGAGCAGCAGCAGATTCGCCGCCGCGCCCAGCGCCGCACCCGCCCAGTAGGTTCCGCTGACATAAATGTCGGCGCGGCCCCGGTAGTAGGGCGGGATCAGCTCGTCGATAGCGGAGTTGATCGCGGCATACTCCCCACCGATACCCATACCAGCGACGAACCGGAAGAGCGCCAGGAACCACAGGGCGGGGGAGAACGCACCGACTGCGCTGGAGAGCAGGTACACAGTCAGCGTGACAAAGAACAGTTTCTTGCGGCCGAGCCGATCAGTGATCCAGCCAAAGACCAGCGCGCCGACGACCTCGCCAAACAGGTACAAGGCGCCGAGGAGCCCAGCCTGCTCCGCCGTCAACACGATCTTATGCTGTTTCTCCAGGAAGATGCTGATCTGGGAGATGATCTGGATCTCCAGGCCATCGAGAATCCACGAGACGCCGAGCGCGGTAACGACCCGAGTGTGGAAAGGTCTCCAGGGCAGCCGGTCCAACCGCGCGGGCACCAGGCTGCGGTAGGTCCCCGATGCCCCACTGGTGACGCTCACCGCCCCATCCCTTTGGCGGGCACTGACCAGGCCATCATGTCTCCTCCTCGGGATCACGGGCAGCCGCAGTCTCAAGGTCCTCAGCCTCCTGGCGGCAGAGGTCGGCTTCTGCTGGTCGGTTCTGTGCCTTGTAGGCCGCCTCGAGTCCGCGCCAGGCTTGAGCCAGCGGAGTTGAGTATTTCCGAGGGTCGATCTTGATAAAATCCAAGTATGAGGTCAACGGCCTCCCGGAAGTCAGAGAGGGCCTCGTCGCGGTCGCCCAGCTCGGACCGGCTCTCGCCCCGTTTGCTCAAAGCCCGGGCCAGCTCGGGCTGGTAGTGGCCGGGATCGATCTCAGCGAGGTGCCGGTACAGCTTGACGGCCTTCTGGGCGTGCGGGAGGGCCTGCTCGTGGCGGCCCATGCTGGCCAGGCAGACGGCGTGGTTGTGCAGCGCTCGGGCCAACCCGGGCCGGCACCTCGCGAGGTTGCGGTGCACCGCGACTGCTTCCCGCGCGTAGAACAAGGCCCTGTCATAGTCCTCGAGTGCGGTGAGGGTGTCGCTGAGATCGTTCAAGCAAGCGGCAAGCTCCGGCTGATAACGGTTAAGACTTTCCGTCATAGTGCGGTAATAGTCAAGGGCCTCCCCGAAGCAGTGCCGCGCCTCCTCGTGCCGGTTCCGCTCCCTGTAACCGTTGCCGAGATTGCACAGGGACCGGGCCAGCTCGCGGTCGTCGTCGGACTCGACGAGAGCACGAGCGCGCTCGACAGCGGTTTCTAGCATGCCGATGTCACGGAGCGCCTGCGATTTACTCCAGCGTAAATCGCTGGACGTTTGCACCAGGTCCTGACGGTAGCGGTTATCGGCCTCGGCCAGCTCCCAGTAGTGCTGCACGGCTTCGTCCAGGGGTGCGAGAGCGTCGGCGTGATGATACTGTTTAACAAGCCAGAGGCCGAGCTTGCTCAGTGCTGCGGCAAGGCCGGCTCGGTAGTGGACCGGATTGTGCGCAACCAATTCCTGGTAGTACTCGACGGCCTCCCCCGTGTCGTCCAGGGCATCGTCGTAGCGGCCTTGGTCGGCGTGCCGGATCCCGAGATTGTGCAGCGCACGGGCCAGGTCCGGCAGGTAACGAGAGCGGTCGGTCCCGACCAGGATGCGGTAGTACTCGACGGCAGTCTCGGTGGGGAACCGTGCCTCATTCACCCGGCCGGCCTGAGCCAGGACGACTCCGAGTTCTAAATGCCAGTGCGCTCTCTCAGCGAGGGGTGCGTCGGGGGGCAGCATGTGCAGAATGCGGCGGGTTACCACCACGGCGGTCTCGGCGAGCGCCGTCGTCGGATACGGGATTACCTTCTCGATCGTGCGCAGCGTCTCCAGCGTCACCGGCGCATCCGACAGCACGCGGGCGAGTACCGCGCCCACCTTGCCGCCGGTCACTTCCGTTACCTTCAGCGCCGGATACACCAGAAGCCCCAGGTCGGCGCGCAGCACTTGTTTCAGCTGTTCCGCACCGCCCGGCTGACGGGTGGTGCCCATACTGAGTACCCGCAACATCCGGTGCAACTGCTCGATGCGCAGCTCGGAGAGTTCAGCCATCACCAACTCCGGGCATTCCGTGAGTTGCCCGATGACAAGGGTCTCAGCCACCAGCTCCGGCTGCAACACCCCCCAATAGCCAGAACCGCCGGGATAGAGCTCGTGTAGCCACCGCGCAACGTTCCGTCGCCGACGGTTCTCATCGTCACGCAGATCCGGGACCCGGCACAGTACCGTGGCGCCGTCGCTCTCATCCACGGCACCAAACAGGCACGCCACCGCCACGGCCCGCTGGAGCACCACCGGGTCAAGATCTAACCCCATTTGCCCCGCGCTGTGTGCCCACGACCGCCTCTCATGGCGAAGGAGTTCGTTCAGCAGGTCGATATCGGGCATCACCGCCCGGGACTGGAGCACGGCGAGCAGGGCCGCTGTATGCAGTTCAAGCACGGGAACCTCGCTCGCTGGTGGGGCAGCTGGAGCCTTGGTGGGCACGGGGACACCGAGTGCCTTGGCAAAGCTCCGCATCGCTTCGTTGATCAACTGGGTATTGCTGATCTCTGGATCCATCCAGGTAGACAAGGGCAGGTATTCCCCGATCAGGTTCTGCACAGCACGCTCACCAGAGCCCAATTGCTCCCACCAGCCACCGGCGCTGCGGGCGATCAGCAATACCCGCACGTGCGCAGAACTCCCGGCCACCGAGCGCAGCAGATCGACCAACCCGCTCCGGGTCTCTGCGTAGTCCACGATCAAGAAGATTGACGAGCGGCTGATGGCGTCGTGCAGGATGGTGAACGCGTCGGCTTCCTGGCCGGCAGCCACCACCGCGACCTGCCAGCCGGTCTTCGTCCCCTCCAAGCGTTTGCCGAGCTCCAGAGCCAACCGGGTCTTGCCAACCCCACCAGCGCCCACCACCAGCCGCACCGGCTTGCGGTCTCGGTCTCGACACCAGGCAAGCAGCTCAGCAAGCTCGTTGTTCCGCCCGGTAAACGGCACAATATGTCGATCGGCGCGCAGCAATCCCGCTGCCGAACTATCCGCAGGCTGCAGCTCCCGCACCGCGGTGGCCCGTTCCTTGGTCAGCACCCGCTTCTGCAGCCAGCCCACCAGTGATGGACCACCCACCGTGACGATGGCCGCGCCGGCTGCCGCCCCAACCTGCGCTATCCCCGTTGAACTCGTGGCCAACCACGTGAGCAGCCCGACCGCCACCGTTGTGAGACACGACGCCGACGGGACCCACCAGCGCAACCATGTCACTAGCCCATCGTCACCGAAGACATCCGCCTTGGCGAGGGACCGCGCCAGGGAGGTCATCATCGCGGCGAACTCGCGGCGTGACCCTGATCGGGGAATCACCTGAACAGAGACATTTCAGGTCCGATGGTTGACTTATGTAGACCCTTCCTCAAGAGTCGACGCTGTCAGCCAACAGCCGGAGGCGCCATCCTGGCCGAGAGCCGGTAGCCACCTCGACTCGTCCATGAATGAGTTAGCCGTCGGGATAGCTAGTACATGACCAGATGCCAAAAATTCGACGATCACGTTTGCTGACTGTTCAGTCCACTAGGCCTCGCCAGCCTGGGAAGGATAACCATGGAAAAGAACTCAACATCGACACAGACGAGCGGCTCAACGGTACCACCATCGGGTCCTGTCGCTGAGGTTATCCAGCGCATGAAGGAGATCAGGGATAGCCTTGACCCCCACGACGGCGTCGCCTGTTTCAACCGCATGTACCTTCAAGTCACCGAACTGGTGGGGCAGAACCTTGTCGAGGGTTTCTTCGAAGACGCCGCGTTCATCGAAAGACTGGACGTTGTCTTCGCTGGCTTGTACTTCCAGGGCTTCGAGGCGGCCCAGGCTGGCCGGGTACCTGACCCCTCTTGGAAACCACTCTACGATGCCCGTTCCAACCGTGTTGTATGGCCCATCCAGTTCGCATTCGCCGGCATGAATGCTCACATCAACCACGACCTCCCTCTTGCGGTCGTCGCCACTTGTAAAGAGTTCGGGAAGACCCCGGGTACCGCTCCTATCCACGCGGACTACCAACGGGTCAACGAGCTACTCGCCAAGGTCGAATCCGAAGTACGGCAGTCGTTCGAGCCTAAACTGCTGCACCTCGCGACGAACGACGCCGAGACGCTGCAACACATCGTGGGGTGCTGGGGGATTACAGAGGCCCGAGACCTAGCATGGGACAACACCGAAATGCTATGGGCGCAACGCGCCATGTCTTTTCTCTACGACAGATCAGTTGCCGCACTCGCCCAGACGGTCGGCATGACGGGCCGCATGCTGGTCACCCCCGTGGTCCCGCCGCCACCAGAGTAAAGTTAATCCTCGGCTGCGGTCATTACCCGGTCAGCTCGTTGAGTGCCTGGTAGATCCGTTTGTCGGAGATGGGGTAGGGGGTGCGTAGCTCTTGGGCGAAGTAGCTGACGCGCAGCTCCTCGATCATCCAGCGGATTCGGTCCAGCTCCGGCCCGGCTTCGGGGGAGTGGTGGCGTAGCTGCTGATAAGCGTGCTCGACGCCCTGGATGAGCTGCATCCAGTCCCGGTCGCGGTCCGGATTGCGAGGCAGCTTGTCTAGCCGGCGGGTGATGGCCTGCAGGTAGCGGGCCAGGTCGGGCAGCCGCTGCGCACCACTGGCGGTGACGAAGCCGGGGCCGATCAAGCTGGTCAGCTGCGCGCGCACGTCGGCCAGTGCGGGCGCCAGCACTGGCGCGGACAGCTGCGACAGCTGTGTCTGGATACCGTGGGCGAGGATCAGGATGCGTTGCACGTGGGCGAGCACGGCGCGCACCGCGTCAGCCAGCTCATTGTGGGCCCGCTCGCGCAGCCGGGCGAAACCCTCCTCGTCGCCCGGCGGCCCGCCGCAGGCGGCGATCAGCGCGTCGGCGGCGCAGTCGACGCAGTCGGCCAGCAGGGCCTCGGTACTGCCATGCGGATTGCCGGCCAGCACCACGGTGGCCTGCCGATCGAGGTCGCGCCGCACGGATTTGGTCAGCCCGGGCACCGCCGGCAACAGCAGCCGTCGGGTTCCCGCCCACATGGCGGCCCGCTGCTCGGCCTCGGTGGGCAGCAGCGTCAAGGCGACGGTGTCGCCCTCGTCCACTAGCGCCGGGTAGCCGGTGACCAGGTAACCGTCCTGCTCGTGCTGGTAGGTCCGCGGCAGCGTTCCCACCTCCCAGCCGCGCAAACCCCGCCGCTCCAGCGCGGCGCCCGCAGCCGAGAGGGTCGCTCGCAGCTGGGGTTGCACCTGGCGGGTCAGCGCGGCGAGGTCCTTGCCCTGCGCCAGGGTGGCCTCGCCGTCGCACACCCGAAAGGTGATCTTCAGATGGTCCGGCACCTCCGCAAGCCGCCAGTCCTCGCGGCGCACCGGCACGCCCAGCTGGGCAAGTTCGCGCCCCAGGGCGTCCGGCAAAGGTGCACCATAGGGCGTCATCCGGGCTAGGAGAGCCTTGGCGCGCTCGGGCACCGGCACCAGCTGGCGGCGCAGCGGTTTGGGCAGTGATTTGAGCAGCGCGACGACCAGCTCCTCCCGCAGCCCGGGGACCTGCCAGGTGAAGGGCGCGGCGGTGAGCTGGTTGAGCACCGGCAACGGCACGTGCACGGTCACGCCGTCGGCCTCGGCGCCCGGCTCGAACTGGTAGGACAGCTTCAGTCGCAGCGCACCGTAGTGCCAGGAGTCGGGGTAGTCCGCCTCGCTGACGCTCTCACCTGCGATCAGCATCGCGGGGTCGAAATCCAGCAGATCAGGCTGGGTCACCCTGGCCAGGCGCCACCAGCTGTCGAAATGTGCACTTGAGACGACCTCGGCGGGGATGCGCTGGTCGTAGAAGTCGAACAAGGTCTCCTCGTCGACCAGGATGTCGCGCCGGCGGGCCCGCTGCTGGAGTTCTTCGACGTGATCGAGCAGTGCCCGGTTGGTGTGGAAGAAGGCGTGCCGGGTCTGCCAGTCACCGGCGACCAGTGCGTGCCGGAGGAACAGCTCGCGGGAGCACTCGGGGTCGATCGCCCCGTAGTCGACCGTGCGCGCGGTCACGATCGGGATGCCGTAGAGGGTGACCTTCTCGTAGGCCACCACCGAGCCACGTTCAGGGTCCCAGTGCGGCTCGCGGTAGCTGCGCTGGACCAGGTGACCTGCCAGGGGCTCCACCCACTGCGGCTCGATCCGCGCGGCGAGGCGGCCCCACAGCCGGGAGGTCTCCACCAGTTCGGCGGCCATCACCCAGCGTGGCTGCCTGCGGGCCAGCGCCGATCCGGGAAAGACCGCGAACCGGGCACCGCGGGCACCCAGGTAGTCGCGGGTTTCGGGGTCGAACAGCCCGATCTGGGAGAGCAGCCCGGTCAGCAGGCTGACGTGCACCTGCTGGGGTTGGGCGGGCTGGCTGTTCGGCGTCATCCCCAGATCGCGGGTGATCCGGCGCAGCTGGGCGTGCAGGTCCTGCCACTCCCGTACCCGCAGGTAGTGCAGGAACTCCGCTTTGCACAGCTTGCGGAACTGGGTGGAGGACAGCGCCTGCTGCCGTTCGTCGAGGTAGCGCCAGAGGGTGAGGAAGGTCAGGAAGTCGGAGTCGGTGCTGGCGAATCGGGCGTGCTGGGCGTCGGCGGTCGTCTCGGCGTCGCTGGGACGCTCCCGTGGATCTTGGATGGACAGCGCTGCTACGATCACCAGGACTTCGCTCAGGCACCCGTTGTGGTGGGCCGCCACCACCATCCGGGCCAGGCGGGGGTCCAGCGGCAGCTGCGCCAGGGTGCGCCCGATCCGGGTGAGCCGCAGGGTTGGGTGGTCTTCAAGGCCGGCCAACCCCCGGGTTGGCCGGCCTTGAAGAGCCCCCAGCTCGCGCAGCAACGCCATGCCGTCAGAGATCTGTCGGGAATCCGGTGGATCGATGAACCCGAACTTGGCCACCTCCCCCAGGTTCAGCGCCGCCATCTGCAGGATCACCGACGCCAGATGGGTGCGCACGATCTCCGGGTCGGTAAACTCCGGCCGCGACTGGTGATCCTCCGCGGAGTACAGCCGGATGCAGATGCCCTCCGCGGTGCGCCCGCAGCGCCCGGCACGCTGGGTGGCCGAGGCCTGCGAGATCGGCTCGATCGGCAGTCGCTGCACCTTGAGCCGGCGGTTGTAGCGGGAGATCCGGGCCGTGCCGGGGTCGATCACGTACCGGATCCCCGGCACGGTCAGCGAAGTCTCGGCGACATTGGTGGCCAGCACGATCCGGCGGGTCCGGGGGCCCGGCCGCTGGAAGACCCGGTGCTGCTCAGCCGCAGAGAGCCGGGCATACAACGGCAGGATCTCGGTGTCCGGCAGCTGCAGCGCCCGCAGGGCATCCCGGGTGTCGCGGATCTCCCGCTCCCCGGAGGCGAAGACCAGGATGTCGCCAGGACCCTCGCCACGCAGTTCGGCCACCGCGTCACAGATCGCCTGGATCTGGTCGGCCTCGTCGTCGGCGTCCACGCCGTAGGGTCGGTACCGGATTTCCACCGGGTAGCTACGGCCGGAGACCTCGATCACCGGTGCGCCGTCGAAATGCCGGGAGAACCGTTCGGGGTCGATGGTCGCCGAGGTGATGATCACTGCGAGGTCGGGGCGGTGCGGCAGCAGCCGCTTGAGGTAGCCCAGCACGAAATCGATGTTCAACGAGCGTTCGTGGGCCTCGTCGATGATCAGCGTGTCGTACTGCCTCAGCTGGGGATCGGAGCGTATCTCCGCCAGCAGAATGCCGTCGGTCATCAGCTTGACCAGGGTGCCATCCGAGACATGATCGGTGAACCGCACCTTCCAGCCGACCACACCGCCCAGGGGAACCGCCAGCTCGTGGGCGATGCGCTCGGCCACCGTGCGCGCCGCCAGCCGGCGCGGCTGGGTGTGCCCGATGATGCCCTGGAGCCCGCGGCCTAGCTCCAGGCAAATCTTGGGGAGCTGGGTGCTCTTTCCGGACCCGGTCTCCCCGGCGACGATCACCACCTGGTGGTCCCGGATCGCCGCGGCGATCCGGCCGCAGTGGGGACTGATCGGCAGCTCCGGCGGGTAGTGAATCCGGGGCACCGAGGCCTCCCGGCGCGCCAGCCGCAGGTCGGCCACCGGTTCACGCACGAGTAGCGATCTCCTTAACACACTCTAGAGCACTAGTTACTCGTCGGTCACAAGTGGATACAGTGGTGAGATGCAGCTAGCTTATGACCGGTGCGGCGCGGGGCCGCCGCTGGTTCTGCTGCACGGGGCCGGGCACCGGCGGCAAGCGTGGCTTCCCGTCCAGGAACTGTTAGCCGAGCACCGCGACGTGATCTGCGTGGACCTTCCGGGATTCGGCGAGTCCCCGCCGCTGCCCGACCACCTACCCTACAGCCTGGACACCGCGATCATCGTGATGAAGGAGTTCTTCGCCGATCTCGGGCTGGACCGGCCGCATGCGGCGGGGAACTCGATGGGCGGCTTGATCTCCCTCGTGCTGGCCCAGCAGGGGCTGGTCAGCAGCGCCACGGCCCTGTCCCCCGCGGGGCTGTGGAGCCCGGCCCAGCGGCGGATGGCGCTGGGCATGGTGCGCTCAGTGCACCGCACCGCGCGCTACCTGCCCCCGAAGCTCGCGGCCCGGTTGTCCCGGACAGCGGCCGGGCGCACCCTCATGTGCGGCATCCTGTTCGGCCGCCCAGACCTGCTCGAGCCGCAGGTGTTGCTCGCGGACATGCAAGCGCTGATCAACGCGGTGGGCTTCGTCCCCACCCTCGCCGCCGGCGCCAAGATCATCTTTGCTGGCCCGGCGCCCGATGTACCGGTGACCATCGCCTGGGGATCCCGAGATTTCCTCATGCGACGGCCCCGGGCCGCCGTGATCACCCAGCTGATCCCGCACGCCCGGTTACTGCGCCTGCCCGGCTGCGGGCACGTCCCGATGAACGACAATCCCGCGCTGGTCGCCCACGTTCTGCTCACCGGCAGCGCTGGGGAGAATCTGCACCCCAGTGACCGGCTGCGCTCCTCCTGAACGCCGACCCGAGGGCGCTGTCATCTCAGCCGTCGGTGGGCCACGGTAACTGGCCAGCTTGTCGGTGATCGATACCCGCGGCAGGTACCGCAATCCCATCAGCAACTGACGAAAGAACCCCAGGTACTGCCGCGTCCAGATGCCACTTATGCCTTGGCGTTGGCTTGGCAAACTGAGCCGGAACCGGTAGTACAGCCAGATACAGTGGCTGATGATCTCCAGGGGGAGGAGCCTGGGTGTGACAAAGAGTCACGTACTTGACTTGTAACGGAGTGACCACGGACGGCGACGACCAGCAGTATCTACGAGATGGGCAGGGATCGCAATGGCCGGCACGGTCGTGCCCGAACGAGACGAAACGCTCGACTGCGCCCACGTTCGTTGCGCGATACTAGACCTAAATCTTTGTGGCACCCCTATGATCAGCTCTCCAGTCGACGCGATGCAATACTAGGAGATCAGAATGGTTGAGTCGACTGTTCCGAGAATTCCGGAAGATCAAGCACTCGCCGAACATGTCAATCTGTTGCGCCGTCGATTCGAAATACAAGAAGCCGAAACTATCGCACGTGATGGTTTACAACGCTTCCCTGGCAGTGCAGATGTTATCATCGCTTTCGGTCGCATCCTTCTAGCTACATATAGATACGAAGATGCAGTCAAAATTTTTTCGCAAGCCGGCGCTGTGCTTGACGATGACCGACTGAGTGCTTGGAGAATAGCCGCGCTATCCAGGTTGCGCGTATACGACGAAGCTCATTCGGTCGGTGTCGACGCCCTCGAAAAATTCCCGAATAGTTCCCTGATCCGGATAGCCATCGGCCGAACATACTTAGACTCTTCTCGGCCGAGGGAAGCACTCCAATGTTTCTCTGAAGCTTCTACCGTGGCACCCGAAGACTGGCACGCGCTCGCTTGGCGCGCCATCGGCCTAGGAAAGCTTTATCAATGGGAAAAGGCGCGGAAACTGGCTCATGAACTCGTAGGTCGATACCCAAAAAGGGCACGTTCGCACTATACGCTGGGACGTGTTCTGTTGGACGCAGATGATCCGTCAACGGCACTGCCTCACTTTGATAGGGCCCTCGAACTGGACCCGAACTGCGTAAGCGCTGTCGAGTGGCGGGTGAGAGCGCTGTGTGGGCTTCGTCATTACAGTGAAGCAGAGGAGTTTTCCATAAATTCGCTCAGGCTTCTTCCGCGCTGTCCCGGGCTGTACGTCGAACAAGGCCGACTGTTCAGCGCTCAGGGTCGTGAGGATGAGGCGGTGGCTGCCGCGGAGCGGGCATTGGCTATTGACCCGCGGCACTCCGCAGCGCTGCGCGGTCGCATCGTCTTCCTGTGCTACGGACGGCGTTTCGGTGAGGCCGAGCAGGCCGCCCATGATGCCATTGAGCGCCGACCTGACGACCCTGGTGTGCACGTCGCTATAGCGTGGCTCAAATCATATCTCGGCTGTTATGAAGAGGCGATAGCTGCCACAGAGCCAGCATTGGCTATTGACCCGCGGAACTCCTGGGCGCTGAGCAGTCGCATCGACTTCCTGCGCTACGGACGGCGTTTCGGGGAAGCCGAGCAGACCGCCCATGATGCCATTGAGCGTCAGCCTGACGACCCTGATGTGCACGTTGCTATAGCGTGGCTCAGATTAGATCTTGGCTGTTATGAAGAGGCGGTGGCTGCCACAGAGCGGGCATTGGCTATTGACCCGCGGCACTCCGCAGCGCTGCGCAGTCGCATTGCCTTCCTGCGTGACGCGCGGCGTTTCGGTGAGGCGGAGCAGGCTGCCCGTGATGCCATTTAGCGTCAGCCTGACGACCCTGATGTGCACGTGAGTATGGCGTGGGTGTTCAGTGTTCAGGATCGTGAGGATGAGGCGGTGGCTGCCGCGGAGCGAGCATTGGTTATTGACCCGCGGCATTCCTGGGCGCTGCGCAGTCGCATCGACTTCCTGCGCTACGGACGGCGTTTTGAGGAAGCGGAGCGGGCCGCTCATAATGCTATCGAGCGCCAGCCCAAAGACCCTGATGTGCACGTCACTGCAGCGTGGCTTAAATCAGACCTTGGCTGTTATGAGGAGGCAGTGGCTGCTACAGAGCGAGCATTGGTTATTGACCCGCGGCATTCCTGGGCGCTGCGCAGTCGCATCGACTTCCTGCGTGACGCGCGGCGTTTTGAGGAAGCGGAGCGGGCCGCTCATAATGCTATCGAGCGTCGGCCCAAAGACCCTGATGTCCACGTCAGCATGGCGTGGGTGTTCAGTGTTCAGGATCGTGAGGATGAGGCGGTGGCTGCCGCGGAGCGAGCATTGGTTATTGACCCGCGGCATTCCTGGGCGCTGCGCAGTCGCATCGACTTCCTGCGCTACGGAC
>Ga0213881_10000456_pt1 | contig 27092 bp, 25 predicted proteins | sample BarmaccoBMER_R08_FD_160104 | JGI IMG/M metagenome (GOLD analysis project Ga0213881, IMG submission 160104) | Barbacenia macrantha exposed rock microbial communities from rupestrian grasslands, the National Park of Serra do Cipo, Brazil - ER_R08 ... | reverse complement strand
CCTCACAGCGAGTTTGGGTGAATGAGGAAGACCAACGGTGCCCGCCACGGTGAATTCGAGCAATAGCGCTCGGGCGACTCGACGGCGGTCTCCGACGTCGGTACGTATTCTTTGTCAAGTTGTTCCGCGGGTCCCGGCATCTGGTGGCGTCCAGGGGCGGGCATTTTCGGGCAGCACGTAACGACCCGCGCTGCCGCGAAATTTTATGGCAGGTGACTCAGCCGGGTGGCTTTGTCGGGGCAGGGCAAAACGGGGTGCGGATGGCCGCTGTACCCGGCGGAGATCAGGCGGGGCGGTGCGTCACGAACGACACGGTTTGGCGCCACACCAAGCCGTCGCGGAACACGAGCGTACCCACGGCGGTCGCCAGCGAACCGTCGAGCGTCTCGGCAGCCTGATAGAAAATGACGTCGTCGGTGGTCTGCAGTGCGTCTATCGCCGAGATGTTCGGCTGCTGCTTGAGGTAGTCGTCAAACAGCTTCTTGATCTGCTCGCGCCCGACCGCGATGCGGTCGAAACGGACGAACATGGCGTCTGGGGCGTAGCGCTCGGCGAGACCGGCGGTGTCGCCCGCCCCCAGCAGGCTGACTTGTTGCTCGAGGAACTCCTCGGTCACACGCTTGGCTGCGGACATTGCGGTGGCTCCTTCATACCATCGGTGGGCGGCGTGGGTCGGGTCGGTCAGGCGGAGCGTTCGGGTGCAGATCTGCGCGGTGACCTGGCTGCCGAGGTGGAACGCGTACGCGACCGACACGAGCGTCGTGTGGTGGTGCCAACCCACGAAGGACCGGCCCTCGTAGTCACACAGGCCCAGCCGGTCGATCATCGTGCTGATATCGACGTCCGCTCGTCTGGGCAGGCGGGTGAGCGCGACCAGGTCCTCAAGGGCGTGGTCGACCATGTTGCTCAGCCAGAACGCGCGCGGCTTGGGCTTGCCCAACCCCCACTCCGACAGCAGCACTTGGGGGATGGGGGACGTGCGCCCCGGGCCGCGCTCGGGCAGCACTGTGTGCACCGACGAGCGAGTGAACTGCGCGCGTACCTGCAGGTTGGTCTTGGGATCACGCCAGGAGAGGGTCTTGCGGGGCAGCGCGGAGAGCGCGGCACTGAGATCGTCGAGTCTGCTGCACCCGGGGTGCTTCGACACACGACCGTCGGCGGGATGCACCGTGGGTCGCGGCCGGGCGGAGTGGTAGCAGATCGGCATTGTCTCGTTGACCTGTATCAGGAACTCGAGGCCGCGGTCGTCGAGCTCGTGCACGAGCTCGGTGAACGACGTTGACTGCCGCAGATCGAGCACGACCGGTGCCAGCGGCACGCCCCAGTCACCGGATAGGTCGTCGAGCGCCTCGAGCTGGTAGCGCCAGTAGGGCTGATGTCGCTCGTCGTGCGGTATGCGCGCCTTGCGTCGGCGCAGGTTGTCAGCATCCCAAGAGCGTGGGATCACCAGCCGCCAGGTGACCGGAACCGCGGCGTCCAGCGTGGCGAGGGCGACGAAGACGCCGAGTTGGCAGTTGCTTAGCCGCCCTAGCGAGCGGACGTACTGCCGCTCGACGCCGACCGAATGGCGCCCGTGCTTGCGGAACGCCACCTCGTCGACGACCCAAGCCAACGGGGTCGACCGCGCGGAGACCCAGGTTGCCAATCGTTGCCGGACAGGGGCCGGATCCCAACCGCTCTGGTTCACGAACTGCTGCAGCGACTGGTCGGAGTAGCCCTCCGCAGATTCGCTGGCAATGCGCCGAATCGACTTCTTCCCCGGGTGCTGTAGGAGGCCGGAAACATATACCTCGCCGGCCCGGCGCTGATCAGATCGCGGCAGCGACCGGAACATCTCGCGGCAGTACGCGGCAAGATCCTCATATCGATTTTCTTTGGTCCGTGTATCTGTACCGCGATCAACGCATAGGCTCATTGGGCGAACGTCGCTCTCCCACCCGGAGCAGCGCTCGGGTTGGTAGAAGTATCCTGCGGAGGAATGCCGAGACTAGGCGGCCCGATGGCGGTTCGCAACCGGGCCATCATGGAGTGCTCCGCAGCTGCGACACGTGTCACTCTTTGTACACACAGACTTCGGCTCACGGTCATCACGGGCTCTCCTCATCGACGGGAGACTGCCTGGCGCCCTGCTCATCTTAGTGCAAAACGGTTAATTCGGGCACTCTTCCTGGTTAAATCGGTCACTTCGGACCACGGATCCCTGCCGGGCAGCGGCCCGTCGGGCGAGGCGCGGTGACTGACCGTTGCAGGTGACCGGCCGCCGGATCGCCTGGCGTTCGTACCTAATTTCTGCGCCCGATCTCACGAAGTCCATCGGATCTCGGATGCGCACTGGTCGGCTTCGGTGCGGTCTGCGCACAATTATGTCCGGACCGCTGGTCTGTCGGGTGTCGACGACGCGCTCGTGACAGTGTCCGAGTTGCTTCGGTGGCCGGTGATCGAGAACAACACTGCGACCAGTAGAGGTTTCCATGAAGTGTGCCCTGGACGTCAACAAAGTTCCGGTCGATGTTGACGTCGAGCCGCGAGAACTACTCGTCGACGTGTTACGTGACCGATTGGGTTTGACCGGAACAAAGGTAGCGTGTGACACAGCACAATGCGGATCCTGCGTAGTCCATATGGACGGAGTGTCCGTGAAGAGCTGTCAGGTACTGGCCGTGCAGGCGACCGGGACGTCGGTCGTCACCATCGAGGGGATCGGCGACGGCGACGACCTGACCGAGCTGCAAGACCGCCTGTGGCATGCCCACGCTGTGCAGTGCGGGTTCTGCACTCCCGGTGTCGTCATGTCGCTGCAGGAGTTACTGGCAGCCGACCCGACTCCGAGTGAGACGCAGGTCCGTGCCCGGCTGGCCGGGAACCTGTGCCGCTGTACCGGCTACAACAGCATCGTTGAGGCCGTCGTAGAGCTTGCCGAGCAGACCCCCGGCGCCACCGCGCGTGGCTGATCGCAACCGCGCCAGGTGGCACTGAACCGCCAGAGATGATCGGTCCGAAGCGACGGGAGCGGGATAGATGACGGAACGGCCGTTTGGGCAGGCGATCGTCCCCCGGGAGGGTCCAGCGCTACTGCGCGGTCGCGCGCGGTTCACCGCCGACATCACACCGCCAGGTGCCGCCTATATGCAGCTACTGCGCAGCGAACACGCCCATGCGCGGATCAGGGCCATCGACCTGACCCGCGCCGCGGGCATGCCCGGTGTGCTGCGTATCCTCACTGGCGCCGATCTGGAGGGCAGGCTGCTCCCCATGCCCTGCATCTGGATCCCGGGTGGCGTGGAGAGCCACTTCCCCCCGCATCCCTACGGGGTGCCAGGTGCCGGCAGCGTGCTCGCCACCGATCGGGTCCGCTACATCGGGGATCCCGTCGTCGCCGTCGTTGCTGAGACGCCCTACCAGGCGCGGGACGCCGTCGACGCCATCGTGGTGCACTATGAGCCACTGCCGGTCGTGTGCACCGCGCGTGAGGCCCTCGACGACGGAGCCCCGCAGCTGCATGATGCTGTGCCAGGCAACCTCAACGCCCGCTGGACTTGCGGTGATGAGGCCGGCACGGACGCGGCCGTGGCCGTGGCCGAGGTAGTCGTCGAACTCGAGCTGCGCAACCAACGGACCATCAACAACCCGATCGAACCGCGCGCGGCGATCGGCGAGTACGACGCGGCGACGGGGCAATACACTCTGCACGCCACGACGCAGAGCCCGCACAACCACCGGTTCCTGCTCTCGGCCCTGGTCCTGGGGATCCCGTTTAACAAGCTGCGGGTGGTGTCCACTCATGTCGGCGGCAGCTTCGGCACCAAGGGCTACCTGTACCCCGACATGGCCCTGGTGCTGTTCCTCGCCGCCGAGCTCGGCCGCCCGGTCAAGTGGGTAGACACCCGCAACGGGCTGATGCGGTCGACCGTGCAGGGGCGCGACCACGTGCAGTGGATTACCCTCGCCGGTACCTCTGACGGCATGATCAGCGCGCTGCGCTGTACCAGCTACGCGAACCTCGGGGCGTACCCGTCGACGATCGGGCCCGGGGTGGCCACGGCGTTGATGGGCCGCAGTATCAGCGGCCCGTACGTGATCCCGCACGCGTTCTGTGAGGTCTTCGCCGCGTTCACCAACACGGTGCCGCTGGGGGCCCAGCGTGGCTCCGGCCGGGCCGAGGCCACTTACCTGATGGAGCGGGCCATCGACTTGTTCGCCCGCAAGGTGAGCATGGACCCGGCGCAGGTCCGCCTGCAGAACATGGTGCCAGCCGACAAGATGCCCTATGACAACGGGCTGGGGTGGACCTACGACTCCGGGGACTACGCGGCCGCGCTAGAGCTGGCTCTAACGCACAGCGACTACGCGGGGGCCGAGAGACGGCGCACCGAAGCCCGGCAGCGGGGCAAGCTGCTGGGCATCGGGATCGGCTCCTACGTCGCCGTGTGTGGCGTCGGCCCGTCCACGCGGATGTCACAGGAGGGCATGCTCGGCGGCACCTGGGAGAGCGCCAACATCCGCGTGCAGCCCAACGGCGAGGTCGTCGTGACCATCGGCTCAGCGTCCACAGGGCAGAGCCACGAGACCACATTCAGCCAGATCGCGGCCGACACGCTCGGCATCGCGCTCGATGTGGTCACGGTGCGCCACTCTGACACCGAGCAGAACCCGTACGGCCAGGGCACATACGGCAGTCGATCTTACAGCGTCGGCGGCCCTGCGGTGCACCAGGCGGCGCTGCAGGTGCTGGAGAAGATGCGCACCGCCGCCGCGCACTTTTTCGATGTCGAGTTTTCGGCAGTGCGCTATGCCGACGGTGCGTTTTTCGCCGACGGGGACCCCGCGCACTCCACGTCATTCGCCGACCTGGCGATGGCGATCTGGTACGGGTGGAACCTTCCCGCCGGGATGGAGCCCGCGATCGACGTCACGGTGTTCTTCGACCCGCCAGACTTCAACTATCCGTTCGGCAGCCACGTCGCGGTTGTCGAGATCGATGAGCGGACCGGCGCGATCGACCTCGTCGACTACATCGCGGTGAACGACGCCGGCACCATCGGCAACCCGCTGGTCGTGGATCGCCAGGTGCAAGGCAGCATCGTCCACGGGCTCGGGCAGGCCCTCATCGAGGAGGTCCGTTACGACGACGAGGGCAGGCTGCTCACCGACGACCTGCGCTCCTATCCGATTCCGCGGGCGCAGGATGTGCCGAAGCTGGTGCTGGACTGGACGTGCAGCCCATCGCCGCACAACGCGCTCGGGATCAAGGGCGTAGGAGAGGCCGCGACCGTGCCGCCGGCCGCGGCGATCAGCAACGCGATCTGCAACGCGCTGTCCGCGTTCGGGATCACCCACATCGACATGCCGATCACGCAGGAGAAGGTGTGGCGCGCGCTGCAGAAGGCCCGCAAGGGCGCCCGGTGACGAGCGCCGAGCTGTCGACGGAAGGCAGTGCAGTGGTGTTGAGCCAATTCGACTACATCGCGCCCACCACGATCAAGGCCGCCGTTTCGGCCTTGCAGGAGCCGGGCTGCGTCGCCCTGGCCGGCGGTCACCACCTGCTCACCCTGCTCAAACGGCGGGAGCTTGCTGTGCGGCAGCTGGTCGACTTGCGCCAGGTGCGCGAGCTCCGCGGAATCGAACCGGACGCCGACGGCGGGCTGCGCATTGGAGCGCTCACTACACTTACCGAATTGCTCGAGCACCCAACGGTGCGCAGCGCGCAAGGGATCGGCGCGCTCGAGGACGCCGTGTCCGGGCTGGGCGATCAGCAGGGCCGCAACCGCGTGACGATCGGCGGGCAGCTCGCCAGTGGGCGGACGGGCAACGATCTCGCCGCGGCCTTGATGGTGCTCGGTACCACCATGCACCTCAGTGGCGCGTGGGGCGACCGGTCGGTCCCGCTCACCGACCTCTGGGGCGACGGCTCGCAGCTGCAGTTGCGGCCCGGAGAACTGATCACCGGGGTGTATGTGGAGCCCGCGTGGGCCGGGAGCGGCTACGCACGCATGACGAACCGGGCGACCCTCGAGGCGGTGTGCGGCGTTGCCGCCGCGGTGGTGCCCGCGGCGGACGGCCGCATCGAGCACTGCCGGGTCGCAGCCGTCGGTGCAATGGTCCGGCCCGGCCGGATCGCCATCATGGAGGAGTCGATCCTCGGCGCGACAGGGTCCGACGGAGTGGCCCCGCCGCCCGCCGACGCGCCGTTCGTGGACGACCATCTCGCGTCAGCCGACTACCGGCGGCACATGACCTGGGTGCTGGCGGGCGCGGCGCTCGACCTCGCCCTGGTTCGGGCCGTGCCGTTGCGGGCCTGCGTGACGCCGGAGGGGGCGTGACGATCTTGCATGATCATCGATGATCACGATCGTCGATGATAGCGTGAGCAACTGGGGCCGAGCTCGAACCCGTCGGCCGGCGACGTCGTCCGGTGGGTAGGAAGTCGTCCGGGGTGAGGAGAGGGATGGAATCGGTACGCGGCGTGGACGTCGTGGACAGCCTCGAGGACGTGGCCGACCGGTCACTGCTCGCGCTGGTCGTATACGACATGCAGGTCGGGATCGCGGGCAGGCTGCCGGGTGCGGCACCAGTCCGGGCGCAGGCGGCGCGGGTGCTCGTGGCGGCCCGTGAGGCGCAACTGCGGGTGTTCTTCATGCGTCACACGAGCCTGCCGGTGGAGGTGGCGGGCGCTGGCCAGCTCCGGGCGGGCCGTGCGCTGCAACGCGCCGCGAGCTACGCCGAAGTGACGGCGATGTTCCTGCCGGGTTCGCCCGCGCACGAGATCATCCCGGAGCTGGCGCCGTTGCCGAGTGAGGCCGTGCTGGACAAGCTGGGTATGTCGGCATTCGAGGGCTCGGCGCTGAACTTCGCGCTGCGCGACTGCGGCATCCAGGCCATCGCCGTCGTCGGGGCGGTGCTGGAATTGGGCATCGCACCGACTGTGCGGCACGCGGTCGACCTCGGGTACCTTCCGGTGGTGATCGGCGACGCCTGCTACACCCTTGAGCGCGGCGGCGAGACGCTGGCGGCACTGGCCCGTTTCGTCCCGGTGACCGACACTGACACGTTCTGCGCGACCCTGCAGAAGTCAGCGGGGCACAGCAGGGTGGACGCATGAGGATCGGGGTGATCGGTGCGGGTCGCATCGGCGGCAACATCGCCGAGCGCTGGAGCGCAGCGGGTCACGAGGTGGTACTCAGCTTCTCTCGGTCGCCGGAGCGGCTCGCCGAGCAGGCCGCGAGCATGGGAACTCGCGCGGTCAGCCCGGCCGAGGCCGCGGCCTTCGGCGAGGTGGTGCTTCTGTCCGTGCCCTGGCCCGCGCTCGACGCCGCGCTGGAGCAGGCCGGGTCGCTGGCCGGCCGCCTAGTCGTCGACACAACCAACCCGTTCGGTCCCGACGGCCTTGTGACGTTCGCCGACGGCAGGACGGCAGCACAGACCAACGCCGCCCGGCTCGTTGGTGCCCGATACGCCAAGGCGTTCAACACCCTAACGTCGGCGTTTCAGCGCGCTGTGGGCGCGGACCCGGAACGCGTACTCGCGATGTTCTACGCGAGCGACGACGACGGCGCTGCGGCGATGACGCACGAGCTCGTCGCCACGTGCGGTTTTGTCCCGACCCGGTTGCCGTGGAGCCGGGTCGCGCTGCTGGAGGCCCCGCGCCGCGATGGAGCGGTGTACGGCGAGGAGTACCGGCCCCAGGACGCAGCGCGGATCGCCGAAGCGGCCACAACGGATCCCTCGGCGGCCGCCCGGTTGGCCGTGGAACTGCGGCGTGCCGACTGATCCGATACCGATTGATCCCGCGTTCACTGGTCGGGCCGCAGCTGTGTGCGGCCCGACCAGGACCAGTCAGGCTGGCGTGGCCACCTTCTTGATGAACGCGTCCGCTAGTGCCGTGGAGGAGTACGGGTTCTGCCCGGTGAGCAGAGCACGGTCCTCGACCACGCACGAGCCCCATATCAGCGAGGCCTTCTCGTACCGCGCCCCGAGCCGCTCCAGCTCCACTTGCAACACGAACGGGAGCTGCCCCGCCATGTCGGTCACGAGTTCCTCGTCGTGCGAGAACGCGGTCATGCGATAGCCTCGCAGCGGCCACTGTCCTTCGGAGTCGCGCAGTGGCAGCAGGGCCGACTGGCCGTGGCATACCACAGCGAATGGCTTCTCATCTTGCAGCACCCAACGCACGATCTGGGTCATACCCGCGTCGTGCGGCATGTCGTCCATCGCGCCGTGACCGCCGCTGATGTAGACCCCGACATATCCCGCGAGCTTTTCGTGCGTGATATCGCCGATGTCCATGGGATGCTTCAGCACTGCCAGCGAGTCGATAGTCGACCGGTAGTGCGCGACGTTTTCCTCGTCGCGGTCCGGTGAGCCCACCGGCCGGGTGGCGCCGACCGTCTGGGGCGTGAGGCTGCCCTGGTCGGGGGTGGGTACCACGCCACCGATGGTGGCAACGTCGACCTCGAAGCCCTCTTCGATGAAGCGCTCGTAAGGTACCACGAACTCCTCCGCCCAGAAGCCGGAGGCGTGTTTCTTGCCGTCAAGCAACGTCAGCGTGCTCGACTTCGTCAGGAGAATCAGGATCTTTGCCATAACCGATGGTCCTCTCACCGTGGGGTCGCGACATAGTCCACAGGAAATATGTCCGGCTGGGACTGCAGCGTGTAGCGGCAGCGGAGCGCGCATCCACGAGAGCTCCCGCTGCAACAATGCTTCCCTGCGGAGAATCGACGGTCAACTCTCGGTGTTACGAAGTACGACGTAATAAATACCCAAGTGGCTCACCACAGGTTCCTGCGACCACCACCAGCGCGACCTACCTCAATCGTTCACGAAGTGATGAAGTGTCCCGGAGCGGGCCAGCAGCTCAGTCGCGATACTCGGGCACCGGCTCCTCGGCGACGGCGTCGTCGCTGCGGCGCCGCAGCGACTCATAGCCAATCAGCGCCGCGCAGCAGGCCGCGACGGCGCACACTGCGGCCGATGCCGGGAGCAGTTCCAGCAGCGGCGAGCTGGCCAGTACCCCGGTTGCCAGCACGATCCGCGCCACGTTCCACGTGTCCGTGGTGCGCAGCCGGAACGCGACTTGGGCGAGCACGAACAGCGCCACGCCCCCGGTCAACGTCCACAGCGGCAACCCGCTCAGTGTCTCGCCAGCAGGATAGGTCTCGATGTCGGACACGTAGGTCATGGTCTTCTTCAGCCCGAGGGCCAGCAGCACGATGCCCGCCACCATCGGCAGGTGCAGGAAGGTGTAGCCGTCGCGGGCCAGTGCGGCGCGCTCGCGGCCTTGTGCGCGGGCCAGAGCCGCCTCCGACCGTTCGGCTACCACCGTGAAGTACATCCACCACAGGCAGCAGGAGATGGCCAGACCGCCCAGTGCGGTGCCGACGATCAGCCAGGACATCGGCGCTCCAGCGATGCCTATCCCGATAGCGACGATCGACTCGCCGAACGCGACGATGATGATCAGGCCGTGCCGCTCGGCGAAGTGCTGCGGTGACTCCAGCCGCCAGCTCCCACCGCCATTGACGAAGACGCCGACGTAGTCGATGCACAGCGCCGCGGCCCACAGCCCGAGCTGCAAGGCACCGTCGGTTAAGGCCGCGGTCGCGAGCAGCGCAGTCCCGGCGAGCATCGGGACCGACATGCGCCGCAGGACTGTCAGCAAGTCGCGGTCGCCCCGACCGGCGAGGGCGTAGGCGCCGATGTGCAGCAGACGGACTGCCAGGTAACAGCCCGCGAACAGCAGCGGACCGTCGAGCCCACCCGGCAGGTCGTCGAACGACTCCGGGATGGTCAGGGAGATCAGAAACATCACCGTCATTGCAGCGAGCATGATGATCCGGTTGTGCCCGACGTCGGCACGCATGGTGGTAGCCAGCCACGCGTAGCAGCACCAGCACCACCACAGCACCATGAGCACAAGCAAGCCCTGGGTCAGGCCCAGAAGGGTTGGGTGGTCCGCGAGCAGCGCCGTCACTTGCGTGATGGCGTAGACGAACACCAGGTCGAAGAAAAGCTCGAGAGTGGTGACGCGGTGGCCCTGCGCCACCGCGTGATCCGGACGCCCGACCGCGGTCATGATCGCCTCTTCCGTTGGTGTCAGTGATGCGTGCCAGCGCAGGCGGCGGGCTAGCGCAGGGGGATGGGTAGCCATCTGAGCGCCCGGGCTCGGACGGACTTGAGCGTAGATGCTCAGGAGGCGGATCGAGCAATGATTCTCTGGCGACGGCACGCACAGTCTGACCGTGCCTGTCGTACTTCCTCTCGCGCCCGGTCGAAACCGGTGGCGCAGGGTCAGGCGGGCAACGGTTGCCTTCATGCCGTGGACAATGGCAGCCGGTCCTTCAGCTACAGTTTGTAATAGTGTAAGTATCCTGCGTGCGAACGTTCGTGGGGGAACTAGCTCATGGGTGACTAGCCCGTGAGTGACTAGTACGTTCGGCCTAGCCAGACAGATCCTCCATGGACCCCGTTCACCACGGCAAGCCACTCCTAACCGTTCCGGAGAACACTGTGAAGATCATCGCCTGCGACCGCTTCAAGCCCGGTGTGACGCTGGAGACCATCACCCCGTGGCTCCCGCAAGAGGTCGCCCATGTATGGCGGCTGTGGAAGGCCGGCATCGTCCGTGAGAACTATGCGCGCGCTGACGAGCCCGGCGTCGTTATCGTGTTCGAGCTCGACAGCGTCGAGGAGGCCCGACGCTACGTCGACGACTTCCCGCTCAGTAGAGCGGGGTACCTCGAGTGGTTCTTCATTCCTGTCGTGGTACCGCTGCCGATCGAGGCGCTGTTCCGTGACGATGTCGACATCGCTGAGCCCTACGACCGGACCCTGGCCGGTTGACGACGGCGCGCGAAAGGAGCAGAACATGCATCAGCACCGTGGCTTGGAGATCCGCTGCGGACTGGACGAGATCTGCGGCGACCCGCAGCGGCTGGCGCTGCTTGTCTACGACATGCAGGTAGGCATCCTCAGCCAAATCGAGGACGGCGCGCGGATCACGGAGAACGTCGTCCGCGTCCTTTCGGCCGCCCGTCGGGCCAGCGTGCGGACGTTTTACACCCGGCACATGACCCTCCCGCTGGAAGTGGCCGGCATGTCCGCGGTCCGCACTGCCATGGCCTGGCAGCGTAAGTCCAGCCCGCAGCAGATCGTGTCGACTTTCCCGCGGGACTCGCCGCAGTTCGCGCTCGTGCCGGAGCTGGATCCGCAGCCGGACGAGGTCATCCTCGACAAGATCGCGATGTCGGCGTTCGTCGGGACCCCGTTGGAGATCGCGCTGCGGGACTGCGCGGTCGAGGCCATCGCCATCGTCGGCGTGGCGCTGGAGGTCGGCATTGAGCCGACCGCGCGGCACGCAACGGATCTCGGTTTCCAGCCCATAGTGGTAACCGATGCGTGCGGCCACGGCGACGCTACGGCAGCGCGACGATCACTCGCGGCGCTGCAGTTCGCCGGCGGCATCCTGCAGACCGACACCAGCACGCTCGCCGCGCTCCTTGACGGTTGTGCCATCGCGCAGCGTTGACCTACACCAGAGCACGGCGGCCGCTTGGGAGTTCACCAATCCACGTCCGCCTCCGCGCAGAACGCACCAAGCGCCTACTCTTATCGGATCGTCCAGCCCGGCCACGGAGCGATGCGTCGTGCGGGACCGGGGCCGGCGTAGTCTGCTCCGGTGGCGCAGCATGTCGCCCGACGCCGGTGGGCCCCGTTCGTGGTGGTGTTCGTGGTGCTCGCTGGCGCGGTGGGGGCCGGGGTGCTGGTGCGCGACCTGCAGCCCGCCGCCGGAGTGGCTCGGCATGGCTCGACTGGCAACAAGGCAGCGCCGAGACCGCCGGAGCCAGGGTCGGCCACCGTCGTGCTCGTCGAGGATGTCGCGCTGCATCCGGACGCCGATCAGATCCGGAAGGTGCTGCAGAAGTATTTCGACGCGATCAACGCCGGTGACTACCAGCTCTGGCGCAGCGCCGTCATCCCGCAGTGGGCGCGGGATCTCGGGGAAGGCGCCTGGCACGGTCAATACCGGTCCACTCTGGATGGCAGCATCGTGGTGCACCGGCTGGAACGCCGAGCCGGCGGTGGGCTTGTCGCATTGACCTCGTTCACTAGCCTGCAGAACCCCGCCGACGCACCGCCTGAGCTGCCGGTGAGGTGTCTGCGGTGGTGGGTGTCCTACCCCCTGATCGGCGAAGGCGACCAGCTGCGGCTGGGCCCCAGCTCGCCGAGCATGAACCTGCGGGCAGCCTGCTGACGTTATAGCGGGATGTTGCCGTGCGCACCGCGGCCCGCGGGTGCTGCGGCCAGCGCTTCGGCCAGGCGTCGCCGGGTCTGCGCCGGCTTGATCACCTCGTCCACCACTCCGATCGCCACGGCGCGGTCGACGCCGCCGACGATCTGTTCGTGGTGCTCAGCGAGTTTGGCGTGCAACGCCTCGCGCTCGTCCTCCGCCGCCGCAGCCAACGCTTTGCGGTGCAGGATGCCTACTGCGGCCTTGGCGCCCATCACGGCAACCTGGGCGTCGGGCCAGGCGAAAACCTGGGTCGCGCCCAGCGACCGGGAGTTCATGGCGATGTAGGCACCGCCGAAGGCCTTGCGAGTCACCAGAGTGACTCGGGGGACGATCGCTTCGGCGAAGGCGTGCAGCAGCTTGGCGCCGCGACGCACCACACCGTCCCACTCCTGACCGACGCCGGGCAGGTATCCGGGCACGTCGACCAGGACAAGCAGGGGTATCCCGCCCGCGTCGCACATCCGGACAAAGCGTGACGCCTTCTCCGCCGACGCCGAGTCCAGGCACCCCCCTAGCCGCAGCGGGTTGTTCGCGATCACCCCAACGGTTCGCCCAGCGATTCTGCCCAGCCCCACCACGATGTTGGGAGCCCATTTGGGTTGCAGCTCAGCGAACCCGCCGGTGGGATCGGGCTCGTCCAGTACGGCGTGCAGCAAGGGGCGAACGTCGTAGGCGCGTTGACGCTCGGCGGGCAGGTACTCGGACAGGTCGGCCTCCTCGCGGATCGAGTGCAGGTCGAACATCCCAGGGCGAGCGAACAGGCCGGCGATATGACGGGCTCGCAGCAACGCGTCGGCCTCGGAGGAGGCAACCACGTGCGCCACGCCGGATTTCTTGCCGTGCGCGCTGGGACCGCCCAACGCCTCCATGTCGATCTGCTCGCCAGTGACGCTGCGAACCACGTCCGGACCGGTGACGAACACCCGGCCCTCCGGTGCCATGATCACGATATCGGTGAGCGCAGGGCCGTAGGCGGCTCCCCCCGCAGCGGCGCCGAGGACCACGGAGATCTGTGGCACTCGCCCGGAGGCCCGGACCATGGCGGCGAACACCTGACCGACAGCGTCGAGAGCTTCCACACCCTCAGCCAGCCGTGCCCCCCCGGAGTGCCATAACCCGATCACCGGCGACCGCTCTCGGATCGCGGTGTCGATGGCCTCCACGATGTGCCGGCAGCCCTCCGAGCCCATCGCACCACCCATCATGGTCGCGTCAGTGCAGTAGGCGATCACCTTGGCCCCGTCGATGCGGCCGCGGGCGGCGAACGCTCCGCTGCTGTCCCGGGGACGCAGCGACACCACTGTGTCCGGGTCGAACAGACACTCCAGACGTAGTTCCGGGTCCCGCGGATCAGTTGCTTCGCCATTGCCGGACCGGCCATCCGCGGAATGGGCAGCTGCGTGGGCATGATGAGCCAGAGCTGTCATCGGTGATCTCCTTGCAATGGAGTGCCTTACCTGGGGCCGGTCAGGCCGAGGTGAAGGCGAGCGCGACGTTGTGCCCGCCGAACCCGAACGAGTCGTTGACGGCGGCGCGTAACCTCACCTCGCGGGCGGAGCCGGTCACGACGTCGAGCTGTACACCCGGGTCGGGGTTCTCCAAGTTCAGCGTCGGGGGTACGACACCATCCCGCAGCGCCAACACGCAGGCCAGTCCTTCGACCGCGCCAGCGGCACCGATCAGGTGACCCAATGCCCCCTTGGGCGCGGTGACCACCGCGTGGTCGCCGACGGCGGCCCGGATCGCGGCCGCCTCCGCGACGTCGCCAACCGGGGTGGCGGTGGCGTGCGCGTTGACGTGCCCGACGTCGGCCTTGTCCAGCCCTGCGGTGCGCAGCGCAGCCGAAATCGCTCGGCCGGCTCCGATGCCTTCCGGTTCGGGCCCGGTGATGTGGTAGCCATCGGAGCTGGTGCCCACCCCGGCCAGCCGACCGTGCCGGGCGGCTCCACGAGCCGCAGCGAACTCCGCCCGTTCAAGTACCATCACCCCGGCACCCTCGCCGAGCACGAACCCGTCCCGCGCGATATCAAACGGGCGGGAGGCCCGTTCGGGCTCGTCGTTGCGGGTGCTCATGGTCCGCATCTGAGCAAACCCAGCCAACGTGATGGGGACGATGCACGCCTCGGCTCCGCCAGCTACCACCACGTCGACTTCCCCGGCCCGCAGCATCCGCCACGCGATGACCAGTGCTTCGGCACCGGAGGCGCAGGCGGCGACTGGGGCATGCACCCCGCCACGAGCGTGGAGGTCCAGACCGACATGCGCGGCTGGGCCGTTGGGCATGAGCATCGGGATGGTCAGTGGCGAAACCTTACGCATTCCCGCGGTTTCGAGCAGGTCGTCCTGCCCGAGCAGGGTCAGCGCACCACCGATACCAGTGCCGATCACGACAGCCAGCCGCTCTGGTTCCACGTCCGGTACACCAGCGTGCCGCCAGGCTTCTCGTGCGGCGATCATCGCGACCTGCTCGCAACGGTCCCAGCGGCGGGCCTGCACCCGCGGGAGTGAGTCGGTCGGATCGACCGCCAGCTTCGCGGCGATCCGCACGGGTAAGTCGAAGCGATCAACCCAGTCCTCGGTCAGCGCGACGACTCCGCTCTTGCCGGCGCGCAGGGCGTCCCAGGTCGATGCGACGTCCCCGCCGAGCGGGGTAGTCGCCCCGAGCCCAGTGACGACAACCTCAGTGGTCATTACGCCTCCGCGGGAGAAGTACGCCAGCACGCGTCATCGCGCCTTCGCGGGGATGAGGACGTCGGCGTCATGTGGTCTTGGCGACGTAGTCCACCGCGTCACCGACGGTCTTGAGGTTGGCCAGCACATCGTCAGGCACCTTGACGCCGAAGTAGTCTTCCACCTGCACGGCGATCTCCACCATGGACAGAGAGTCGATGTCCAACTCGTCCACGAAGGACTTCTCCGGGGTGATCTCGTTCTTCTCGATGCCCGCCACCTCGTGCACAATCTGGGCAAGGCCATGGAGGATCTCCTCGTTCGTCACTGGCATGTGTCCCTTCTGTCGGTCACCGATGATCGGGCTGTCGGTCACCGGTGATCGGGGCCGACGGCCCCGCGCTGCGATGTATTCTCCCGATGCGGAGCGTGGGTTCAGGGCAGTACCCTTTCACGGCAGGACCACCGCCTGGCCTGCATAAGACAGTCCAGCGCCGAACCCGATCAGCAGAGCGAGGTCTCCTGAACGGACTCGACCTTCGGCTCGCATGTGGTCCAGCGCGAGTGGTATCGACGCCGAGGACGTGTTGCCCGAGTGGACGATATCGTCGGCCACCACCATGTCCTCGCGGGCTCCGGCCGCCCGCATACGCTTGGCGATGGCCTCAACGATGCGCAAGTTGGCCTGATGCGGCACCAGCACGTCGACGTCCGCCGGAGCGAGTCCGGCCAGCTCCAACGCCCGCAGCGCCACCGGTGCGATCTTCGTGATCGCCCACCGGTACACCTCCTGGCCTTCCTGGCGGATGAAGGAGTTGCGGTCGGCCACCACGATGGTGTCTACCAGGTCGCCGGCGCTGCCGGCGGCAATCGGGCCGATCCCGGGCGGCTCGTCGTGGTCAACCGGGCCGAGAACCGCTGCGCCCGCGCCGTCAGCGAAGATAATGCACGTGGCGCGCTCCATCGGGTCCACCCAGTCGGACAGCTTCTCCGCGCCGATCACCAGCACGTGCCGCGCGGAGCCGGCGCGGATCATGTCGGATGCGGTGCCCAGCCCATAGCAGAAGCCAGCGCAGGCGGCGTTGATGTCGAAGGCAGGGGCGGCACGTGCCCCGATCCGGTCCGCGGTCTGCCCGGCCGCGTTGGGTATGTACGAGGGCATGGTGCAGGTCGCGACCAGCACTGCGTCGATATCGGCGGGGGCCAGCCCGGCGTCGGCGAGCGCCTTGGCGCCCGCATCGACTGCCATGTCAACCACTGACTCGTCTTTGCGGGCGAAGCGCCGTTCGGCGATGCCCACCCGGCTGCGGATCCATTCGTCGGTGGTCTGCACCCCGCGGGCGGCGATGTCGGCGTTGGTCACAATCTGCTCGGGTTGCCTGCTGCCCAGACCGAGGATGCGTGCACCAGCGGTCGGGGCGAGCTGCCGAAGGAGGAGGCTCACGCTACTATTCCTGAGTAGTCGGCCCCTGAGTGGTCCGTTCCTGAGTGGGCACAAAGCAGACCGGCGATCTTGTCGAGGTCCTCGGGTGCCTTCAGCGCCAGCGTGACTGTGCCCTTGAAGTCTCGTTTAAGCAGGCGGGACAGCTTACCAGCGGGCGGAAGCTCGACCGTTGCGGTAACGGTCAAGGCGCGCAGCGTCGCCATACAGGAGTCCCAGCGGACCGGCTTGGTCACCTGCTCGATCAGTCGTCGCAGCATCTCTGCGCCCCCGGTCACCACTTCTCCGTCGGCGTTGGACAGCAGCGGGCGCGCCGGGTCCTTGACGATGAGCTGGGCGGTGTACTGCGCCAGTGCGTGCTCGGCTGGGGCCATGAACCGGGTGTGGAACGCCCCGGCAACAGGCAACGGCATCACGCGTGCCTGGGCAGGTTTGTGCTGCGCCAGGGCCGCCAGCGCATCGATGCGGCCCGCGGCGACGATCTGCCCGGCGCCGTTGCGGTTGGCCACGTCCAGCCCCAACTGGGCCAGCACCGCCGTGACATCCTCGGGGTCGCCCCCGAGTACCGCGGACATCCCGGTCGGCTCCAGCGCGCACGCGGTGGCCATTTCCTGGCCCCGGACGGCCGCGAGCGCGACGGCCTCGTCGGTGGTGAGCACCCCCGCCACGGCTGCTGCGGCGAGTTCCCCCACCGAATGCCCGGCGACCGGTGCCTCGGTTGGCAGCTCCACCCGCCGTGCCAACTCCTCGGCGGCGAGCAGCGACAGCGCCACGGTCAGTGGCTGAGTCACTGCGGTGTCCTTGATTTCCTCGGCATCCGCCGTGGTGCCGAGCCACCGAAGATCCAGTCCGGTGGTCTCCGACCACGCCGCGACCCGCTCTTGCGCACCCTCCAGCGCCAGCCAAGGCACCAGCATGCCAGGGGACTGGGCACCTTGTCCTGGTGCGAGCAGCGCGATCACCCGGTCCACTGAACACCCTGCCCGGCTACGGCCGGGATGCTGTCGTTCACGAAGTCCACCGACGCATTCTTGTCGAGTATCTACAAACCCCCATTCACCAAACGTCGCCTTGACAAACCTCGCGGCCTCAGCCCGCAGAGGGAAGCACCGAACGGTAGGCCTGCGCCGACCAGCGCCGAGAGCGGTGCCACCACCCCATCACCACAGGCCGCGGGATCGGGCCAGCCGACCGACCGCCAGGCCCACTCGCAGCACGAGCCCATCCCGCGGGTCGCCGGGCACTCGCCCGGTGATGTCGGTGATCCGGCGTAACCGGTAGCGGACCGTGTTGGGGTGAACGAACAACCGCCGGGCGCAGGCCTCCAGTACTCCGCCGGCATCGAAGAATGAGTCAAGCGTCTCAATCAGCCCACCGCTGGCCGCCGCCAGCGGACGCATCACCTGATCGACCAGCAGGCGCTCGGCCTCCGGGTCCCCGGCCAACGCGCGCTCGGGAAGTAGCTCGGCGGCCGGTACCGGGCGCGGCGCCGTTGGCCAGGCCGCCACCGCGCGCAGCCCGGACAAGGCGTCGGCGGCGCTGCGGTGCGCCTCGGCCAGCGACGGAACCGTCGGCCCGACGACCACCGGACCCTCACCGAACGGCTCGATCATCCATCGATGGTCTTCCGGCGGGTCGAGTCTGCCGCTGACGACTAACACCAGGCGGGACCCCTGCACACCGACGAGCACCCCGCGGCCGGTGCGAACGGCGATACCCCGGATGTCGGCGAGCAGTTCCGGCGGCTCGTCCGGCGGTGGATTGCCCACGAGCACCGTCGCTGGGGCCGCGGGTTCCAAACCCAGTGCCGCCGCGCGGGACAGCAGCGATTCCTCGCCGTCGCCGCGCATGATGCCGTCCACCACCAGCGCTTCCAGCCGAGCGTCCCAGGCGCCGCGGGCTTCAGCGGCGCCGGCGTAGGTGCTGGCGGCGGCGAAGGCGACCTCGCGGCTATAGCGCAGCGAGGCCTCGGTGAGCACGGCACGCTCGGCGTCGTCAGCGGCGAGTTCGGGCAGCCGCTGCTCGAACACTAAGGCGGCGACCCGGACCAGCTCGACGGTCTCGCGCAGGCTGACCCAGTGGGTCAGGTCTCGCGGGGCGGTGCGAAACGCGTCAATGGTGAGCTTGATCGAATGCTGTGGATCTTTGAGCCACTCGACGAAGTTCGCCACGCTGGCCTGGGTGACCAACAGGACTCCGGCCCGCTGGTCGGCCGACAGCCGGCGGAACCAGGGGTAACGCAGCTCCATCTCGGCCACGCTGGCCGTGGCGAGCCCGCCGGAGGCCCGTGCCAGCCTGCGCAGTGTGCTGGCCGGGAGCGGGTGAGTGCTCGCCTCGATGGTCATGGGGCCAGCATCGCACGGCAACGGGGAATGGCTTTGCGCGATAGTGTTTGACGATGGTCAGCTCGCCATCGAAGCTCGTGTCCCACGTTGACGTCCGCCGGGCGGGGGAGCGCAAGCACACCGCGATCGACTGGCTGGACTCCTGGCACAGCTTTTCTTTCGGTCGCCACTTCGACCCGGCAAATACCCACTTCGGCCTGCTGTTGGTGAACAACGATGACATCGTGCAGGCTGGCATGGGGTTTGAACTCCACCCGCACCGCGATATGGAGATCGTCACTTGGGTGTTGGACGGTTCGCTGGTGCATCAGGATTCTCAGGGCAACTCCGGGGTGATCTATCCCGGGCTCGCCCAGCGGATGAGCGCAGGCACCGGGATCCAGCATTCCGAGAAGAACGACTCCTGGCGGTTAGGTGCCCCAAAGCCGGATGCCCCAAAGCCGGATGCACAGCGGCACGATCACGACGTGCACTTCGTACAGATGTGGATTCCTCCGGATACCCGCTCCATTGACCCCAGCTATGAGCAGCTGGACATCAACAGCGAGTTGGGCCCGGTCAACGCGGGATCGGGCGAGCTCGTGGTGGTGGCGTCCGGAATGGACGCTCACCGCGACCGTAGGGCGATCTCCATCCGGCAGCAGCATGCGGCGCTGCATGCGGCGCGGCTGCCACCCGGTGCAAGCGTCGACTTGCCGGCTGCCGCGTTTGTGCACCTATTCATCGCCCGTGGGGCGGTGGATCTGGAAGGTACCGGGTCGCTCGAGACCGGCGACGCGGCCCGGATGACCGCAGCCGGTGGCCAACGGGTCACTGCCCGAGGCGCCGGTGCCGAGGTGCTGGTCTGGGAGATGGTCGCGCGGCTCGCCGCCTAGCGCTCGAGCTATTCAGGCCACGCCAGGATCGGAGGTTTGGGGTCCGGCGGCTTGGGGGTCGTCGATGCGGTAGCGGCGAGCTGCCTGGGCGACGATGGGCTGGCCCACCTCGCCGCGGCGGGCCAGCGCGGCGAGCGCGGCAACCGTGATCGATTCGGCATCGACGAGGAAGTGTCGCCGCGCCGCCGGGCGGGTGTCGGAGAAGCCGAAACCGTCCGTGCCGAGGGTGATCAGATCGGTGGGTACCCACGGACGGATGAGGTCAGGCACCGCGCGCATCCAGTCCGACACTGCGACCAGCGGACCCGCTGCGCCGTGCAACGCACAGGTCACGTGCGGCACCCGGGGTTCGGCCTCGGGATGCAGCAGGTTGTGCCGGTCGACCTCGACAGCTTCGCGACGCAGTTCCGTCCACGATGTCGCTGACCACACGTCGGCCTGCACGTCCCACTCCTGGGCCAGAATTTCCTGAGCTCGCAGCGCCCACGGCAGCGCCACTCCAGAGGCGGCGAGCTGCACCGCTGGCTTGCCAGGGCCCGGTGCTGGCGCTGGCGCGTACCGGTACAGGCCGCGTAGCAGGGCTTCGACGTCGAGGTCCGCGGGCTCTGCCGGCTGCCGGTAGGGCTCGTTGTAGATGGTGAGGTAGTAGAAGACGTTCGGATCGCGCGTAGCGTCCTCGCCATACATCCGGCGCAGCCCGTCGCGGACGATATGGGCGATCTCGAAGCCCCACGCCGGATCGTAGGCCACCACAGCGGGATTGGACGCGGCGAGTAACAGGGAGTGCCCGTCGTTGTGCTGTAAACCCTCGCCGACCAGCGTGGTGCGCCCGGCGGTCGCGCCGAGCAGAAATCCGCGGGTCATCTGGTCGCCGGCCGCCCACAGGCCGTCGCCGGTGCGCTGGAAGCCAAACATCGAGTAGAAGATGTAGACCGGGATCAGCGGCTCGTTGTGCGTGGCGTAGGAGGTACCTGCCGCGGTGAACGATGCGGTGGAGCCCGCCTCGTTGATGCCCTCATGGAGGATCTGGCCCTGTTCACTTTCCCGGTAGGCCAGCATCAGCTCGGCGTCCACCGAGGTGTAGAGCTGGCCGTGCGGGTTGTAGATCTTCTGCGTGGGGAACATCGAATCCATGCCGAACGTACGTGCTTCGTCCGGGATGATCGGCACGAATCGCGGCCCGATCTCGGGATCCTTGATCAATTCACGGAGCTGCCGGACGAACGCCATCGTGGTGGCGACCTCCTGCTTACCCGACCCACGGCGCAGCAGGTCGTAGACCCTGCCGCCGGGCAGCACCAGGGTCTTGGACTTGGTCCGTCGCTCAGGAAGGAAACCGCCGAGCGCCCGGCGGCGCTCGCACATGTACTGGATCTCCGGCGCGTCCGGCCCCGGATGGTAGTACGGCGGCAGTGTGGGGTTCTCCTCGAGCTGCGCATCGGAGATGGGGATGCGTTGGGCATCGCGAAGGAGCTTGAGATCCTCCAGGGCGAGCTTCTTCATCTGGTGGGTGGCGTTGCGCGCCTCAAAGTGTGGGCCCAGACCGTAGCCCTTAATGGTCTTGGCCAGGATCACCGTGGGCTGGCCGTGGTGCTGGGTGGCGGCCTGGTAGGCAGCGTAGACCTTGCGGTAGTCGTGCCCACCGCGCTTGAGGTTCCAAATGTCGGCGTCAGACAGGTCTTTGACGAGTTCCTTGGTGCGCGGGTCACGACCGAAGAAGTGCTCCCGCACGTAGCCGCCGTCGTTGGCCTTGTAGGTCTGATAATCACCGTCGGCTGTGACGTTCATCAAGTTCACCAGCGCGCCCTGCCGGTCGGCGAAGAGCAGGCCGTCCCACTCGCGACCCCAGATCACCTTGATGACGTTCCAGCCAGCGCCGCGGAAGAACGACTCCAGCTCTTGGATGATCTTGCCGTTGCCCCGGACCGGACCATCGAGGCGCTGCAGGTTACAGTTCACCACGAAGGTGAGGTTGTCCAGCCCTTCGATGGCCGCAACCTGGATCTGTCCCCGGGACTCCGGCTCGTCCATCTCACCGTCGCCGAGGAAGGCCCATACGTGCTGGTCGGAGGTGTCCTTGAAGCCGCGGGCGTGCAAGTAGCGGTTGAGCCGGGCCTGGAAGATCGCGTTGATCGGGCCCAGCCCCATCGAGACGGTAGGGAACTCCCAGAAGTCCGGCATCAGCCGCGGGTGCGGGTAGGACGGTAGGCCGCCACCCGGGCCGGCGTGTGAGAATTCCTGGCGGAACCCATCGAGCTGGGCCGCGGACAGCCGGCCCTCCAGGAACGCCCGAGCGTAGATACCGGGAGACGCGTGTCCCTGGATGAAAACCTGATCTCCACCGCCGGGATGGTCCTTGCCCCGGAAGAAGTGATTGAAGCCCACCTCGTAGAGTGCGGCCGAGGAGGCGTAGGTGGAGATATGACCACCGACGCCAACCCCGGGACGCTGCGCCCGATGCACCATCATCGCCGCGTTCCACCGGATCCAGGCGCGGTAGCGTCGCTCGGTGTCCTCGTCACCGGGGAACCACGGCTCGTTTTCGGTGGGAATGGTGTTGACGTAGTCCGTGCTGGTCAACGAGGGCACGCCGACGCCGGTCTCGCGGGCCCGTTCGAGCAGTCGCAACATGAGGTACCGCGCCCGCTGCTTGCCCTCGGACAGCACCGCGGAGTCAAAGGCCTCCAGCCACTCTGCGGTCTCGTCCGGGTCGATGTCCGGCAGGTGTGCCGCCATCCCGTCGCGGATGACCCGCACCCGAGCGGGCGTGCGATCTTTCGGCATGGCCAAGGGGTCTCCTCGCCTCAAACTATCGTGGTACGCCGGCCTGCGGTAGCGTCGAACCAGTTACCCATAACATCGTGCCCCATGCTTGTCGATCTCGTGATCGGGTGTCACCCCTCTCCACAACTAGCCATCTGGGCAACCCCGGATCGGCGTGTCCCGCTGCTGGCAGTTGCGCGCCAGCCGGAATGCAGTGTTCGCTGGGACGCTATCGAGTAATAGATCGCCGGGCGGCTGCCGCCGGGCTGGATGTTGTGGAGGGGTGAACACCGTGGTCGCCGCTGCGGCGGGAGACACCGGCAAACTCGGCGTTGCCGAGAGGCTCGGGATCGAATCGGACATGGTCGTGCAGGAGCTCGGCTGGGACCACGACGTCGACGACGACGTCCGTGCGGCGATCGAGGAGGTGATCGGTGCTGACCTGGTCGACGAGGACTCCAACGAGATCGTCGATGTGGTGTTGCTGTGGTGGCGTGACCAGGACGGCGATCTCGTGGACACCCTCGTCGACGCCCGGGCGCCGTTGGCAGATAATGGCGTGATCTGGGTGTTCACGCCCAAGACCGGCCGGGACGGTCATGTTGAGCCCTCGGACATCGCCGAAGCGGCCCTGACGGTCGGTTTGGCGCAGACGTCCAACATCAGCGTGAGCGACGACTGGACAGCCACCAGGCTGGCCGCGCTGAAAGCGGCCAAGTCCAAACGCTAAACCGGGGAGACCCGGTGCGGGGAGACCTCACGCCACCCGGCGCGAGGTCAGGATTGAGTCGAGGAGGGTTGAGCGCATGCCGCTGAAGATCGGGGATCAGGCGCCGGATTTCACCCTGATGGATCAGAACAATCAGGAGTGGACGCTGTCGGAGTTCCGCGGTGACCGCAACGTGCTCGTGGTGTTCTACCCGGTGGCCTTCAGCCCCATCTGCACCGGTGAGCTCTGCCAGCTCCGCGACGACCTTGCGGAATTCCAGAACTCCGATGTGCAGGTGCTGGCGGTGTCGGTGGACTCGGGATACGCGCTGAAGGCCTGGTCGGAGCAGGAGGGTTACGACTTCCCCCTGCTGTCCGACTTCTGGCCACACGGCAAGGTTGCGCAGGACTACGGGGTGTTTCACGACGCGGAGGGCATCGCTAACCGGGGTACCTTCCTGGTGGACACTGACGGCATGATCCGCTTCGCCGAGATCAACCAGCCCGACGAAGCTCGTGACCAGACCGCCTGGAAACAGGCCCTGGCTACGTTGCCAGCGTGAACACCGTGCCACCCGGGTTCCCGGGGGCATCGGGCGCATAGCTCAGCGGAAGAGCGCTCGCCTTACAAGCGAGAGGCCGCAGGTTCGACCCCTGCTGCGCCCACCAGGAAAAACGACTCAGCACAAGATCGTCAATAGACCTCGATGTAGCAGTCATGTAGCAACGACTCCTCATCACTCGGCATCCCAATCGATCTTGTCGAGAGCTTGGCGCATGGTGTCGAGGTTGGTGTGTGCGTAGATCTTCATCGTCACCTCCAGGTCGGCGTGCCGGGCGATCGCCTGGACCACATGCGGAGGGGTGCCCAGTTCGAGCAAGAGGCTCACGACTGTGTGTCTGAGGTCGTGTAGGCGGACTCCCGGCAGCCCGGCCCGCACTCGGATGCCTTCCCAGTGGGTGTTGAGGGCTCGGGGCTCGATGGGTGTACCGATACCTGTTGTGAAGACCAGATCGTGCTCGGTCCATAACTGGCCAGCGTCGTCACGTACCGTGGCCTGGTGCTCTCGTTGTTCGAGCAGCATTGCACGAGTGATCTTGGGTAGGGGTATCACAGCGTCTGAGGCGTCCGTCTTCGTCTCACCGATGATCAATCGACCAGACACCCGCTGTACCGTCTGGGCGACTTGCAGGGTGTTCTTTGCGAAATCGATATCGTTCCATCTGAGCCCGAGTAGCTCGCCGCGGCGCAGGCCAAGCGTTGCGGCGAGTACGTACACGGGGTAGAAACGAGTTTCCTTGGCCTCCGAGAGAAGTCTTTTGACATCGTTGACCGGAAGGCCCTTGCCGACCTTGTAGCGTGGAGTGGGGATTTGGACAAGTTTGGCGACGTTTCGGGTGATGAGTTCCTCGCGTTCAGCGTTGCTGAGCGCGTTGCGCAATACCGCGTGGATGTACTGTATCTGTCGACGGGAGGGTGTCCGAGCGCAGCAGCGACCGGCGGAACAGCACCGCTTCGCTTCCGCATGGTTTTTGTCGTAGCCGTTGGCGCAACACAGGCACTTCTGTCGACAGACCGCGATCAGGTGACGTACGTCCGCGCCCGTGAGCTTGTCGAGTCTTTTTGTGCCCAGTACGGGGATGATGTGGAGCCGGACGGCGCTCTCGTACCCGCGCAGCGTGGTCGCCCGTTTGTGTGATGCGATCTCGCGTAGCCAGTATTCAAGGTAGTCACGAAGACTCGTGCTCCGGTCCGGCACCAGCACACCGTTGGCGGAGTCGCCCTTGATCTTGTCGAGCTTCTGTCGCACCTCATCGAAGCTGGCACCGTATACAAGGCGCCGCTTCCGCTGCCCGGTCGCTGTGTAGACGTAGGCGCTGCCCACCCAGCGATTGTCCGACGACCGCTGATAGATTGAGCCCTCGCCGTTTGAGCGACGGCGCCGTCCCTCCTGTGGTTCCATTTTCAATTTAGGCAGCCTCCTCCATGAGTCGTGCGATGTACTCATCAATGGCAACGTGTGGGATTCGACGCAGGCCGCCGATCTTGACCGACCGAAGTTGATTGGTACGGATTAACTCGAAGATCTTCCATCGACTGATCTTGAGTACCTGTGCGGCTTCCTCGACGGTGTAGACCACGATGTTCACAGGTTTCCTCTTCTATGGGTGGTGTCATACGGCGTCAAGCGGCGTCGCGGGCGGCTTGTCGTCGTTCACGCGCTCGGGCGGCGGCGGAGAGAGCGAGCGCGGTGTCTCCGGGAGTCAGGTAGCCGACCCCCGCAAATTCCCAGTGTGAGACGACAAGCGTGGTGTCGGTGTTCTCGTCGAGTAGCTCGCGCACCTGCTCGGCGGGTTGGCGCTGGCGGTAGGCCCGTCGTTCACCGCGGATCGCACCGAGGGTGGTGGAGTAACGGCGGCTCTTGGAAGCGAAATGACCACGAAAGCCGATCATGTGAACCCAGCGGCGTAGTCCCTGGTAAGCGGTGTGGTCGCCGAGTTGCCAGGCGACGCGGACTAGCTGGTCGACGTGGTGGGGGACGTGGAGGAGGGGTAGTGCTTCGGGGGTGATGTGTCGTTCGCCGAGGCCGAAGTCTTCGGCACTTTTGGTGGCGTACTTGGCGATGTAGCGCGCGGCGTGTTCGGGGGTCAGCTCGCCGGCCGGCCCGCCGTTGACGGTCTGGGTGTCGAGTTGTTCACCGAAGCGCAGCACCAGGTCGGGCCCCTCGGGTATGGCGACGGTGAGCCGCACGTGCGCGGCGACCTGGCGGATCGTCTCAGCCAGCTCAGTCGAATCGATGCTGAGTTGTGGTGGCTGGTAGTCCTCGCCGGGACCGTCGAGGCGGATGAGTGCGTGGAAGTGGACGACGCCGCGGCGTTGGAACTCCGCGACCTTCACAAACGACACCCGGCACCGCCGGGTGAACTCGGCCGCGGTCAAGCCTGACTGCTGGGCTAGCGCGCGGCGCAGGGCGATGGTGAACCGGCGCCACAGTTCCGGGGCGTGCCAGTTGAAGGCGATGTGCGCGGGGTAGTCGTAGCAGTCCGGGCAGATTGGTTGCCCGAGTCGCGGATCGTCCTCGTTATGGATGGCGGTGCACCAGGTCGGCCGCCCATGCTGGCAGAGCCGTGGTGTGCCGCGGGTGGGTCGGCATCGTGCGGGCCCGGATCGGTCGGCGCGGGTGGTGTGCACGGGCCCGAAGCTGGGCGCGGTCAGGGTGGCGAAGACCAGCGGGTGGGAGCGGATCGTGTCCGGGACGCCTTTGCGGCCGCCGGCGCCGCCGGCGTAGAGGAGCTGCCACATGTCGCCGGCGTATTCATAGGAGCAGGACGGGCAGACCGCCGCCCGTCGGTTTCCGCACCGGATCATCAGCACCCGATCCGGCTCGGCATCCGTCGAGTATGTGATCCGCCCACCGGTGGCCGATCGGTGTTCGACGCGTCCGCGGAGCCGGACCGGGTGGGAACAGTGCCCACACCGGGTGACTTGCTCGGCCCACCGGTCGAAGTCTGGCCGCTCGGCGCGGCTGACGATCTCCTCCACCATGCGCGGCGGGAGGGTAGCTGTTGGGATCATCGTTCGGCCGCGGGTGCTTCGAGGACCGGGCTGCGCGTGGTATTGGCCGCGCTCGCTGCCCAGGCACGCAGGTGTCCCAGGGGTATGGTCTTGTGGTTATCGGGTGCGAGATCGGCGAACAGAACCGGGTCGTGAGCCACGCCTCCGAACACGTCCAGTTCCACGGCGCCGGCCGGGCCGGTCAGGGTGCTGGCGATCGAGAGGTGTACCCGGTCGCCGTGTGGTGGCCGCCATGCCGTGACGGTGACCGTGGTCAGCGTGTCGGCCCAGGCCAGCAGTTGCACCGCGACATCCGCCACGGTGGCAGGGCGCATTTGCGCCGTGACCTCTGATCGGTGGCCTCTGGTCATCACCGTCAGCGACGCCGGTTGCGGCAGCTGGTGGTCAGCCAGGTGCGCGGCGAGCAGTTGCGCCGCACCCACAA
>Ga0213881_10000455_pt1 | contig 27114 bp, 28 predicted proteins | sample BarmaccoBMER_R08_FD_160104 | JGI IMG/M metagenome (GOLD analysis project Ga0213881, IMG submission 160104) | Barbacenia macrantha exposed rock microbial communities from rupestrian grasslands, the National Park of Serra do Cipo, Brazil - ER_R08 ... | reverse complement strand
CGGAACCCGCCCACCCGAGGCGACACTCGGGCCACCACCATGCCCCCAATCCCGAAAACCACCCTGCAAGATCAACACTAGCAGCGGAAGATCCACTCACCGCCTTAATCGCGGATTCGGGTCTGAGACGCATTTTCGCGTCATGCCGCGACGTTCGCGTCACGTTTCATGTCAAGTCAGAGATCATCTGAGCGGCAGGTAGCGGACCCGTCCTTCCCACTCTCCGTCGAGGCTGCACTCGGCCAGCAGCACTATCTCGTCGATCGCACGGGTGAGCGGTAGCCCGGCGCTGATCTCGAAGACGCCGGGCATCCGGAGCCCAGCGGCCAGCCGTTTGTAGGCGAAGACGGCCATTGTCGCAACATCGTGGGTCAGCAACACCCGGTTCTCGTCTGCCGCCCGCTCCAGGACCGTCGGGTCATCCGCACCACGCAACCCCACGTCTTGGATGCGCGGATGTCGATCCGGCGTCTTGACCCGCGGCGGTTGGCGGCTCAAGATCTTGCTCTCGGCCTGAACAGTGTTGGTCTGACCGAGGCCGAGTTGGCGTTGCGATGCGAGGCCGAGGCTGACGCGGCGGCCCGACGTGGACAGCACGGCACGGCGGCGTGAGGCGCGGGGAGGTCTGGAGGTTCCAGCGTGAGCGGCCCGTGCGTGAGGAGGACGTCCGCACGCCCTATCGGGTGGTCGTGACCGCGATCTATCGGATCACCGACGATCAGCCGTGGGTGCTCACGGCGTCGGTCGAGTCGGCCGATCCGGCCAGCCTGGTCGCGGTGCGTCTGGGTGAGCGGGATCCTGTGCTGGGCTGGGTCAGGGCCGACAGGCTCACCAGCACGTATCGGTCGTGGTTGGAAGGGCCGGTCGGCGCGTTGAGCCCGGAGACGACAGACCTGCTCGACTCGGCCATCCGCAACGAGCTCGACCTCTAGTTGGCCTGTCGGTAAGGGAAGTGCCACCGACCGTCATTCGTGGCTGATCGTGGCTGGCTTCGTGACCGGTGGCCGGGGCTCACCGGTGTGTACGTGCACCACGACCTGCCGCACCGGGCAATACTGATACGACGTCGCTCGGCGTCGGTACCCTCATCTCGACCAGCCATCGCAGCGCGAACGGCCGGGTCTCCGGGCCGGACGGCGGCTCGCCGCGCGGAGGGGCCCTGACATCGTGCGCACCTTCCGTTCGGCAGCGAGCCGGTCACTGACGATACGGTTTGCTGATCGTTGAGTGAACAGCTCGACCGTGGCGCACTGCGTCTGGCAGCCGGCGGGATCGCTGCCACCACCGTCGGGTGGCCCACGCGTGCGCGACCGAGGCAAATGCCGGCTGTGTGACGACCAGCTGGTGTATCTCGCTGGTGATCCGAGTGCGCCGTACGAGGAGATCGACCCGAGTGGGCCTCGTACCCTGGTCGAGCACACCGACCAGCGATGCCAATTCCATCAGTTCTTGACCCATGCACCAGGGCGACATGTGCTTCCAGGGGACCTGAGGGTGCCGCGGGCGCTGCGCGGCTCGGCGCTGGGTTTTCAGCCCGAGACGGCGATCACCACCAAGGTGGCGGAGCTACTGCGTGAGGTGTGGGCGGCGGGTAGGCCCTAACCTGGTGGCCATGGCCGCACAGTCCACGATGCTCGCCCTGGGCACCCCCGCCCCTGCGTTCGCCCTGCCCGAGCCCGCCACCGGCGCCGTGGTCCGCTCCACCGAGCTGACCGGTCCGGCGCTGGTGGTGACGTTCCTCTGCAACCACTGCCCGTACGTGCAACACGTCGCCGCCGGGCTGGCCGATCTCGGCCGCGACCTGGCCGCGAAGGGCGTCCCGATGGTCGGCATCTCCTCCAACGACGTCGTCGCCTATCCCCAGGACGGCCCCGAGGCGATGGCCGCTGAGGCGGCTCGGCACGGCTGGACGTTCCCGTATCTCTACGACCAGACCCAGGACGTGGCCCGTGCCTACTCGGCGGCTTGCACACCGGACACGTTTGTCTTCGACCCGGCGCGGCGGCTGGTCTACCGGGGCCGGTTGGATGGCTCACGCCCGGGCAGCGGTGTGCCGGTGACCTGTGCGGACGTCCGGGCCGCAGTCGAGGCGGTGCTGGCCGGGCGGCCGGTGGAGCAGGACCAACAGCCCTCCATCGGGTGCGGGATCAAATGGCGCTGACCCGCTGTCGAATGCGGTGACCGAGACGTGGGATGGAACGTGTGAAAGTACGTTTAACAATCGGTATCGATCAGCAGTGGGCGGAGGCGGTGCGCCGCTCGGCTCGACGTCACCCAGGGGGTTCTCCGGTTACCCGAGCGCGTCAGGTGGTCTGCGCCTGCTTCGGGCGGACCGGGTCGACGAGGCCGAATCGCTCGTGGTGCGGATGGCCGAGCGCTTGACGCCCCCAACGAGCCGGATGTGCTGTCGGTGACCGGTGCCCTGTGGCTGATCGGAGCGGTCATCGCCGCCGGACGGTCCGACCGAGGGCAGGCCTGGGACCGGCTGGCGCGGGCGGAGGCCCTCGCCGACCGGGCGTCATCTCCGGGTTCATAGTCGCATCGTGCCGGGGCGGTACGACAGTTTCGGCTGGCCCGTCTCAGCTGGTCTGGACAGCGTCCGATGAAATGAACGCGCGGCACTCGGCGGATCTAGCGGCGAACGCCCAGCAGCTTCGGCAGATCCACCTCGACTGGAAACGGGTCCTGAAGCCGTAAAACCGATCCGCCCCCATCAGCTATGTATCGGCCGTCGTGGAGCCGGTGGGGCAGCGCGGTGGGACCGGTGCATTCAATCCGTACGTAATACGGGATGCCGGCGGCCGCGTAGAGCTGTGGTTTGATCGCCCGGTCTATTGCGACGTTGCTTGGGCTGGCAATCTCGACGAGCATGAGGACGTCGGCGGCGTCGAAGACCGCGATGTCCTCCTCTGGGCGGGTCACTATCGCGAGGTCGGGGATCAGGATCCGGTCAGGACCGACCCGGACATTGACCGCTTCGAGGACTTCCATGCCGGCTGGCCGAGCAGCCTCCAACGCGACGCAGAGCCGGAACGACAGCCGCTGGTGTCGGCTGCTGGCTGACGGGCTCACCAGCAGTTCCCCGTCGAGCAGCTCGACCCGTCGGTCTTCGGGGAGCGCGAGGAATTCGGGTTCGGTCCATGGACCGTCGCGCAGGTACCGTTCCTGTAGGACAGACATAGTGGCGTCACCTCCGGGTTCATAGTCGCATCGTGTCGGGACGGTACGACAGTTCTGAGCAGTTCCGATCAAGAACAAGCGGCCAGGATCGGGTCGGCTACCTGGCTATGGTGGCGGATCCCCTCCCTCGGCAGTGGCAGCAAGTTCGTCAAGTGGGCGAACGCGAGCCGCCGGGTTGGGTCGGCCCAGGCGATGCAGCAGTAGCTGCCGTTATGACCGAACGTCGCTGGGCTACTCAGCTGTCCCATGGGCCCAGGTATGTTGCCGTCGCGCGCGGACGCGCTCAGCTGGAATCCCTGTCCCCACCAGACGGGCAGCCTGGTGACCTTGTCGATGTCGCCTTCGCTGGAAAGCTTTCTGGCTTCGTGAATAGCCGCCGGTTTGATGATTTGCACGCCATCGAGTTCGCCATCGCACAGCAGCGCCTGGTAGAAGCGGGCGAGGTCTCGGGCCGTGGTCGAGATACCGGCGGCTGGTATCACCGCTTGACGGATTGCCCGGCGGTTGACCAGCCACTGGGTGGGCACGCCACTCGCGTTTGTCGCCCGGATCGGCACGTGTCGCGGCCACAGATTATTAGGGAGCCCGAGATACGTGTCGGTGAGACCGAGCGGGTTGAGAAACTCGCTGCGTAAGAACTCGGCTATGTCTACCCCCGTGGTCAGACGGATGACCTCACCGAGGATGAAGCCGTGGATGATTGGCTGGTAAGCCAGCACCTCTCCCAGCGGCCAGCGCAAAGTGGCGCGTTCAATATTGTGTATTGATTGCTCCCAATCGGTCATGGCCAAAGCATCGGTAAGCATGCCGTGCGCGGTGGACATACCTGAGCGGTGCCGCAGGACGTGTCGAATGGTGACCATGGCCTTGCCGTGATTGCCAAAGCCCGGCCAGTAGCTGGCGACGGGGTCGTCGAGGCTGAGCTGGCCGCATTGGGCGAGCAGGTGAATCAGCAACGCGACGAAGGGTTTGCTCGCCGAGAAAATCCAGAACAGAGAGCCTGGCGCGCATCCGACCGCCTGGTCGACCATGACCTGTCCGTCGCGCAGCACACACAGCTGAGCCGCGCCACCACGAGCGCGGATCAGGTCGAGCGCATGAGCGACACCGCCCTGGCGGGTTTCCATCTTTGGCTGTGCTCTAGCGCGTGCCCTTGACGAGCCCTTGATGAGTTGCTCGGCTTGGTGTGACGCGGGTCACCTCGGCGCGGTATACGGTCACTGCGGGCATCCTCCTGTTAGGCACGCTTTGGTGGCATTCTCCGCGATCGGCCGCGTCGCGACACGCTGAAGCGGGTGCTGAGCAGTGCGTTCTGCCGACCGAGGCCCGATTCCGATCCGAGACGGGGTTCGCGACTAGATTGAGCTGTCCCTCGTCGCGTCACCGGCGGCCGCGGCCCGCGTGGGCGTCACGTATCCCACCGGTCGCTGCCAGCGGGGAAGGAGTTTGTCCATGACCCGTGCGGGATCTGCCGCCGACGGCTTCGTACATCTGCACGTGCATACCGAGTTCTCCATGCTCGACGGCGCGGCGCGGCTGGACGACCTGTTCACCGAGGCGGTCCGGATGGGCATGCCGGCACTGGCGATGACCGACCACGGCAACGTCTACGGCGCTTTCGAGTTCTGGCGCAAGGCCAAAGCGCACGGGATTAAGCCGATCATCGGGATAGAGGGTTACCTCTCCCCAGGCAGCCGACACGAGCGCAAGCGGGCGACGCTCGGCGGCCAAGTTATCTCCGATGACAACCCGGGTGAGATGTACACGCACATGACGCTGTTGGCGGAAAACACTGAAGGGATGCATAACCTCTTCCGGCTGTCCAGCCTGGCGTCGCTAGAGGGCTACTACTACAAACCCCGGATGGACCGGGAGCTGCTGCAAACCTACGGCAAAGGGATCATCGCGACCACCGGTTGCCCGTCCGGTGAGGTGCAGCGGCTGCTGCAGCAGGGCCGATTTAACGATGCCTGCCAGGCCGCCAGCGACTACCGGGACATTTTCGGCAAGGACAACTTCTTCTGCGAGTTGATGGACCACGGAATCGCCATCGAAAAACAAGTTCAAAAAGACCTGTTCGACCTCAAGAAGCGGCTGGATCTGCCCGGCCTGGCTACTAACGATCTGCACTACACCTACGCCGAGGACGCCAGGCCGCACGAGGTGCTGCTGTGCGTGCAGACCGGCAAGACGCTCGCCGACCCCAATCGGTTCAAGTTTGACGCCCAGGACTTCTATCTCAAGTCGCCAGCGGAGATGCGCGACCAGTGGGACAGCGAGTTCCCGGAGGCCTGCGACAACACGCTGCTGATCGCCGAGCGAGTCGGCGTCAGTTTTACCGAGGGTCAGGACCTGATGCCTCGCGCCCCCGTCCCGGAAGGGGAAACGGAGGAGAGCTGGCTGGTCAAAGAAGTCGAGCGCGGCATGCACCGACGGTTCCTCAACGGGGTGACCGAGCGCTACCGCAAGCAGGTCGAATACGAGCTCGGCGTCATCATCAAGATGGGCTTCCCGGGATACTTCCTGGTGACCGCTGATCTGATCCAATACGCCAAATCGGTCGGCATCCGCTGCGGGCCAGGCCGGGGCAGCGCGGCTGGGTCTCTGGTCGCCTACGCGCTGGGTATCACCGACCTGGACCCGATCAAGCACAAGCTGATCTTCGAGCGGTTTCTCAACCCCGAGCGCATTTCGATGCCCGACATCGACATGGACTTCGACGAGCGTCGGCGCGGCGAGATGATCCGCTACACCACCGAGAAGTACGGCGAGGACCGGATCGCCCAGATCATCACCTACTCCACGATCAAGGCTAAGGCCGCGATCAAGGATTCCGCGCGGGTGCTGTTTGGCCAACCGGGCTATTCGGTGGCCGACCGGATTACCAAGGCGATGCCGCCGGCGGTGATGGGCAAGGACATCCCGCTCTCCGGGATTTTCGATCCATCGCATAAGCGCTACTCCGAAGCCACCGAGGTGCGCGCGCTTTATGAGGCCGACCCGCAGGTCAAAGAGATCATTGACACCGCGCGCGGGCTGGAAGGTCTCAAGCGGCAGTGGGGCGTGCACGCGGCCGGCGTGATTATGTCCAGTAAGCCGCTGCTGGACGTCATCCCGATCCAGCGTCGGGAAGCCGACGGCGCGATCATTACCCAGTTCGACATGGGCGCCTGCGAGACCCTCGGGCTGCTCAAGATGGACTTCCTTGGCCTGCGCAACCTCACAATCATCGATGACGCCCTGGAGAACATTGAGCTCAACGGCAAGCCGAAGCTGGTCATCGAGGATGTCGAGCTGGACGACCCGGCTACCTACGATCTGCTCGCCCAGGGAGACACCCTCGGGGTGTTCCAGCTGGACGGCGGTCCGCTGCGCGATCTGCTGCGCCGGATGACGCCCACCGATTTCGACGACATTTCCGCCGTGATCGCGCTGTACCGGCCCGGTCCGATGGGGGCGAATGCGCACAATGACTACGCCGACCGCAAGAACGCCCGCCAAGAGGTCACGCCTATTCATCCGGAGCTCGCCGAGCCGCTCAAGGACATCCTCGGCGAGACCTATGGCCTGATCGTCTACCAGGAACAGGTCATGGCTATCGCGCAGAAGCTGGCCGGGTACTCACTTGGCAAGGCCGATCTGCTGCGTCGGGCGATGGGCAAGAAGAAAAAGGAGATCCTGGACAAGGAACACGGCAGCTTCGCCCAGGGGATGAAGGACCACGGCTATTCCGAAGACGCGATCAAAACGCTGTGGGATATCTTGCTTCCATTCTCCGACTACGCGTTCAACCGGGCGCACTCGGCCGCCTATGGCGTTGTCGCCTATTGGACCGCGTATCTCAAGGCGAACTATCCCGCCGAGTACATGGCCGCGGTGTTGACCAGCGTGCGTGACGATAAAGACAAAGCGGCGGTCTATCTGGCTGAATGCCGCAAGATGGGCATCACCGTGCTGCCCCCGGACGTCAACTCCTCAGTGCGCGACTTCGCGCCGGTCGGCGACGCCATCCGGTTCGGCCTCGGCGCGATCCGCAACGTCGGGTTCAACGTCGTCGACGCGATTGTCGCCGCCCGCAAAGAGGCCGGCGCCTTCACTGATTTCTCGCATTTCCTGCGCGCGGTTGATGCGGTGGTCTGCAACAAGAAAGTCATTGAATCGCTGATCAAAGCCGGTGCCTTCGACTCGTTGGGTCATTCGCGCAAGGGCCTGCTCATGGTGCACAGCGACGCCGTGGACTCGGTGATGAGCACCAAACGGGCCGCTTCGATGGGACAGTTCGACCTGTTCGGCTCGCTAACTGATAGCGCCACCGACAGCTGGGGCGGGGTGTTCGACATCCCGGTACCGGCCGAGGAGTGGGACGCTAAGCATCGGCTCGCGGTGGAGCGGGAGATGCTCGGGCTTTACGTCTCGGGTCACCCGCTGCACGGGGTAGAGCAGGTGCTCGCGGCCAAGACGGACACCACCATCCCGTCGATCCTGGACGGGACCGTCGCTGAGGGCGCTCAGGTCACCGTCGGCGGTATCTTGGCCTCGCTGACTCGCCGGATCAACAAGAACGGCGAGCCCTGGGCGGTTGCGCAGTTGGAGGATCTAGCCGGTGGGATCGAGGTGCTGTTCTTCCCCAAGATCTACGCGGTGGTCGGGATGGACCTGGCTGAGGACGCGATCGTGCTGGTCAAAGCCCGGGTGAATCGACGCGACGAGCGGGTGTCACTCATCGCAAACGATCTGGCGGTGCCGGACCTGGCCGGAGCCGGTGGGAGCGCTGCCGCGCTGCAGGTCAGTCTGCGTGCAGACCACTGCACACCGACGCGGGTGTCCAAGCTCAAGGACGTCCTAGGCAGCCACCCTGGCAGCCACGAGGTGCACTTGCGGCTGCTCAACGGGACCCGCACGACCGTGCTGAAGCTGGATGACCGTCTGCGAGTCACCCCCAGCTCGGCGCTGATGGGTGATCTGAAGGCTCTACTTGGACCTGGCTGCCTCGGTTGAGGGGCATGGCCTTGACCTGCGGCGGCCGCAGCCGTCGTACCCGATTCAGCGCGGTGTGGACGGTTGCCGTTTGCGGGTGGTTGGCTCCCAACACTCGCGCATACTCGATGTAGGCGTTGTCATACAGCGGCTCCGCCTCGTCCAGGCGCCCCGCGTACTCGTGCACGTAAGCCAGGCTGTACCGGGAGGCCAGGGTGTCCGGGTGGTCGGCGCCAAGCACTCGCTCCCGGATCGCCAGCGTCTCCTCAGCCAGCGGGATGCCGTCAGCCGCTCGGCCAGCCGTCGCGTAGGCGATGACCAGGTTATCCGAGGCAACCAGTGTGTCAGGATGCTGAGCGCCGAACAGTTTCTCGCATGTGGACCGGCTGATATCGGCCATATCGACCGCTCGCGCCCCGTCGCCGACTGCGCTGAGCTGGCGGGTTGCCCAATGCCGCAGGCCAAGTATCTGTTCGGTGGTTTCGATCGGCAACGAGGTCAACACTGATCCGGCGCTGGTGGACAGCGCCGCGATGTGCGCGACCAGCAGATCGCCCTCGCCTCGCCGATCCCACGCCTGGTCATCGCCAAAGGTGGCCCGCCGCAGCAGGCCGGCGGCTTCGGCGATGATCGAGGGCAACGCTGAAGAGGCACATAGCCGGTCGGCGACCACTCTGCGCGTGAGCTCGTGCAGGAAGACGCTGTCGCCATCCATCCGGCTGAAAGCCAGCGAGCAACGGTTCAGCCGCTCAAGCACCTCATCGACCCGAGCCGGTTCGTCGACCTCGTACAGCAACGCATGCGACATCCCGCCCGGGGACAACACCGCGAGCAGCCCGAGCACCCTCCGGACGAGCGGCTCGGAGTCGCCTGCCTCCAACCCGTCTGCCTCGAAGCCGAGGTCGGTCATGGCCAGCAGGATTGCCCCGGCGGCGCCGCTGGGGTATCGCTGCGCGTGCTCGTCGTTCCCGGGGCGATCGCCGAGCATTCGTGCCACGTTTAGCTTCGCCTCACGCAGCCGCGTGAGGTACGGCTGATTACTGCGGTGTTCCCGGACGGTGGCGCTGGCTAGCGCGAGTGCCGCTGGAAGACGGCCGAGTGCCTGCCCCACTTCCTCAGGCAGCTGGGTTTGTTTGCTGGCTTCGGCGAGCGCGAATGGCTCCAACGCGATTTCCGTGCCCAGCTGGCCGGCGTTGGGCGCGCTGCTGGTCACCAGGACCCGCCAGCCGTCGGCATCGGGCAGGAATGGCCGCACCGCGTCAACGTCGACCACACCGTCGAAGACGATCACCGACGGTTGAGTTCCGGTGGGCTGGTGCTGGCGCAACCGTTCACAGGCTCGCGCGGAACCCTCTTCGGCCACCCGCAAGCTCAGCGCATCGGCGAACTCCAGCAGACCAGCCAGCATCTCCTCGTTGGTACCCGCGTTGACCCAGGCCACCAGGGGCCAGCGCTCGGCGAGACGGGCTCGCGCGAAACTGGCTGCCAGTTCAGTCTTGCCGGTTCCTGAGGCCCCGCTGATAACCACCACCCGGGGGGGTTTCTTTCCGCTGAAGGCCGACTCCAGTTTAGCCTGGTCAGCGGCACGGGAGAGGACTTGTGCTGGGGCGGCCGGCACTCGCCGCCAGGTGACCCAGGTGACCTCGGCCGGCTCGTCGAGCAGCTGCCCCCGGAAAGACCACCATGACAACGGCAACCCAACCGCTGCGGCCGCCACCGCCGCGATCTCCAGCGCGGTGGCGTTCCCGAGGTCGTACGCTACCTCGGACACCATCCAGACCAGCGTGAAAACCAGTGCGACCACGACGGTGGCGGTCGCCCACCGCACCGAAATCAACACGATTTGTCCCCCTGGGAGTCGGCTGCGTTCGGCTGGGAGCTCAGAATACGGTCACGGTCCAGCCCCCTTGGGTCGGTGGGTGTCACGCACCCGCGGGCACCACCTCGACCGGCCGTAGGCAGCGTTTCTACCTCTCGGTTCCGAGGAGGACTTTGCGGAGGACTCCGAGGAGGACACTGTGCCGCTCTTGCCGCCAGAGGTTTTCAATGCGGCCGACTACCTGGTCCATCGCCGGGTCACGACCGGAGATGGAGAGCGGGTCGCCCTGATACACCCCGGTGGCCAGCTGAGTTACGCGCAGCTCGGCGAGCGGGTTGTAGGGGTGGCGGCGGGGCTGGCTGAGCTCGGGGTGCACGCTGAGGAACGGGTGATGTTTTTCGCGGCTGACTGTCCTGAGCTGGTCGCTGGCCTACTCGGGACGATGTACCTTGGCGCGGTCGCGGTCCCCGTTTCGACCATGCTCACCGCCGCTGATCTGGCCGGGCTGCTGGCCGACTCACGGGCTAGGGTGCTGGTCACCTCGGTCGACTTCGCGGACACCGCCAGCGCGGCCGTCGCGCGGATAGCCGGGCCCGGCGTCGAACTGACTCACGTGGTGACTATCGGCGTGGCCGCGCACGGTTTTGCTGTGCCTGCCGTCGGCTGGGACGAGTTGGTCAATGAGGGTACGTGTTTCCCGCTGTATCCGAGCTGGGCTGACTCGCCCGCTCTGTGGCTCTACACCTCGGGAACAACCGATAGTCCGAAGGCCGCTATGCACCGGCACAGTAGCATCCGGTTCGTCTGCGAAACTTACGGCCAACAGGTGCTTGACATTCGCCACGACGATCGCTGCTACTCGGTGGCCAAGCTGTTCTTTGCATACGGCTCGGCAACTCAGTGTTCTTCCCGTTCTCGGTTGGCGCGAGCACGGTGCTGGAACCGGGCCGACCAAGCCCCAGCCTGGTAGCCGATGTGGTCTCCTGGCACCAGCCCACGCTGTTCTTCGGGGTGCCGACCTTCTACTCGGCGATCCTGGCCAGCGAGATCCCTGACCAGGCCTTTGTCAGCGTCCGGCAGGGCGTGTCAGCTGGGGAACCATTACCGGCCACCCTGTTCATCAGAATGCGCGACCGGTTCGGATTCGAGATCCTGGATGGGATCGGCTCCACGGAAGCGTTGCACATCTTCTTGTCGAACTATCCGGGAGCTGTCCGTCTGGGCAGTTCGGGACACCCAGTGCCCGGCTATCAGGTGCAGCTGCGCGACGAGGCCGATGGCTCGGTACTGGACACACCGGAGCGGCACCTATACCTACCTCGGCCGCTCCGATGACATGATCAAGGCCGGTGGTATCTGGGTCAGCCCGAGCGAGGTGGAAGCCCGGCTGCTGGAACATCCAGAGGTGACCGAAGCCGCTGTGGTCGGTTTACCCGACGCCAATGGGTTGGACAAACCCGTGGCCTCGGTGGTGATCAAGTCCGGTTCGGCGTTGACCGAGGCTGACCTGATCGAGTTCTGTCGCGCGGGGCTGGCCTCGTTCAAACGTCCACACCGGGTGGATGTGGTCGATAAGCTGCCCAAGACCACGACCGGCAAGCTGCAGCGCTACCTGGTTCGTGCCGCGATGGCGCGGCGCGATCGCGTCAGCAGCTCGTGATCGTTGACTCGCATGTGCGCGCCGCCCGGCTGCCCGGATGCACAACCAGCGCGCCCGTCGGCCGACCCGCTCCGAGTGCAGCAACCCTTCGACGGCCGTGCGTGCCAGCGCCTGGCGCGCGGACTTGGCTTCCACCTCGAGCTGGCCAAGCACTTTCAACAGCACCTGGGTCCAGACCGGCTCACCGAGCGGGAGCACGAACTCTCCGGGCTCGGTCAGCGACAGCGAACGCGCACTGGCCGTGCCCAGCTCACAGCGCCGGGTCAGCGTTGGGACGGAAGGTGCCATAACCAATCGAGGGTAGAATACGACCCGATGGGTGTGGAGGATCTCCGTGCGGCGTGGCGAGCTGGAGCGCTCTAGGCTCGCCGACCGTGACACCGGAACAGCTGCTGGCCGCCGACCGCGAGCACGTCTGGCACCCGTATGCGTCAATGCCCGGGTCCGCCCCAGCGTTGCTAGTTTCCGAGGCTCACGGGGTGCGGTTGCGGCTAGCCGCAGCGGCCGGTGGTCGTCCGGCAGGCACCGAGCTGATCGACGGCATGTCTTCCTGGTGGGCAGCCATCCACGGCTACCGACATCCGGCCCTGGATGCCGCGATCACCGATCAGTTGAGGCGGATGAGTCATGTGATGTTTGGCGGTCTGACGCATGAGCCCGCCGTCGCATTGGCTCTGCGTTTAGTGCAGATCACGCCCGCGCCGCTGCGACATGTATTCCTGGCCGACTCCGGCTCGGTTTCGGTCGAGGTGGCGATCAAGATGTGCCTGCAGTACTGGCGTTCTCGCGGCCGGCCGGCCAAGCATCGCCTGATGACCTGGCGCGGGGGCTACCACGGTGACACATTTGGTGCGATGAGCGTGTGCGACCCCGGGAGCGGGATGCACACGCTGTGGACGGACGTGCTGCCTAAACAGGTGTTTGCCGGGCCACCGCCGTCGGCGTTCGAGCCGGAATATGTGGTCGAGCTAGCTGAGCTCATCGAACGGCACGCCGACGAGCTGGCGGCCGTGATCGTGGAGCCGGTGGTGCAGGGTGCTGGGGGAATGCGCTTTCACGACCCGCGCTACTTGCATGTGTTGCGTGAACTGTGCCTGACCTACGACGTGCTGCTGGTTTTCGACGAGATCGCCACCGGCTTCGGCCGCACCGGTGAGTTGTTCGCCGCCGATCACGTGGGAGTCAGCCCGGACGTCATGTGCGTAGGCAAGGCGCTGACCGGCGGATACTTGACTCAGGCTGCGGTGTTGTGCACCTCAGAGGTCACTCGAGGGATCAGCGACGGCGAAGCCGGGGTGCTCATGCACGGGCCGACGTTCATGGGTAACCCACTAGCGTCCGCGGTGTCACTTGCCTCGATCGAAGAGCTGCACCGGCGGGACTGGCGAGCCGAGGTGGCCGGGATCTCGGCAGGGCTGCGTCGGGGGCTCTCGCCGGCCCTGGAGTTGCCTATGGTGCGTGATGTTCGGGTGCTCGGCGCGATCGGGGTGGTACAGCTGGACCACCCGGTCGACGTGGTTGCGGCCACCACAGCGGCCATCGCGCACGGGGTGTGGCTGCGTCCGTTCCGCGACCTCATCTACACCATGCCGCCTTACATCATCGGCGTCGACGACCTCGCTGCCGTGTGTGCCGCCGTGTGTGCCGCGGCCGCGATTTCACCCAGCTAGCACCGGACAGCGATAGCCCCACAGTTTTCCGACATGAGCACTAACCCCGTCTCGGGAAGCTAGGTTCCGGCCCGCTCGGCGGGCTGTGGCGCAAAGCTGACCTGGTCGGCGGAATTCTCGATCGCGGGCAAGGTCGGCAGCGGCGCGCGACGCTCAGGGTCTCATCGGCAGGCAGGCCATAGAAGGCCTAAAGGTTAGGCGGCGTCCGCCATCGAGTTCCACGGGTTCGTGCCTATCCTAGCCTTCAGATATAGACATTTTAAAGATGACCATGGTACAAGATGCGCGTCACTGACCACCGAGGAGGGAATCCACATGGCTACGACCAACTACCCAATCCGAGTGCTCAGCCAGGCTGACCGTGCCGACGACGAGACCTGTTTCTTGCTCGGTGAGATCGACAGCCGACCCGGCAAGGTGCAGGCCGTCGCGCGGCGAGTCACCGACCCAGAACTGATAGCCGCTTACGCCCACCGAGCCGGGCCGGGTGAGGTGCTGGTCAAGCTCGACCGGACCGACATTCTCGGAACAGGCCGGTCATGCTGAGCACCGCTGAGCTGCGCGATTTCATTCAGGAGCACTTCACTCGCACGGCCTACCGGTGGGAACGGCTGCCCGCCTACGAGGTCGCCTTCGACGGCACTGAATTCGCCCGATACCTCGCCGGTGAGCCCGGCCCGACCCCGGCTCGCAAGCAGCCATGCTTGGATCGGCTCGCCGCCGAGAGGGCCGCCGGGCTGTACCGGCACCGAGTGCGGCTGCTGCATGAGCCGATCACCGACTACGAGCGCTACGAGTGCGAGTGGGGTTACGTCCCGAACGTCGCGGCCGGGGAGGGCGTGCGGGTGCTGCATGTCGGCGAGCATCGGCTACCTGCGACGTTGGTCGAGCATGACTACTGGCTGATCGATGACGTTCATCCGCTGCGGATGCATTACGCCGCTGATGGCACCTTCGAAGGCGCTACCGTCGAACCGGAGCTGCTCGAGACTTACCGGCAGGCACGGGAGGTCGCGTGGGCGTTGGCCGAGCCGTTCTGTGTGTGGTGGGGTCGGCACCCCGAGCTGCGCTGCGACGCCGGTCGCCAGACATCCTAACGTCTGTGGCGCGCGGCGCCGGCACCCTCGACGAGGACACCACCGCCGCGCTGGCCCAGCTCTACCGGGCCGGTCCGGAGGAACGCGACGAGCTGGTCCGGTTGGCCGGGCTGCTGCGCACCACCCCGCGGCGGTGTTCACCGCGCCCCGGCCGATCCGCTCCGCCGACACCCCTAGGTCATCTCCTCGCGCAGCATGTGTGTGGCGTGCTTGAGTGCGCGGAGCGGAGTGGTCATACCTAGAAACGGAGTTGGATCACTGTTGGGTCGACTCATCCACGCTTGCGCACGGTGCAAGACTCAGCCGTATGTCGTCTGGTAGCCGATTGCGCCATTCGCTCAGCTGGCTGGCCGAGCACGCCGAGCGGCGTCGAGCGGCCGGGCTGCGTCGGGTGCTACGGGCCCGAACGCCGGACGAGCCGGTCGTTGATCTCGCCGGCAACGACTATCTCGGCCTGAGCCGTGATCCCAGGGTGGTTGAGGGCGGGGTAGCCGCGCTGCGCGCGTGGGGCGCGGGCTCCACCGGCTCCCGCCTGGTGACCGGGACCACTACGCTACACAGCGAGTTGGAGCGGGAGCTGGCCGGATTTTGCGGTTTTGAGTCCGCGTTGGTGTTCTCCTCCGGTTACCTCGCGAACCTAGGGGTGCTTACCGCGCTCAGCGGGCCGGATTCACTGATCGTCTCTGACGCGGCCAATCACGCGTCCATCGTGGATGCCTGCCGGCTGTCCCGCGCCAGGATCGCGGTAGTTCCGCACAACGATATAGCGGCCGTCGACGACGTGCTGGACGCCCGAGCGGAACAACGGGCGCTGGTGGTTACTGACAGCGTCGGCAGCGTCGACGGCGACCACGCCCCGCTGGCCGCGCTGCATCGGGTGACGCGGGCCCGAGACGCGGTACTGGTGGTCGACGAGGCGCACGCGCTCGGCGTGTGCGGGCCAGGCGGCCGAGGCTTGCTGGCCGAAACCGGCCTGGCCGGGACCGGCGACGTCGTGGCCACGGTGACGCTGTCCAAAGCGTTGGGCAGCCAAGGCGGCGCCGTGCTGGCGTCGGTGGAGGTGATCGAGCACCTGGTCGACACCGCACGCGGTTTCATTTTCGACACCGGGCTGGCCCCGGCCAGCGTAGGCTCGGCGCTGATGGCGCTGCGGGTGCTGGCCGGGGAACCGGCGCTGCCTGCCGCCGTGCTCGCGAACGCCTTGGCGATCGCGGATGTCGTTGGGGCGCCCATGCCCAGATCGGCGGTGGTGCCGGTGGTGATCGGGGAGGCGGTAGCCGCGTACGCCGCCGCCGAGCGGTGCTTGGCGGGGGGCTTGCGGGTTGGTTGTTTCCGGCCCCCTTCGGTGCCGGTTGGGACGAGCAGGCTCCGGTTGACCGCCCGGGCCAACCTGGGCTCCGATGAGCTCGCGTTGGCGCGGGCCGTGCTTACCGAGGCGCTCGGGAGGTGAGGCATGTTGGTGGTGACCGGCACGGGCACCGGCGTCGGCAAGACCGTGGTTACCGCGGCGCTGGCCACGCTGGCGCTTGCGCAGGGCCGTCAGGTCGCGGTGGTCAAACCGGCGCAGACCGGAGTCGGTCCCGGTGAGGCCGGTGACATGGACGAGGTGCGCCGGCTGGTTGGCGACGTGAGCGGGCTCACCACGATTGAACTGGCTCGCTACCCGGATCCGCTGGCCCCGGCAACCGCCGCTGCCCAGGCCGGACTACCCAAGGTAACCGTGGAAGGCATTGTCGCGGTGGCCAAGGAACTAAGCATTGGCCACGACGTAATCCTGCTGGAGGGTGCCGGTGGGCTGCTGGTCCGGCTGGACGCCGATCACACGATCGCCGACGTGGCCGCCGCGCTGGACGCCTCGGTGCTGGTGGTCGTCTCGGCTGGGCTGGGCACCCTGAACCATTCGGCATTGACCGTCGAGGCGCTGGCCAACCGAGGACTGCGCTGTGCCGGTCTGGTGATAGGCAGTTGGCCGCCCGAGCCCGATCTGGCTGCGCGGTGCAACCTCGTCGACCTACCTGCGGTCACCGGAGTGACGCTGCACGGCCGGCTGCCCGCCGGATCCGGGCAGCTGGCGCCGGATGAGTTTCTATGCGCTGCCCGTGCCGCATTCGGCGCGGCACCGGCCTGGCTGATCTAGAATACGAGACAAACTGTTCCCAAGGAGTGCTGATGACCGACGGTGACCTCCTTGAGCGGCTTCGGGATTCGGTGCTTGAGCGTGGTGAGCCAGCGACCCCGGCGCAGGTGCTCGAACTGCTGCGAATTCCCGACGCCGCGCTGAGCGAGCTGCTGGAGCTGGCTCATCAGGTGCGGATGCGCTGGTGCGGACCTGAGGTCGAAGTCGAGGGGATCGTCAGCCTGAAAACGGGTGGTTGCCCGGAAGACTGTCATTTCTGCTCGCAATCCGGGTTGTTCGCCTCCCCGGTCCGCTCGGCATGGTTGGACATCCCGGCGCTGGTCGAGGCGGCGAAACAGACCGCCAAGACCGGAGCAACGGAGTTCTGTATCGTGGCGGCCGTACGCGGCCCGGACGAGCGACTGATGGCTCAGGTGGCCGCCGGCATCAACGCGATCAAGGACGCGGTCGACATCAACATCGCGTGTTCGCTGGGCATGCTCACCCGCGAACAGGTGGACGCGCTCGCCGCGATGGGAGTGCACCGTTACAACCACAATCTGGAGACCGCGCGTTCCTACTTCCCGGAGGTGGTCACCACCCACACTTGGCAGGAGCGTTGGGAGACGTTGCGCATGGTCCGGGACGCGGGCATGGAGGTCTGCTGCGGTGGGATCATCGGGATGGGGGAGAGCCTCGAGCAACGCGCCGAGTTCGTCAGCCAGCTCGCCGAGCTACAGCCGGACGAGGTGCCGCTCAACTTTCTCAACCCCCGACCCGGTACCCCGTTCGCGGACCGTGAGTTGCTGTCTGGTCCGGAGGCTTTGCGCGCCGTGGCGGCGTTCCGACTGGCACTGCCCAGGGCTGTATTGCGCTTCGCAGGTGGCCGTGAGGTGACCCTGGGTGATCTTGGTGCCCGGCGGGGTCTGCTGAGCGGCATCAACGCGATGATCATCGGCAACTATCTCACGACGCTTGGCCGTTCAGCGGAGGCTGACATAAATCTGCTCAGCGAGCTTGCCATGCCGATCAAAGCGCTCAGCAAGACGATCTAAATTGCCGAACTTCTGCGACCAATGCGGTCAGGTCGCAGCCGAAGGTGACCACTCGCGCTGCTCCAGACGGCGTGAGCTGGAGCCGCCCCGCTACTGTCCGGATTGCGCGCGCCGGATGGTGGTTCAGATAACTCCGTTGAGCTGGACCGCGCGGTGCAGCCGGCACGGCATGCGGCACAGCGACGAACGCCGCTGAAATACGGCGCAGCGCGTAATCACAGCTAGTTGTCGCTCTGATCCACCGCATAGCTGGACAGCGGTACCGGCACGGCGCTTAGCTCGGCTAATAGCATGGCCTCCCGATTCAGTAGGGTTTGCACCAACCGCAACCGAAGGGCTGGACGGGTCTGCTCGAGCAGTAGCTGACGGTCCCGGATCGGTAACAGACAGTCGGCGGCCAGCAGATGGGCCAAATCATCCGGGGCGATGTCTTGGGCCGGTTCTCGCCATTCCTCGGCTCGCCGCGCGGCGGCACAGTACTTGCGGTACGCCGCCCTGGCGGCGTTGGCCAGGCGGCTGAGGCACGCGCGGGAGGAAGGGTCATCAGCGGTGTCGGGCAGCCACTCGATAGCGCCCAGCAGGTATGGCCGTGCTTGGGTGTCCAGCGTGAGTAGCCGGAAACGGCGGGACCCCCAGGTGACGATTTCGAAGCGCCCGTCCGCCAGCTTGCGCACGTCGCGCAGCTTGGCGCTGCACCCCACCTGGTGCAGTCCCTTCTGACCGTCCCGGTCTGGTATCCAGCCTTCCCGAACCGCGATCACGCCGAACTCTTTGCCGGACACAACGCCGGTCACCAGGTCGATGACCAGCTGGCGGTAGCGTGGCTCGAAGATGTGTAGCGGAAGTGGCGTTCCTGGCATCAGCACTGTTCCGAGCGGGAACAGCGGAAGCATCTTGGCCACGCGGCTACGTTACGACGGGGTGGACCAGATCGCTGGCTGAACGCCGGGTGCCTGGCGCGCCATCGAGTCCCGGCTCGCCACTCGGCGGCCGCAGGACCGCAAACGCGTCGGTGACCCGAAGACGCTGCTCGGCGAAGCGGAACAGTGCCGCCGGACGGCCACCAGCGGGCCCCGATGCGGCGGTCCGTCCAGTCGGTACCAACACCCCGCGCCTAGCCAGCACCCGTTGCAGGTTGGTGGCCGATACCGGATGGCCGAGGGCCGCTCGGTAGAGATCACGCAGCGCGGAGATGGTGAACTCGGCGGGGGCGAGCGCGAATCCGAGATTCGTATAGGACAGCTTGGCCCGCAGCCGGTCCTGTGCGTCGCGCACGATCGCCGCGTGGTCGAACGCGGTATCGGGGAGGGCCGCCACCGGATGCCAGCGCGTGTCGGACGGCACGGCGGGGTCCGCGTCACAGGGCACCAGGCCGAGGAAAGCGGTGGCCACCATCCTCCGCCCGGGGACTCGGTCCGGGGCGCTGAACACTCCGAGCTGCTCGATGTGCGCGACTTCGCGCAGGTCAACCTTGTCCGCGAGCTGGCGGCTGACCGAGCTCTGCACGTCTTCGCTCGCTCCGAGTCGCCCTCCCGGCAAGGCCCACCGGCCTAACGCGGGTTCCATGGCTCGTTGCCAAAGCAACACATTCAGGGCGCCGTCCCTGATCTGGAGTACTGCGGCCAACACTTCGTGTCCCATTTCCGTTTGCCAGCTGGTAACATCGCCCATGTTTTCGATTATAAGGCGAAAACCGGTTGAGTAGCAGAGCTGGAGAGTGCTCGGCTGATGAACGTCTTTCGGAGGTAGAGCCATGCCGACAACTGGGACGATCGTGATGGTGCCGCCGAGGGTGGACACTGGTTGGGCTGAGGAGGTCCGCCGGCTGGCGCGCGCGCGGAACGCCGTGGTGCTGGCACACAATTACCAGCTGCCCGAGATCCAGGATGTTGCCCACCACACCGGCGACTCGCTGGCGCTTTCGCGAGTCGCGGCCGACGCCGAAGAATCGACGATCGTGTTCTGTGGGGTGCACTTCATGGCGGAGACGGCCAAGATTCTCTCTCCGGACAAGACCGTGCTGATCCCGGACGCGGCCGCTGGTTGCTCGCTGGCCGACTCGATTAATGCCGACCAGCTGCGGGAGTGGAAGCGCCAGCACCCCGGGGCGGTGGTGGTCTCCTATGTCAACACCACCGCCGAAGTGAAGGCGGAGACCGACATCTGCTGCACCTCCTCGAACGCGGTCGAGGTTGTCGAGTCGATCCCGGCCGACCGCGAGGTCCTGTTTCTGCCGGACCAGTTCCTCGGCGCGCATGTGCGGCGGGTAACCGGGCGGGCAAACCTGCGCGTCTGGGCCGGCGAGTGCCATGTGCATGCCGGCATTAACGGCCGCGAGCTGACCGCTCGCGCCGCCGAGGACCCGGAGGCGGAGCTGTACATCCACCCCGAGTGCGGCTGCGCTACCTCGGCGCTGTACTTGGCCGGGACCGGTGCGGTGGATTGGGATCGAGTCAAGATCCTGTCCACCGGTGGGATGCTGGCTGCCGCGCGATCGACCAGCGCGCGCTCGGTGTTGGTGGCCACTGAGATCGGCATGCTGCACCAGCTGCGCCGGGCCGCGCCGGACGTGGATTTCCGTGCGGTCAACGACCAGGCGTCCTGCCGCTATATGAAGATGATCACGCCGGAGAAGCTGTTGCGTGCCTTGCGGGAGGGCCGCGACGAGGTCCGGGTAGATCCGGTGACGGCGCGGCGGGCGCGCGCCGCTGTCCAGCGGATGATCGCCATCGGCCGACCGGGGGGCGGGGAATGAACGCGCGGCCCTGGGAAATCACCGCTGATCTGGCGGTGGTGGGCAGCGGGGTCGCCGGGCTCGCCGCCGCGCTCGCCGCCCGTGAGCTCGGGTTGCGGGTGGTCGTGCTGACCAAGGACGCCGCCGACGCCGGCTCAACGCGGTGGGCCCAGGGCGGGATCGCGGTCGTTCTAACCGATGGCCACGAGCCAGGCGACAGCGTGGCTCGCCACGTCGCGGACACGCTGACCGCCGCTGGTGGCCTAGCCGAGCCGGCGACGGTGGAGACAATCCTGGCCGACGGCCCGGCCGCGGTGGACGGGTTGCGCCGGCTGGGTGCGGTGTTCGACGCTAGCGGATCCGGCGGGCTGAGCTTGGCCAGGGAAGGCGGACACAGCGCGTTCCGGGTCGTGCACGCTGGCGGTGACGCCACCGGCGCGGAAGTCGAGCGGGCGCTGCTGGCGGCCGCTCGCCGGCCCAGGGCGTCAGTGCCGATCCTGACCGATCACGTCTCGATGGATGTGCTACGCCTCGGTGGCGACAGCGGGCCAGTCGGCGGCCTGCTCGTGTGCGACGGGCGGGGCAGGGCCGGGGTGGTACGGGCGCCGGCGGTCCTGTTGGCTACCGGAGGTTACGCACAGTTATACGCCAGCACCACCAACCCGGAGACCTCCACCGGCGATGGCGTCGCGCTTGCCCTACGGGCTGGGGCGTTGGCGGCGGACCTGGAGTTCGTCCAGTTCCACCCGACCGTGCTCTACACCGGTCGCGCCGCTCGGGGGCGCCGCCCGTTGGTCACCGAGGCGGTGCGCGGGCACGGTGGGGTACTGGTGGACGCCGCTGGGTACCGGGTGATGGCCGGCGAGCACCCGCTGGAGGACCTGGCTCCCCGAGATGCGGTGTCCGCGACGATCACCCGGAGGCTGGCCGCCACCGGCGCCCAGTGCGTGTACCTGGACGCGAGCGCGGTGGGTGACTTCGCAGACCGGTTTCCCACCGTGTTCGCGGCTTGCCGGCTGATCGGGGTTGACCCTCGCCGGGAGCCGATCCCGGTTAGTCCGGCTGCACACTACTGCTGCGGCGGAGTACTGGTCGACGTCGATGGCCGCACCGGCGTGCCGGGGCTCTATGCCGCCGGCGAGGTCGCCCGCAATGGCCTGCACGGGGCGAACCGGTTGGCCTCGAACAGCTTGTTAGAGGGGCTGGTAGTCGGCCGCCGGGTAGCTCATGCGGTAGCCGCCGAGCTGGCCTGCCCTCGGCGGTTGGTGCCGGTGTGCCTGTCGGCCGCGCCGTTGTCGGCCCCGATGGCCGATCGCGGCCTGGTTCAGCGCGCGATGTCACTTGCCGCCGGCATCGGGCGCGACGGTGCTGGACTGGCGTCAGCGTCCGACGCCATTGAAGCCGCGAGCGTCGATCGTCCGGTCGTCGACCGAACCGGTGTCGAGGACGCGGCGCTGACCCTGCTGGCCCAGGCTGTGCTAGCGGCGGCGGGAACCCGCACCGAAAGTCGAGGCTGCCATGTGCGTACCGATTTCCCGCGCACCGATGATCGTTACCAGCGCACCAGCCTACTGATCGGCCTGGGCGCGGACGGGGCACCGGCCGTGCGTTCCGGTCACGAGATCCGGGTCGGCGCGGCGTGAGTTCCCTCAGCGAGATCGTGGCGCCCGACGCCACCGAACTGGCTCGGGTGGTAACCACCGCGCTGGCCGAGGACCTGCGTTACGGCCCGGACCTCACCACGGAGGCGACGGTGCCGGCCGACGCGGTGGCTGTCGCTGTGTTTGCTTCCCGCCAACCGGGGGTGCTGGCCGGCGTGCCGGCGGTGCTCGCGGTGCTGGACCAGGTGCTCGGACGCGATCGCTATGACGTGTTGGACCTGCTAGCCGACGGCTCGCGGCTGGCTGCTGGCGAGCCGGCACTGCGGGTCCGAGGGTCGGTGCGCGGGTTGCTCACCGCCGAGCGCACCGCATTGAACCTAATGTGTCACCTGTCCGGGGTGGCTACCGCAACGGCGGCCTGGGTGGACGCGGTGGCCGGTACCGGTGCGACCATTCTCGATACCCGTAAGACGCTACCGGGGCTGCGGTTGCTGCAGAAGTACGCGGTGCGCTGCGGTGGTGGGCGTAACCACCGGATGGGGCTGGGCGACATGGTTCTGATCAAGGACAACCACGTGCTCGCCGCTGGCTCGGTGACCGCCGCGCTGACCGCCGCCCGGGCTGCCGGGCCCGGAGTGCGATGCGAGGTGGAGGTGGACTCACTAGATCAGCTCGACGAGGCGCTAGCCGCTGAAGCGGAGCTGGTGTTGCTGGACAACTTCACCCCCGGGCAGTGCGCGGCCGCGGTGCGTCGGCGAACCGAGCTGGGTGCGCGGACCACGTTTGAGGTGTCCGGTGGGCTGTCACTGCCGGTCGCTCGGGCGTACGCGCGAACCGGGGTGGAGTTTCTTTCCGTCGGGGCGTTGACCCATTCGGTGACTGCCCTGGACCTGGGCCTGGACCTCCTGCCCTCTCGTCGGCCAGCGGACACTCCAAGGTGAGGACTCTATTCTCACACTATGAGTAAGTGGCTCGAGGTGCTGCTGGATGATGACGAGTACGCCGAGCTGGGCCGGCTCGCCGAGCGGCACGGCGTAACCGTCTCAGAATGGGTTAGGCAGGTCCTGCGCGCTGCGCGAAGGCGAGAGCCGGACGGAGATCCAATGCCACGTAGCTTAAGTTGATCATGCCTGGGGTTGGAGGGTGTGCGGGTGGGTGGTGGCGAGTGCGTGTGACCGCGCGGGTTCAGGTGCGTTCGCGGCGGGTGGGGATGCGCGGGGGTGGCGAGCCGGAGATGACCGACCACCGGTTTGCCTCCCGGCCGCACGTTGGCGAACCGTACGTGCACGCTGTCGAGCGGCGGACGGCCTCCTGTGACGTCGCCCGGCTGATCGAAGCGGGAGTGGTCGAGGAAATCGAACTGGGCCTGTTCCATGCGACATCTGGGTGACGACAATCCCAGTGATCCCGATCCGGTGATCAACAGCACAGCACAGTGATCCGAGCTTGATCCAACCACTGTGCTGTGCTGTTGATCACCGGCCGCGGTCGAGAACCCGACGGACATCGGACGCAAACACCGTCGCGTCGCGACTGGTGTCACTTCCAGGCTGAGATCGATACGCGAATAGCTGGCCGAGGCAAAGTCGACCATGTGTCGATTCGACAAATGTTGTGGTGTGCCTGTGCAGTGGTGATAGCTGGCGCCGTCACGCAAACAGCCGCACAGAGCTAGTCGCACTTAGCGCGCAGCCCCCCACCCCGACCCACCTCCGACACCAACAGCAACACCTGACCCGCCGACACCACCACACCCTCACTCATGACCGACGACCATGACAGCACAGCCCACACACATCCCGACGCCACGCCCAACCACCACAAAACCAGACCAACAACATAATCAACTTAAGCTACTGCCGGGTAATTGAAGGTCTTTGATTTATCCAGAGCTTGTGGCATAATATCTTCATGGACGCCATGGAATTGACGGACGAAGGTCGAGCTAGCCTTGAGGCACTGCTCCGGCCCGCCGGTTATGACGGATCAGTATCAGCTCGGGCGCAGATGGTCTTGTGGTACGCCGACGGGTACTCGGTCGCAGAGATTGCGCGTATGTCGGACACGTCGAAACAGACTGTGTATACGTGGCTGGGTCGGTATCACGTATATGGCGTTGATGGGTTAGTTAATCGAGTTCCTACGGGACGCCCTCCTGACATCTCAGACGAGGTTCGATCCAAAATCCTGGCGCTAAGCCAGCAGACGCCACCGGAGGAGACTGGGCTCTCCCACTGGTCGAGCAGGGAGATGGCGAACTATCTTAAGCAGAAGTTAGGAATCTTGGTATCGCATAACTTTGTGGCTTCGCTCTGGCGGGGACACGGTCTTCAACCGTATCGTCAGGGCACTTTTAAGCTTTCCACCGATTCTCGTTTCGAGGAGAAGGTGGTCGATGTGGTCGGTCTCTACGTCAACCCTCCGGAGGGCGCTGTGATTCTCTCGAGTGACGAGAAGACCTAGGTCCAGGCATTGGACCGGACGTAGCCGACGTTGCCGATGACATTTTCGAAGACCGAGAAAAGGACCCACGACTACATTCGGAACGGGACCACGAACTTGTTCGCCGCGCTGAACACCCCGACCGGAGAGGTCATCGGAGATTGTTATCCTCGCCGCCGCACCGATGAATTCATCAAGTTTATGGATCAAGTCGTTGCCACGTACAAGGATCGAGAACTCCACGTTGTCCTCGATAACCTCTCCACTCACAAAGGCGACACCGTCAACGAAAGGCTCACCAAGCACCCGAAGGTCACTTTTCACTTTACCCCGACGGGCAGCTCATGGCTCAATCAAGTGAGATCTGGTTCGGCATTATCACCAAGCAGTCAATCAGACGCGGAACCTTCACGTCAGTCCAGCGACTTATCGATACCATCAACGACTACATCACGCATTGGAACCAGAACACAAAGCCCTTTACCTGGACCGCTACGTCTGACGAGATCATCACTCAAGTTCGGCTAATGCACCAACAATTCAAGAAGCTACTTGATAGTAACGACAACCGCTAGCGAGGGACTTTCGATTACGAGACACTAGGCGCTGGCCGAGCGTAGCGCATCCAGCCGTGCGTTGACCGTCGCGTTCGCGGCGTGTCCCCATCGGTCGACGAACCACGCGCCGATCCGCTCAACGGTCGCCTCCTCGTCCAGGGCGACCACCGTGGTGGTGGCATCGAGATGACCGGCCAGTGCGCCCAGCGGGATGCCGTAGGCGCGGGCGGTGTTCGGGTTGGCCACCTCGGCCAGGAACGCCGACACTGCGACCGGAACCCCGCCCGAAGCAGGGCCGCTACCCATGGCATACTGCGAAATAATTGTGGGAGCGGTCGGGAGAGGCGGGTATGGTCGCTGACACTCTGACGCCGGTCCAGCGTCACCGGTTTAAGACCGCCGATCCAGAACGCGCCCACGCGTTTATTCAGCGGAATTATGTTGACTATAGGGTGCGGTTTTCGGTCAGTCCGGATGGGTTCGCGTTTGCACAGAGCATGATCGGTGTTGACGAGTTCTCGGTTGTGCGGATGCGGATGCGCGACAGCATGGCCCTTAAAAAAGCCGACACCGCGAACTTTCGGGACAAACTCGTCATCCCCCAGGCCTTTAGCGGGTACGTGGAGTTCGGGCTCGGCCAGGAGACGATCCGCGCCAGCCGCGCACAGCCGCTGCTGTTGCCGACGTCAGGGTCGATTGAGGCCGCCTGGCACAATTTTGACCTGGGGTTCGTGACGCTTGACCCGGCGGTAGTGGCCGATTATGCCGCCGGTACTAGTGGTATCGATCTGGCGGGCGTGGAGTTCACCGGGATGCAGCCGGTGTCGCCGCTGCTGGCCTCGCATTGGCAGGCGGTGGTGCACCACGTGGCGCGCGACGTGTTGCCCAACTGCGAGGCCATGGCCAGCCCCCTGATCCGGGGCCAGACCCAACGGCTGCTGGCGGCATCGGTGCTGGCGACGTTTCCCAACACCGCTTTGGCGGCTCTCACCGAGTCCTCCGCGGGTGTGGTCGAGCCGCCCGCGCTGCGCCGCGCGGTCGCGTTCATCGACGCCCACGCCGGCGAGGACATCGGGATGGCCCAGATCGCCGAGGCCGCCAGGATCAGCCCGCGAGGGCTGCAGCGAGCCTTCCGCCAGTACCGCGACACCGCCCCGATGAATTACTTGCGCCAGGTCCGCCTTGATCACGCCCACCGTCAGCTGCTGGCCGCGGATCCCAGCCGGGGTGACACCGTGGGCGCGATCGCCGCCCGGTGGGGTTTCGCCCATGCCGGCCGGTTCTCGGCGGCCTATCACGCCGCGTATGGCGTTCTCCCCAGCCACACACTGCAGCGGTAACGGACTTGATCGGGATAACGTCCTCGATCTTCACAAGCAACCCTATCCACAAAACGACCCTCGGCTGGTCATTGTGCGACGTTGTCTGTCATTACCCGGGCCTCAGGTGCTGTTCTTAGGGCAGGGCTGGCAGACGAGCGAGGGCTGGCAGACGAGGGAGGGTGGCGTGTGGGCACGCGGGAGGTGTTCTCCAAGCGGCGGATTGCCGCGCCGCGCAAGGTCCCCAAGCGCGCCCGAGCAGACGTAATCTGGTCCTGGGAGTTGCCCGCCGCGCGGCGGGAGCCGCCCAACGTCGCCGGCCAGTGTCCGGGGGTGGGCGTGAGCGGGCAGCGGCGCGCGCCGCGGGGGGTGGGACTCGGACCCCCTGAGCTCAGCGTCGCATCGCCCACCGCGGTGGTCTGCGGGGCTCAGCGGCGGGGCGTGTCGAGCAGGCGGCTGGCGGGTGATGCCGCCACGCACCCACGGACCCACGCCAATGAGCTCCGAGAAATCCCCCGCGAAGCCCAACGGCGGCGTTACGCACACTCCTGTCAGCCGCACACGAGCGCGGGACCAAGGCGGTCAACGCGGTGGTCCCGCGACCACGCGGGGGCATCGTCGATCGGGGACTCCACCCTCTGCGGGCGACATCGCCGCGGCGCAGCGGATACGGCTAGCGCTTTCCCGCGTGCGCGACCCTTGACGCCAGGCCGAGCACCGGTGGTGGCTCATGGCTCCGCTCACCCACCAGCCAGGAACCGCGAAGCTAACGGGATAAATACTTCCGTCCAGCTCCCACAGAACACCGCTCCTCGGGCTAACTATGGTAACAGTAAGGCGGATTCGAAATGCGGGAACAACAACAATTCGAGACTGCGGACGTAACG
>Ga0213881_10000454_pt1 | contig 27177 bp, 21 predicted proteins | sample BarmaccoBMER_R08_FD_160104 | JGI IMG/M metagenome (GOLD analysis project Ga0213881, IMG submission 160104) | Barbacenia macrantha exposed rock microbial communities from rupestrian grasslands, the National Park of Serra do Cipo, Brazil - ER_R08 ... | reverse complement strand
ACGCCGCCCGGCCGCACACGCAGACGACACCGCTCGCACCGAGGCCGACCAATCCTGGCCAGGACAGCAACATCGCGTCAGTCGACGGAGGGTCACACCCCAAGCGAGCGGTGCCGCCCACATCCCACCTCACTGCCGACGACGGGATGCCCCACGACCCCCAGCGCGCAAGATCATCGGTGCTCACGTTGAGCTGGTGATCGTTTGGACACTTTTCGGTCACTAAATGTATCCAGGAAACCCAAAACGACCACAGACGACGAGCGTTTGCAGTCGCGAAAGCCGCAGGTAATCGGTGCCGTCTACGAACAACCACTGCCACGGTCCGAGAATCAGCGGATAAGGGTCTCGTGGCTCGACAAGGTATCGAAGTCGTCTCCCGAGCCGCCTCAGCGCTTGGTCTTGGGTGGCTCCTATAGTAGGGCTGAGGTAGTGATGTCGAAGATCTACTGGGGTGGATGGTTGAGCAGATAGTGGGCGACGGTCGAACCGGCCAGATACGCGTTGTCGATGGCGGGCTGGGCGGCGGGGTAGCTGGTTAACGCAGCCTGGGCGGTTTGCCCAGCGTAGGGCTGATCGAAATCGCTGGCCGTGCGCAAGCTCAAGTAGCGACTGAAAAAGCCGTGACGGTCCAGCACGGTCGCCGTGGCATTATCCTCCATCTGCGTCGTGCAGTAGGTGCCCTGGTTTTTGGTCCAGATGCTGGTGATGTACTGAGCTTCTTGAGATTGCTGCGCGCCGGTCCAGTAGTCGTCACCCGTGACGGTGTCACAAATCGCGGTGAAGGGCTTGCGGCCGGCTTGCCCTGGAAAATGCGTCCGGCTGGCGGCGGCCTCCGCGCTGTCGGACAGGGGCAGGTTCTTGGTCAGCTCATAGGCTTTGGTCACCAGCGCCTCGTTAAGACGAAACACGTTGGTGTGCTGATCGTCATAAGGCAGGTAGCCAAAAGGCACGCCCGGTGCTGCGTCCGGGCCCAGATGATGCCCCAGGTCCCAGTCCACCACCCAGCGCGCCCACGCAGCAAAGCCCAACGTGCCGGTCTGCGGGGACACCCCGGCAATGCCCGACGTGAGGAAATATGCCTGATGAAAGTCCAGAGCCGGATCGTCCAGGATCGCCGACATACTCGCTGCGGCGTTGGCCTTGCCTTCGCCAATGGTAGCCACACACAGCCCCGTGGACGCGCAGCGCAACGAGGTCGGCACCGCCTGCACCGCGGTAGTCAGGGGCAGCGACTCATGCGCCAACCACGGCTTGGTCTCCGGGACGAACATCGTGATGACCAGCATCCGTACCACGAACCTGCCCGGCGATCCCGCGCCACAGGCCGCGCACATCACGACTAGCGTCCAGGTCAACACCACGACCAGTGATGTGCGCAGGTAACCAACCAGCCCCTGGCGCCGCAGCGCGCCTATCCGGACTGGCGTCGCCACACCCTCTAGTTTCGTCACGTCCTGTGTTCTGGCCACGCCAGGAACGCTACCGGCCTCCTGCGATCATCAGCGAGCCATCAGCCGACGAGGCAAGACCACGCCGCGCAGCGCGATTCGGAACCGACAGACCTCAATCGTTCTGGCGAAGCGCGAAACCAACGCGACATAGCCGCGAGCCCCCTCACCGACAACCGAGAACCCTGGTGGTCTCATCTTGGGTCTCATCCACCTACGTTCGTCAACGTTCATCAGCATTCAGATCAATGCAAAAATGCAGATGACGGACGCGCACGGCCCCTGGTGAACCATTACCCTAACTCCTGAAAATCGGAGGGTCGGCGGTTCGACCCCGCCCCTGCTGGTGGGCCGACCACGATGATGCGGCCGGATGCAGCCCCGCGTAGACGCGATGCAGCTCGGCGCGCCCACCACCGGCCTGCAGGTTTGCCTTGGTGATCCTGGCCGTCTGGGGCAGCGGCGGGAACGCCGGTGGCCCATCCGGTGCACCGAGCGCGCCCCTGACCGGCTCCGTCACGGCCAGGTCGCTGAGGGACCAGCGAAGGGGGATCGGCTCGGGCATCAATCGCCGCTCGACCGCTGCCTGCCGCCACTGCCCGTCCACCACCTCAGCCAGCTGCGCGGCCAGGATATCCACCTCGCGAGTAGGCCGACGACGACCCAGCGACTCCAAGAGCGGGATGGCACCGACGACGACACCGGCCAGAGCCACCACAAACCCCACCGAGTAAGGGCATCACCCGGCTGACGGTAAGCCCACCCTGCCCAGACGACGGCGCCACCCAGCAGGACCAAGATCAGGAGAGGAGCCCGGTCCCGTGCCCAACTGCTCATCAACAGAAAGTCTGACAGATCGACACGACCCAGTGCCTTTGCCATCCACAGCGGGCAGCACCGAGCTGACGATACAGCGTGATGTGCTCATAGGCCACGCTCGCTGCATCATTTCGGTAGCGGTGGCCGGGGCAGCCGGGAGGAGATGAGGTGAGCGGCTTTCTGGTCGGCGCCGGCGACCCACGCGGCGTAGACCTTAAGGGTGGTGGACCCGCCACCGCCGTGACCGAGTCTGCCTGCGACCGTGCGTAAGTCAATCCCCGCAGCGAGCAATTCGGTGGCGCTGTAGTGCCGTAGCGCGTGCAGATGTGTACGGAGACCAAGCCTTGCCGTCATTCGCGCATAACGATGTGTGATAGCGCTCGGGTTGCACGGTCGCCGATGATCCGGTGAATAGGAGAAGACGAAAGAATTATCGTCCAGCATGGCGCCGATGGCCGTACAACGATCAGTACAACGCTTCCTGTGCGCATCGAGGATTTCCACCGTCGCGGCATCGAGAGAGATCCGCCGCATCTGGTGCGTCTTGGTATCCTTGACGATCGTTTGACCGTTGTGGCTGACCAGACTCCGGCGAATGGTGAGCATACCTGCGGCGAGGTCTACATCGTCCCAGATAAGGGCAAGCAGCTCACCGCGTCGCGCTCCGGTGACGAGCGTCAACCACACGAAGGTTCCCCAGTCTTCGTCCTGTTCCCACGCCGCGTTGACAATCTTGGCGGCGTCCTCCGGTGATGGTGGGTTCGGCTGTGGAGCCGGCATGCGCGGCCGCTGAGTAGCCTCCAACGGATTAACAGTGATCCAGCCCCATCGCTGGGCAGCGCTCAGCGCGCCGCTGAGCACCGCATGACACTGGCGAACCGACGACAGCGCAAGCGGCGTGCACACATGCGGCGCGCACCGCTCATCGCACGCATGCGGCCGGGGAGTGCGGTGCTCCACGAAGCTCCGGCCGTGGCAGCGTCGGCGGCAGGTCCGCAGGTCCGCATAAAGCTGCTCAAACGGGCGCGGACCAAGACGACACAGGCGGCTAATCGGCGTGTCGCCGAGCGCTGGACGGATGAAGCCGTCAATCAAGAGCCGGTAACTGGCGCGAGTGGTCTTCTCCACTTGATGGCCAGCCAACCACTCATCGAGCAGGTAACCGAGCGTGACGTTCGTCTTGGCGGCGGTGTTGTCCCGCACCTGGCCGCGCAGCCGGTCGCGGAGCACGATCGCTGCGTCCTCGGTGTCGGCCGAGCCGGTGAGGAACAGCTGCCGACCCGTCACGGGGTCGTATCCCCCGGAGATCCGGACTTGGTAGGTACTGCCGCGCTGACGGATACCGGTGAGATCCTTCGGAGCCTGCTTCCGGCGAGTCATGCAGGTCAGTGTAGCCACGGGTAATGGACAGTCCGATGGACAAAGATCCACACAGTACCGTCATTCCCGATCTTGATCCGCGGCTTCTCCGCTGGTCAGAGGGAGAAGAGGAACTGCGCGCCCGAAGAGATTCGAACTCCCAACCTTCTGATCCGTAGTCAGATGCTCTATCCGTTGAGCTACGGGCGCCTGTTCTGTTGTCGGCCAGCATCGAATCAGGCCGTCTGCGGAGGCTCCGGGATTTGAACCCGGGAGGGGGAGTAACCCCCAACCGCATTAGCAGTGCGGCGCCATAGACCAGACTAGGCGAAGCCTCCCGGGGCCTGCGAGGCCGCCAGACAAGCAGCCTACACAGCGGGCCCTTGCTCAGGCAAAGCGGGTAGCCGACCATCCGGCGCCGCCAACGCCGCTGGTCACAGCCGCAGGCGCGGCAATGGAGGGCAACAGCGGAGGGCAACGGAGTCAGACCCTCACCGTACCGTCGTTCCCGTGGATGAGTCACTGGTGGAGATGGTCGGCTCGACCTCCGAGGACAGTGTGTTCAGTCGGTTGCAGCCGGGCATGAGCTCGATTTAGGTGGTCGCTGACACGCACGGGCTTGCTGGCGCTGGTCGAGGTCAACCGCAGCGGGATCAGGAACTCGCCCCAGGCTGACCGCACGATGATCGCGCTGAGCGCGGCGATGCCCGAGCGCATCGGCGGCAGAACCACCTGCCGGAATGCTTGCCAGCGCTTCCAGCCCTCGATGAGGGCAGCCTCTTCGGGCTCGGTCGGCAGAACAGCGCACCGCGGCCGGGGAAGCGTGTCATGTTCTCGACCTCCCGAAGGCGACCGCATAGCCGGCTGCGACCAGCGCGGTGACGGCGGTGAGCGGGAACGCGAACGCTGTGCCGTGGACGAAGTTGGCGTTGGCGAATGTGGTGTTGTAGACCTCTGAGGGTCGAGCGCGTGTTACGCGCCGTGCCGTTGAGCACGTAGATCTCGCCGAAGATCTTGATCGACGAGAGGATCGCGCTTGAGCCGGCGGCGAACTTATCGAACGCAGGTCCATTGTCGAGCGTGACGCTGCCCGGAAAGGCCCAGCTGTTCTTGAGCGCGTTGACCTCGAACTGCGGGGCCCGGTAGCCGGCCGAGTCAGCGTCGGCGAACAGAGGCTCGCAGTCCTTGTCGAAGAGCTGACCGTCCGATCCGGATCCGTATGGTGATTTCTCTCTCATGTCACCCACAAGAGCGTGGTGCGAGCGGGGTGATGACCATTTGCCCGGCCGTAAGGTCCCAGCCGACAGTGTTGGCGTAGAAAAAGCCGACTCCCGTGTTGAGTTTCGTCGGCGCGGGTAAGTAGCTGTAGATTAGTTCGCAACTGAGCGGTGCCCGCGCGGTGGTGTAGTCCTGCAGCGGGGTGCCCATCGGTGTGGTGATGGACATGTGGGTGCCCGGCGGAACGACCAGGTTAGCGTGGTTAGATAAGAATTCATTCGTGGCGATGGCAAGCGGTGCTCCCGTGTCGAGTGCGGTCATTCCGCACTGTGTGGCGCACGGTCCAGGTCTCAACCACGATGCGTCTGAACAGCACCAGTGACTCGTCGTCGGTCACTGCGGAGGGCGTCGGTGGGAGGGCGGATCCGGCAAGCCGGGGGGATCGACGCCGGGCGGATCGACCCTGTGGCGTGAGGGCCCATCGCAGGCCGGCATGGAGCATCAGTCCGGCAAGGGTGGTCAGGGAGCCGGTCACTGTGGAGTGTCGGCTCGCCTGGCGCAACAGATCGGGCAGCCTGCCGGCGTGCCATCGTGTTGGTCGCTGTTCCGTCCGGCGCGCGTGCGTGACGGTTCGCGGGACGACCACGGCGGGCAGGGGGGACTGGGTGTTGTGGTCAGAATTGTCCATAGCCTTCCATCAAACCTCAGAAGCGCTGTTCTGTAACCACCACCGGCAAAAATCACCACTGTCAAACGGCGTCCTGATCGAGTTCCTCCAGGGCGGCGAGGAAGCCCTCGCTGTAGGTGGGGAATTGGGCGACCTGGTCGAGCAGGACGGCGAGGGGAGTCCGCGTCCGGATTGCCTGGGCGGCTTGATGGATCCACTCGCCGGCGATCGGGGCGACGGCCCAGGCGCCGAGCAGGACGCGCTGATCGGCGTCGGCAAGTAGCCCGAGGTGCCCTCCGGGATTCTGTTCGTAGGTCCAGGGGCGGGCGATCGCGTTCGTCAGGTCGAGCTCAACACTGACGGTGCGCAGACCCTGCCGTTTGGCGTGAGCGTGGGTGAGCCCGACGGCGGCGACCTCAGGATCGGTGAAGACCACGCGCGGGATCCCGTGGTAGCTGGCGGCACGCGGGCGGCCGAGGATGGCGTCGGTGGCGATCCGGGCCTGGTATTTCGCGACATGGGTAAATGGCATGATCGCGGTGACGTCACCGATCGCCCACACCCCAGCTGCGGCGCGGCAGTGCTCATCGACCCGGATCTCGCCCTGCTCCCCCAGCGTGACACCGATCGCGTCCAGATTCAGGTCGGCGGTGCGGGGACGGCGGCCGGTGCCGACGACCACGACGTCGCAACGCAGTTGAGTGCCCTCATCGAGGGTGATGGTGGTGTCGGCGCCGTCGCGGCAAGCGGTCGTGGCGGTAGCGCCGGTGCGCACGTCCATGCCGTCGGCGCGCATCCGCTCGGCCAGCAGTTCCCCCACGCGGGGTTCCTCCCGGGACAGCAGCGTGGCCGATCGTTCGACGATGGTGACGTGGGCGCCGAAACGGTGCAGGAACACGCCGAGTTCGGTGCCGACCGCGCTGCCGCCGAGCATGACCACCCGGCCGGGAATCTCTGTCAGGGTAGTAGCTTCCCGGTTGGTCCACACCGGGACGGTGTCCAGGCCCTCGACCGGAGGGAGAGCGGCGTCGGAGCCGGTGGCGATGACGATGTCGGAGGCGGTCAACGAACGCCCGCCGACCTCAACGGCACCGGGTCCGGTGATGCGGGCCGTGCCCTTGACGACGGTGGCGCCTTGTTTGGCGTAGCCGTCGACCTGCTTGCTGTCATCGAGATGGCGGATCATGTAGTCCCGATAGTCCCGGGTGGCGGGCCAGTCCAGCCGGGCCCCCTCGACCCCCGCCGCGCGGTCGACTTCGCCACGAATTTCGGGTGGGCGCAGCAGGGTCTTCGACGGGATGCAGGCCCAGTAGCCGCACTCGCCGCCGATGAGCTGGCGTTCGATGACGGCGACGCGGCGGCCAGCGGCCAGCAGCCGGGACGCTGCGACCTCCCCGCCCGGGCCCATGCCGATCACGATGGCGTCGAATTGCTCACTCATCTGGCTCCTCGGGTGACTTTCCCTATTCCACTACAAGCTCTCCCAGGGTTTCCAGCAGTGTCCCAGTGAGCGATCCGCCGGTGGGCCACCGGGCTCGCCCGTCCACCCGGTGCCGACCGGTTGTGCCGCAGCAGGCTGAACGAACTGCTGGGCCACTCCCCGGAGGCGATGGTGGCGGTCCGGGAAGGGCCGCGCCATGCTAGGCGGTGATCCTGTCCGCCGGCCGAGAACGACCGAGCCGGGCACGTGAGTGGAAAGGTTCCGCGATGGCTTCAACAAGATCTGGGCTGAGTGCTGACGGCCGGAAGCGGCTCGAGCGGGAGTTGGCGCTGCTGCGCGAGCAGCGTCGGGAGTTGGCTGTCGACCTGAGCGATGACGATCCGGTCGGGGATCGGGCGGATCAGGCGGTGGCATTGGAACAAGCGGATAACCTCGCCCAGTTGGACGGGCGGATCAAAGAGATCGTCGAGCTGCTCGCTCGTGGCGGCGGAGCAGATGAGCGCCCCGGCGCCCTGGTGGACGGGACCGTGGTCACGCTGCGGTTTGCGGATGGGACCATCGAGACGTTGCGGGCCGTGTTGGTCGCCGACGAGGCTCCCGAGGACGAGGGGGCACGGGTGCTCACCGTGGACAGCCCGCTCGGTCTGGCGCTGGCCGGCTGCCACACCGGCGACACGGTCACCTATTGCACGCCGGACGGCAGGGCGAGCGTCGACGTCCTCGCTATTGTGCCCCCGAGCGAGTAGTGGCCGAGCGGAACCAGTCAGCGAGCAGTGGCGCGATGACCGCAACACACCCCGGCGCGGGGCTCGTTCAGCAGCGTCGCCTGGTGACCGAACTGCCCGGTCCCCGGTCTCGGGAACTGTCGGTCCGACGCGACGCGGCGGTCTCGGCCGGGGTGCATGTCACGATGCCAGTGTTCATCGCAGCGGCCGGCGGTGGGGTACTCCTCGACGTCGACGGCAATTCCCTCATCGATCTGGGCTCCGGCATCGCGGTGACCGGTGTGGGCAACGCCGCACCCGCGGTGGTCGCAGCCGTGCACGCGCAGGTCGCGCAGTTCACCCACACCTGCTTCATGGTCACCCCCTATGAGCCCTACCTCGCGGTCTGCGAGGAACTGGCCAGGATCACCCCCGGCGAGCATGAGAAGCGCTCGGCGTTGTTCAATTCCGGATCGGAGGCCGTCGAGAACGCCGTCAAAGTGGCCCGGCACGCCACCGGCCGGGCGGCGGTGGTCGTCTTCGACCATGCCTACCACGGCCGGACGAACCTCACGATGGCGTTGACGGCCAAAGCGATGCCCTACAAACACCGCTTCGGGCCGTTCGCACCGGAGATTTACCGCGTCCCCCTCTCCTATCCGTTCCGGGACCCGCCTGGGATGAGTGGAGAACAGGCAGCCGCCCGTGCCCTGTCTGTTATCGAGGCGCAGGTCGGTGCCGACGATCTCGCCTGCGTCGTGATCGAGCCGATCCAGGGCGAAGGTGGGTTCATCGTTCCCGCTCCCGGTTTCCTGCCCGCGATCGCCCAGTGGTGCGCCGAGCGCGGCGTGCTCTTCGTCGCCGACGAGATCCAAACCGGGTTTTGCCGCACCGGTGACTGGTTCGCCTGCGACCACGAGAAAGTCGTCCCCGATCTGGTCACCACCGCGAAGGGCATCGCCGGTGGCCTCCCCCTGGCCGGGCTCACCGGCCGCGCACACCTGATGAACGCTGTCCATGCCGGCGGGCTGGGCGGTACCTACGGCGGCAATCCCGTTGCCTGCGCCGCCGCGCTGGCCAGCATCGCGATGATGCGCGAGCAGGATCTCCTCAGCGCGGCACGCCGCATCGAAGCGATAGCCACACCCAAGCTGACCGCGCTCGCCGCGCAATGCCCGGCCGTGGGCCAGGTCAGGGGCCGCGGCGCCATGCTGGCCCTCGAACTCATCGACCCAGCTACCGGGGCGCCGGACCCGGCGCTCACCGCCCAGATCGCCCACGCGTGCCACCACGCCGGGGTCGTGGTGCTCACCTGCGGCACCGACGCGAACGTCATCCGGCTGCTGCCGCCCCTCGTCATCCCCCCGGATCTGCTCGCCGAAGGACTCGACGTCCTCACCCACGCCGTCCTCACCGCCACAGCCTGAACTGTGCACGGTGGATTAGCCGGGCACCTCGAGGATGGCGAAACATCCGCTACTTTGTAGGCGGCGAGCACACGATCTTGGTGACCAGGCTTTCGGTGATGCCCAGCTTCGGGGTGTTCTTGCGGGCCCGTTCCACGATCTGCCGGGGAGTCAGCCCCATGCCGTTGTACAACCGCACGATTTTTTCTTGCTCACGGGTCCACGGACGTCGAGCGGATATCTTTCGGCTTACCGAGTTGCTCGACCCAGAGGGTGTCTCCACACCGGTTTGTGGGGATCGGTAATTGATCCCGAGGCCGCTGTCTTTCTTGGCAAACTCGCCGGCCTCCGCTCGTTTTCTGATCTCCTCCTGATCGCCGACGATGAAGGTGTCAGCGCTCTTGTTCACCCCTATTGCAGTGATCGTCAGTCCGCTGTGGTGCTTGACTTGGCACTGCTTCTTTGTGCAGTACTTGTAACCCAGTTCTGCGCGTTCGGAAATCAGTTCGTCGCCGCACTCGATGCACTTCACTGTCAATACACACTCTCCACTACCTTGCCCGGCCAGGTGTCGTCATCGCAGGCGGGTATGAGAGTGCCAACCACCTTAACAGGTGGGAAATTCCCGCACCGGAGCTGGTCATGCGCGGGTGGGTGAGGCCGTAAGCGCTGCGAATGCCTGGGAGTCGAGCGCGGCGCGTACGCTGCGGTGAGCACCTCGGGCTGGCCCAGGTGTTCGACGTGCAGCACGACCTGGATCCGGGCGGCCTTCTCCGGGATGTTGCGGCGGCGGGCACGGGTGAGCGCGGCGCTGATCTGGGTAATCGTCAGCTTCGCCGCCGAGGCCGGGTCCGGTGCCGTCGGATCACTGGCCAACCCGATAACTGTGATTGGCCGTACGGGGGTAGAGGCGAGCGATGGGTGGGATGAGCATGCGCGCGGCCTCGGCCGGTGGGAACGAGCCGCAGGTTGCCCAGGCGGCCACCTCTCGGTTGACGGCTGCCGAGATTTACTCCGCCGCGGTGCGGATCGGTGAAGACGAGCTCAAGCGCTCCTCGACTGGGCTGGCCCTGTCGGGCCTGGCCGCCGGTCTGGGCATGGGCCTGACCGGCCTAGGCTCGGCGGCTGTCCTCGCCGAGGTGGGTGACGGGGCGGCTCATTACCTGCTCGCCACCCTGCTTTACCCGCTGGGCTTCATCGTGGTGATTGTGGGCCGCGCCCAACTATTCACCGAGAACACGCTGTTCCCGGTTGTCCTCGTGCTCGACCGGCGCCGGCACTTGGGCAACACGCTGCGCCTGTGGGCGGTTGTGTTCATCGCCAATGTGGTGGGGGCGCTGGTGTTCGCGGTGCTGATGATCAAGGCCGGGGCAGTGTCCACCGAGGTGGCGGGAGCCCTGAGCCGGCTCGGAAGTAAGACGGTTCAGGGCGGTTTCGTCCACCTCTTCTGGGCAGGCGTGGCCGGTGGCTGGATTATCGCGTTGATGGCCTGGCTGGTCACCGCGAGCCGATTCACCATCGGCCAGGTTGCGGTGGTCTACCTGATGACCTTCGTGGTGGGGGCGGCGGGTCTGGCGCACTGCATTGCGGGCAGCACGGAGGCGCTCTCGGCTGTGTTGGCCGGGCAGGTGTCGGTGGGCACCTATGTGGTGTGGCTTTTGGCTGCCACGGTGGGAAACACCATTGGCGGAGTGGTCATCGTCAGCCTGCTCAACTACGGCCAGGTGATGGGGTCGAGGCGCGATTTGCGGCAGCTCGAACGGTCACTGTCCGACATTGAGGCCGACGCGACCAGCAACTCTGTCGCGGCCCGGATACGCTGGCGCCGACAGCATCGCCCGCGGCGGGGCGACGACACGATCCGCTGACAGGCCACGGGTAGCGCCTGGCGGTCCTGGTCGAGCCGGCGCCGCCATCGTGCACCTGACCACCCACATCACCGCCCCGGATCGGCTCTACATCGGCGCCGACAACGAACCAGCTGACCGCGGGAATGTGCTCCGGTTCATCGCCGAGTACCTCGGTACCGCCCACCCGCCCCTCGACGACCAGCCACCCGGCCGCGGACACGGCAAACGCTGCCGAACCACCGACTCCGCAGCACCGGGTTCGCGTTCACCTACCCCACCTACCGCGAGGGCTACCGGGCCATGCTTCCGGCGGGCCTGGGTGTTCGCTAGGGAAGGTCTCGCGCACACGGGTGACGCGCACACGGGTGAGCTGTCCGGGTGGGTCGGCCACCGACCCGCCCTCAGATGTTCCCAGGAACCCAGACCGCCGAGAGTGAGATGATCAGCTGATGCTGGCAGAGATCGTGCCGCCCGACACCAGGGTGGCCTTCGCGGCTATGAGGGAGCTGCGGACCAGCCTGAGCAACCTGGAGGAGTTCGTCGAGCAGGTCGACACCATCCAGCGCCCGGCTGGTTACCGGCTGGTCGGGGTGTTTCCGGGTGAGCGCGTCGACGCCGTGGCCGTCGCCGGCTTCCGCCTGAGCACCAGCTTGAGCTGGGGACGGCACCTATATGTCGATGATCTCTCCACCATGAGTTCCGCCCGTGGCCAGGGCTTCGCCAGCCAGTTGCTGGCATGGGTGCACGAGGAGGCCGGGCGGCTCGGCTGCCGCCAGGTACATCTGGATTCTGGGGTAGGGCCAGACCGCCACGCGGCCCACCGGTTGTACCTCAATTCGGGTTACGTGATCAGCGCCCACCACTTCGCCCGGCCCGTCTGACCAGACCTGAACTGGGTGGGTCGAGCCAGTCGGTGTCACCCCTGGTCTTGACGCATACGTACAGCTTGCGGCGTGCGCCGCCTCGTACTCGTGGGCGTGCTCGCTGTAGGCGGCGACGGACTGTGCGACCGGGTCGAACGGACGAGCCCGGCTGCTGGCGTTGGAGTACGTCATGCCGATGCTCGCCGCTGCGCCACGCACCTAAGACTCCACCGAATCAGTAGCCGATCCCCATCCCTACCCCAGGCAGTCGACTTACCGGTGCTGGCCGGTGTGGGCGCGGTCGGGGTCGTGGCACGGGTGCCGGCGGCTATCGTGTTCGACATGGCCTCTGTCGCCACGCTCCCGGACCCCGCGCCGGTCCCGCCGCTATCAGACCCCCAGGCCATCCGCGTGTGCTTGACGCCAACACTCGTCGCCGAGTTCGATCGCGAGTGGGAGATCGTGTTCGATCGGGTGAAGCAGTCCAAGGACCTCGCCGTGCCGTTCGAGGAGATGCAGGCGTTGATCCGCGAGCGGCAAGGCCGGTAGATGACATGTGCCCCCAGGACGGCCCTCGCAACGCGGCTGTCGAGCCGCAGCTCGAACCGGCGGAAGCGGGAGAGCAGGCGATGCGCCCCGAGGACAACGGCTACCTCGCGGGTGAGCTGGCCGTTGTCCCTCTGACGGACGCGCCGCCGCTGCCTGTCGAGCTCGACCTGCGACTCGCTGCCGTTGAGGCTGCCCTTGCCGGGGTGGCGCAGCGGTTCGCCAGCGAGAGTGACCGGGCGCTCGCTAGGGAGCGGGTGATCGACCGTCAGCATGAGGAGATCGAACGGCTGAGGTCCCTCGAGCGGGCGGGGCAGCTGCGGCCGGTCGTCACGGACCTGTGCCGGCTGCGCAACGGCCTGCTGCGCCAAGCCGGGACGGTCCCCGCCGAGATGACCGGGCCGCAGGTCGCGACCCTGCTCGAGTCGTTCGCCGCGACGGTGGAGGAGATGCTGGAGCGCTGCGGCGTCGTCGTCCTCCCTGGGGAGGTGGGCGCCGTCTTCGCGCCCAGCCGCCAGCAGGTCGCCGCAGTCGTGGAGATCAACGACCCCGAGCGGGACGGTACGGTTGCCGAGGTGGTCCAGGACGGCTACGCGGAGATCGACGGTGGGAAGGTCGTCGTTCCGGCTCGGATCAGGTTGCACCGTTATGTGACGAAGGAGAAGACGGATGGCTGACGGCGCCGAGGGGGCGGGCCGAGTCTTCGGCATCGACCTGGGCACCACCTACTCGGCGATCGCCTACATCGACGAGACTGGGCGGCCGACGGTGTGCCGCAACGACAACAACGCCGAGATCACGCCGTCGGTCGTGCAATTCGAGACGCCGACGAATGTCGTGGTCGGTGAGTCGGCCAAGCAGTCGGCTTTCATCGACGCCGACAGTGTCGTGAGCCTTATCAAGCGGCAGATGGGCGAGACCAAGGAGTACGAATTCCACGGCGAGGTCCATACGCCGGAGTCGATCTCGGCACTGATCCTGCGCCGCCTGGCCACCGACGCCGCGAACTACACGAACGGTCCCGTCGAGCAGGTTGTGATCACCGTGCCGGCGTACTTCGGTGCGCGGCAGAAGGAGGCCACGAACAAGGCCGGTCTGATCGCTGGGCTTGATGTCGTCGGCATCCTGCCGGAGCCGGTGGCCGCTGCCGTGCACTACGACCTCACCAGAGGCGGAGCTGACAAGACCGTGCTCGTCTACGACCTCGGCGGCGGCACGTTCGACACCACCGTGATTCGCGTGGGTGCGAGTGAGATCACGGTCGTCTGCACCGATGGGGACACCAACCTGGGCGGCGCGGACTGGGACGCCCGGCTGCGTGACCACCTTCTGGAGCGCTTCGTCGCGGAGGCCGCACCCGCCGAGTCTCCGGAGGACGACGCCGAGTTCCTCCAGGAGATCGCGAACAAGGCAGAGGAGATGAAAAAACAGCTGTCGTTGCAGGAGAGCCGGCCAGTGCAGTTGCGGTTCGCCGGTGCCGCGGCGCGGATCGAGGTCACCCGGGCCGAGTTCGAGACGATGACCGGAGATCTGCTGGATCGAACCATCGAGATCGTGCGGCGGACGCTGGACACCCTGCAGGAGCGGTCACCGGGTGCGACGATCGATGAGGTGCTGCTCGTCGGGGGGGCCACGCGCATGCCGATGGTGGCGGCCCGGCTGGCCAAGGAGTTCGGCTGGGACCCGAAACTGCACGACCCGGAGTTGGCCGTCGCCAAGGGCGCCGCGATCTTCGCGCTGTCCCGCGTCGTCTACAAAATGCAGCAGGAGGCCAAGGAGAGCGCCGGCAGCGACGCCGAGGGTGAGCGTGCGGCGGCCAAGGTCGTCACGGAGGTCGCCCGCCAGTACGGCATCTCGGAGCAGGTGGTCAAGCAGCTCTCCGACAAGAAAACCCAGGGTGTTCTCCCGAAGGCATTCGGGGTGAGGCTGCAGGATTACCACAACCCCGACCGGCTCTACGTCCAGCACTTGGCGTTCGCCAACGATCCGCTGCCCACCGGCGACCGGACGTTCGCCGCTCAGACCGTCCACCACGCCCAGACGGAGGTCCTCATCGAGCTCTACGAGCAGGCGGGCACTGTGGTGAGCGAGGAGCTGTCGGCGAACAACCCGCTCCACGACGGCAGCGGCCGGATCACGGGCATCCCGCCGCAGCCCGTCGGGCAGCTGGCGAAGATTGACATCGTCATGTCTATCGACGAGGACGGTCTGCTGCAGCTGCGGGCCACCGAGCGCAGCACCGGCAATGACCTCGTTATCAAGGTTGCGGTTGGCTTGTCCACCGAGCAGCTCGGACAGGCCATCGACGCCATCTCCAAGATCTCGGTCTCGAGTTGACGCAGGTGGCCGGCTTTGACCCCCGAGCCTACGAGGAGCAGGTGCTCAAGCCGCTGCGCAGGCGGCTCCCCCACCTTCCCGACGATTTGCTGACGCGCTACGCGGTCGAGCGCACCATGGACTGCGCCGCACTGCGCGAGCGGATCGGGAGCGTGGTCCGGTTGTGGAACAAGGCGGCGATGAAGGCCGGGCCGACCGGCCTGGTGTGCCAGCAGTTGCTGCGCGAGCACGGGGAGCTCGAGCGCCGCGGGAGCGTGGACCTCACGAGCCCGCAGTGGTGGCGGGCCTGGGAGAAAACCCGCCATCAACAGCTCGGCTCGCAGATCGCGGACCTGGCTGAGCTGCTGAGGGCGAGCCACGGCGAGCTCCGCATGATCACACAGAATCAGCTGCGGGCGGCGGCGGCCGCCCATCCCACGCTTGGCGACGCCGAGATCGACCAAGCCTGCACGGCCGCGGGACTGCGGATCGTCGAACCGGTCGAACTCCCGACCACGGCGGGGATGCACGGCAGGCTCGAAAACCTGAACACCACGCTCCTCGCCGCGGGTATCGACAGCATCCCGAGGCTGCTGTTCCCCGAACTGTCCACGTTCGGCTTGCTTGACGGGTTCACCGGAACCCCGTTGCCCGCGGACCGGGACGCGGCGCTGTCCCAGAAGGTCGCGCAGATGCGCGCGGCGGACCTGGACAAGGCCACGGACAGCCCGGCGACCCGCGCGCAGCGGGAGGCCGTGGGCATCCTGGTCAGTGAGGCGAAGAGCGGCACCGACCTCACCGCGCTCGCCCTGTTCCACCTGCTGCAGGAGGTGCGGGACAAGCGTGCCGACGGCGCCCAGCCCCGCACCCTGTTCACCCTGCTGACCCGCCGCGGGATGCGCAGCGACGACGCGGGTCGGATCGTCGTGAGTGTGCTCGCGGAGTCCGGTCTCCGGCGCGACCCGCTCGCGGCTGTCACCGAGCTGCTTGCGGGGGGAAAGCTCCTCGCCGCGCAACAGCTCGCGACCACCCTTCCCGGCCCGCAGGGCGAGACGGCGCGCGAAGCCGTGCAGCGCCAGCGCGAGCAGGTCGAGAGCCTGCGCCGGGCCGCCGCGGAGGACCTGCGTGCCGGCCGTGACGAGCAGGCGGGGACGCGGCTGCGGGAGGCGCTCCGGCTGGCCTGCGACCTGCCAGAGCTGGCCCAAGAGCTCGCGACGGTGCCGGCCGCGCCGGTCGTCGCGGTCACCGCGGGCGGTGACGGCGTCGGCATCCACATTGCCTGGCGCCCGGCGCCCGATCACGGCGACGCGACCACATTCCGGGTGCTCCGCCGGGAGGACCGCGAGCCTGCCGACGCCGAGGACGGCCGCGAGATCCCGGTCCGGTCCAGGTTCTCGACCGCCGACGACGCGCCCCCGGTCGGGCGGCGGGTGCACTACGCGGTGTTCGCGCGCACCGCGGGGGGGCAGTGGTCGCGCCCGGTCTGCGCCACGGCTCAGGTCATCCCGCCGGTCACCGACGTGGTGCTCGAGGGCGCAAGCAACGTCATCACGGGACGCTGGCGGGTCCACCCCGACGCAGCCGCCGTCGAGGTCCGCCGCACCGCGGGCGTCCCCGAGGGTCCAGGCAAGCCGGTGGCCGCCCCGCGCAACCGCGCGTTCCGCGACGAGACGGCTGTGGATGGCGTTCAGTACTGCTACACGCTGGTGGCCTGCTACCCGCCTGCGGGCGGCGGTGGTGTGCTGCGGTCCACGCCCGTCGTCGTGCGCGGCGCGACCCGTCCGAAGGCCCGGCCGGTCGCCGCGCTGACCGCCACGCCGGCAGCCGGCGCGGGTCTCGCGGTGCGGCTGTCCTGGTCGCAGCGTCCGGGCAGCGAGATCGTGATCCGGCGCTCGCCCCGCCCGTGCCCGTGGGAGTATGGCCAGGTCGTGGCCCTGGCGGAGCTGGCGGGCTACGGCGTCGAGCTCGACGGCACGCACACGGCGAAGGGCGAGTCGATGACACTCGTCGCGTCGGTGCCTCCCGGTCGCTCCTATTGCGTGCCGTTCACCGTCGGTCCTGACGGCGCGGTCCGCGGGCAGGACGCCGTCGTGGACCTCATTGATCCGGTGCGCCGGCTGCGGGCTCAGCGGTTCGGCGGCGACGTCCACGTCACCTGGCGCTGGCCCGACCAGGTGAGCGCAGCCGACGTACAGTGGGTGGGCGGCAGGCGCCGGATCACCCTGCAGCAGTACCGCGACGAGGGCGGCTGCCAGCTCCGCGGCGTCCCGGAAGTGTCGCGCGTCGAGGTGGGTGCCGTGATGCTCGGCGAGAGCGGCGAGAGCCGCTCGTCCCTGACGTCGGTGGTGGTTGAGGAGCGGCCCCCGCAGCTGACGTACCAGCTACGCCGCCGCGGCCACCGCCTGGCGGGGGGCGTGAGGTGCGTGGTGACGCTCTCCGGCGCGCACCCCGTCCCCGGCGTCACGCTGATCATCGTGGCCGCGGCCGGGCACGCCATGCCGACCTCGCCCGAGGCGGGGGTGGAGCTGCTCCGGCAGCCCGTCGTGATCGACCCCGCGGCGCCGGTGGTGCTGGAGGCGCCCGTCCCACCGTTGCGCAAGCCGTACTGGCTGCGGTGCTTCCTCGCCGCGCCCGCGCCCGCCCTGCTCGTTGACCCGCCGGTCGGCCAGTTGAAGGTGTCGTGAGATGGCCACAGTCGCCTGTCCGTACTGCTACCACCTCATCGACCAGGGCAAGCTGGCCTACCAGTGCCTCGGACGCGGAGTACCGGGCGGCCCGAGGTGCGCGAAGCGGGAGGATGAGCGCCGCCAGCAGCTGACGAATGTCCGCACGGCGGCATACCCGACCTTTGTGCCGCAGTCGCGCCAGGTATTGGGCAGTGCTCGCCAGGCGGCGTGCCCGCACTGCGGTGGCCTCACCGGCGTGCGGGCCTGCCCGGCCTGCCACACACCGCTGTCGTCCACTTTCGCGGAGAGCCGCAGCCCGCTCGTCGGGATGGTCGGCGGCAAGGGAGCGGGTAAGACTGTTTACCTGTCGGTGCTGCACCACGAGCTGCGGACGACGGTGCGACGACGGTTCCAGGCCGATATCCGACTGACCGGGGACCAGCAGGGCGGCGCTGGGTCGCCGCGGCAGTGGCTGGAGAACTACGAGGAGCAGCTCTTCACGCACCGGAGGCTGTTCGAGCAGACGGCTGGGGCACTCAACGGGCTGCGCGCGCCGGTCGTCATTGAATGGCGGCAGCCGAAGCGCAGACTCGGCAGGCAGACCCTCGATACGACGGTTCTCTCCTTTTACGACGCCGCGGGTGAGGACCTCACCACTCAGGACCGAGTGCACACCCAGGCCTATCTTGGCGTGGCGAATGGGCTGATGCTGCTGCTCGACCCGTGGCAGTTGCCCGGGGCGATGGACCGCATCAAGGTTCCCGAGTCCGTCGTCCGAGAGGCCGAGCCCCCGCTGGAGGTGCTCAACCGGATCACCGAGCTGCTGCGGGTGTCGCACCAGGTCAAGGCGAGCCGGCGGATCAAGGTGCCGCTGGCTGTGGTGTTCGCGAAGATGGACGCCTTCTTCCCGGTGCTCGGCGGCAACCACCCGCTGCTGGCCAAGCCCGCGGCGCTGCCGGGCTACGACGAGACAGCGGGCCAGGACACCCACGAGCATGTGCGGGCCATGCTGCACGAGTACGGCGCGGACGATATTGACGCCCACCTCATGCACAACTACGCGACCTTCCGCTACTTCGCGGTGTCGGCCCTCGGCGCCGCCCCCGACTACGCGGCCAAAGAGGTCGACGTGGGCGGTGTGCAGCCCTTCCGCGTCGAGGAGCCGCTGCTGTGGCTGCTGCACAGTTTCGGTGTGATCGACCGGAGCCGAACGTGAGCGGCGGGTTCGGCTCGCTCTACTACACCGACTGCCGGCCGGGACAAGGTCTGCAGGGCGGGGCCGGATTCCAGTTCCAGGCCGCCTCGCCCGGCCTCGCCCCGGAAGCCATGCCGCTCGTGCAGCGCGCGGCGCTCTACGAGCCTCCGGTGCGGTGGATGCGGGAGCGCAGACCGGTCGCCGACTACCCGCCGTCGTTGGCGCACACCGCCGAGGGGGGCGTGTTCGTGACCGCGGCGGGGTGCTACCTCGGCCAGGAGGCGAACGGCACGCGGGAGGGCAACCAGTTCACCCACGCCGTCGTCACGCGCGATCCCGCGGACTACGGGTTGGTGCGGCCCGCGCAGCTGTGGGCCGCACCATGGTGGGCGGTAGCACCCGCCCCGGGTACCGAGCTCGACGACCTGGCGGCCCACCCGGTCCCGGGGCCGCTCGACGTCGAGACCGTCCGCGACCGGGTGCGCGACGCCGAAGGCGGCCAGCGGCGGCTTACCGCGCTGCTCTCGGCGATCCATCACCTCGCCGACCCCGAGCACCGGCGCACCGTGGTGCTCGTGAGCGCCGACCCCGAGGAGGCCGCGTGCTGGATCGCCGCGGCGACCCTCCTGCTGCCCCAGCCCGAGGCGCTGCGCGTCAGCTTCAAGATTTTCGTGGCGGACGGCCAGTACGGCCAGCACGACATCATCGCGCTGCACCCCGAGTGGGCCGGGCGGTGGGCGGACACCGGATCCGGGAGCGGGCTCGCGGTCTTCGACCTCGACCGAGGTCGCCACACCGCCGTGCCGGCCACCGCCGCCGCGTGCTTCTGGGTCCCCCGCTTGCTGGCCGAGGACGCCTACGACGTGGTGGACGCGGTTGAGCTCGCGGGCCAGTTCGCCAGGGCCCGGGTGGGCGGCGCCGACGCGCACGCCCCACCGACCGGCACGGATCGCCTCGCCGCGGCCATCGTCGCCGCCGGTGAGCGGTTGACGACCTCGGAACGGTTCGAGGAAGCAACGGACTGGTTGCTCACCGCGCCCGAGGAGGCGATGAGGATCGCCCGCGACCCGGTACTGGCAGCGGTGCTGGAGGCGGTGCTGGAGGTGCCCCCGCGCCCGCCCGTGCTGCGCACGCTGGCCGCCGCTGCCGGATCGCGCGGGTGGATACCCGCAGCCGCCCGGATCCGGCGCGGATTGCTCACCGCCGAGGTCGGCGAGGCACTGGCCGGATCCGACGGGGTGGCCGCACTCCGCATGCTCACCGCGCTCGCGCCGCTGCCACCCCTGGAACGTCCGGACGAGGAGCGGGAGCACGGCCGCGCCGAGATCGAGACGGCCCTGTGCGGGGCGCGTCCGGATCAGGTTCCCGCATTGCTCACCGTAGCTCACCGGCACGCCGTGCAACCCCGCACCGCGAACTTCCGCGACGCCGCGTACCGGTTCGCCGCATGGTGGGTGGAGCAACCCGACCCTGACCTCGAGCCCGCATGCTGGCCCGCGCCGCCCGAGGCGCTCGACTGGGTGCGCGACGTGCTGCGGGGTGCCTTGGCAGGCCCGCGGCAGGCCTACGCTCGGGAGGCGGTCCGCGCGCGCTGGTGGCGGCCGCTGTGGCAGGGGGCCTGCGATCCGGGCGATGAACTGGACGTGACGCTGATGTCCGTGGCCTACCAGCACCTCGAGGGCTCACGGCGGAATCAGCTGATGCGGGACGTCCAGGAGTGGTCGTTCGCGCGCATGGTCGACGGAGCGCATCCGAGCACCGTGGCCTGGGACATCATCTTCGGCGCGCGAACACCGGAGATGAGTGAGGCAACCGAATTCCTGGCGGGTCTTCTGGAGAGCGGCCGGACGTTCTCACCCGAGGTCGGGTCCTGGCTCTGTGCGGTGCTCGAGGAGGAACCGGACCTGTCGGAGGAAGGCCGCTGGACGATTGATCAGCTCTACCAGCAGGGGCACCCGTTGCCGCCGCGGCTTGCTGAGCTCCGCAGGAGCGACGACGTCCTCGAGCGCGGGGAGCGGGTGTCCGAGGGGGAACCCCGCCGCTGGAGCCTGCGCCGTCGATCCAGCGCCAGATCGGGCAAGCAGTCCGCGGAGCAGGGGGAATGAGCCGTGCCCGCACTCATCGGGATCGTCCTGTACGGCGCGGCCTGCTATTACGCCTTCGTTTACGTGGTCGGCCCCGCCTGGCCCTTTGTGGTCGTCGGCGCGGGCGGGATCGGCGTGCTGCTGGTGATCATGGTGTTGGTCGGGACGCTGCTGCGGGTTGCGGGCCTGGCAGCCCCGACCGTCACCCCGTTCGACGTCGGCGAGCGGCTGCCGGACGTCAAGTCGAACTTCAAACGCGACAGCGCCTGGCCGAATTACCTGTTTGCGCAGAGCCGAACCGACCTCGGCGCGGCGCTGGAGCACATCGCCAGCGCGGTGTCCCGGATGTGGATGTCGATGACCGAGTTCGTGCGCGGCGAGCCGGAGGTGCTCTTCTTGGGGCCGCTGCTGCTGCTGCCCTTGGCGGGGGCCGTCGCGCTGACGGCGGGCGCCGCCGTGGGCGCCGTCACGGCCTACGGCCTGCTCGCGGTGGTGCTGACCCTCGCGTGGCTCGGCTGGCTGGTCGTCGTCGGTCTGCTGCGCGGGGTGGACCTGGGCATCCGCGTGCTCCGCGGCGCCAAGGCCACCTGCCACTACTCCGGCTGCAATTACCGCAACCGGCTGCCGGCCTACCGCTGCGCGTGCGGCCAGACCCACCACGACATCCGGGCGGGTCGGCTCGGCGTTGTCGTCCGCCGGTGCACGTGCGGGTCGCTGCTGCCGACCACCGTCCTGCAGGCCGCGGCGGGGCTGGTGCCGGTGTGCCAGAAGTGCGACCGCCCGTTGCGCGCCGGGGCGGCCGTGCTGACCGACGTGCTGATCCCAGTGTTCGGACCCGCCTCGGCCGGCAAGACCCGGCTGGTGCTCGCCGGCATGGTCGCGCTCGCCCGGCACCTGAGCGCGGCCGGCGGGTCGCTGCTCCCGATCGGGCCGGAGAGTGAGGACACCTTCCGGGACGCCACCACGGTCGTGGAGTCCGGGATACAGACGACCAAGACCGAGGCCGACCGGCCACCGGCGGGAATCACCGTCCGACTCACGGCGGCGCGCCACACGGCGCTGCTGCATCTGTTCGACGCGGCAGGCGAGTTTTTCAGCAACCGCGAGCAGAGCAGCGAGCTGCCCTTCCTCGATGACGCACAGGGCCTCGTGTTCGTCCTCGATCCGTTCTCGGTATCCGCCGTCGCGGACGATCTCACGGGGGCGCTCGCGTCGCGACTCGCCGCGGCACAGCCGGCCATGATGCATCCCGAACAGTCCTACCTGGTCACCGCGCAGTCGCTGCGTGACCAGGGCATCAAGCTGAAGCGCAAGCCGCTCGCCGTCGCCGTGGTGAAAGCTGACCTGCTGCTCGGTTTCCCCCCCGCCACCGGCCTGCACCCCGAGGCGGAATCGGGAGAGGTCGAGACCTGGCTGCGGGACAAGGGGCTGGACAACATGCTCGACGGCGCCGCGCGTGACTTCGGTGTGGTCCGCTACTTCCTGGTGTCGTCGCTGGATACCGCGACCGACGCGGACGGCTGGACCAACCCCCTTTCGCCCGCGCGGCCACTATTGTGGCTGCTGGGTCGGTCCGGGGTGTCGGTCCCTGCGCAGAGGCTGGCGGCCGCGTCGTGAGGTCCCCCGTGCCCCCGCACTACCTGTCGTTTCGGGTCGTGCTGGTTCTGGTGCTGATGGGGGCACTCGCCGGCGCGGTGTGGTGGATCGCCCAGCCAGCGGTGCTGAGCGAGATCCTGCACTTCCTGGGGGTGTAGCCGTGATCCTCGGCATCGATCGCCGCTCGTCAACCACGCGGTGATCCTCACTGCTGAGACGCGCTCCGCCGCTACGACACGCCGAAGCGCCGTTGCAGTACCAACCGGCACGCCGCCGGTTACCGATTATTTACGGCAAACTATTAAGCATGTGGGTCGGTCGGGGACATCTGTGGTTATGGATGGGATTGTTGCTGGTTGTCGCGGCGATGGCGGCAATGGGGATGTTCGTCATCTACTCCCCCGATCGGGACTCGGCCATCAGGCTAGTTGCCGCGTTTGTCACCGTGGCCACGGCCGCGGCCAGTGTCGCTACGTGGCTGTGGAGACGAGCGCGACCCACTGAGGTTGCGCGGTTCCCGTTGGAGCGGGCGGCGGATGAGCTGGCCGAGCAGCTGCGCCGGCAATGGGAGCGGGTCGCCGCCGAGCGGGGGCTGATCCACCCGGCGCCGATTCCCCTACGGTGGCGATGGTCACTGTGGCCGGTGACCGGCCCGGCAGAGGAGGCTGTCCAGGGGCCGTTTGCGCCGTTGCCGGGAATGGCGGCGGTCACCGTGGAGGATTTGCAGTCGGGTACCTTGCGGGATCTTCACGGTGTCTACGGGGGCCTTGGTTCGGGGCGGCTGATTGTCCTGGGCCAGCCAGGCGCGGGTAAGAGTAGCGCCGGGATTTGGCTGCTGCGTAATGCGCTGGCGCATCGGGCCGCGTTGACGTCAAGAGATCGGGTGCCGGTGCCGGTGCTGGTCACCCCGCAGGGCTGGGACCCGACCGCGGAACCCTTCGCCCAGTGGCTGGGTGCCTGGCTGGCACGGAACTATGCCCTGCTGCGCGCTCCGGAGTACGGCGCCGATGCCGCGGTGCACCTCATTGGGGGCGATCACTTGGCGGTGATCCTTGATGGGTTCGATGAGATGCCCCAGGAGCAGCGTTCGGTGGCGCTGCGCGCGTTGGATGAGCAGGTCACCTTCCGGCTGGTCGTGCTCACCCGCAGCAGAGAACTGGTGGCCGCGGTCCGCGGTGGTGGTCACCTGCGGGGGGCGGCGGCGCTGGAACTGCTGCCGATCGACGCCGGGCAGGCGGCGCAGTATGTGGCCAGTGGTCGCACCGACCCGCTACCTGCCCCGTGGCAGCACGTGGTTGATCACCTGCGGAAGTACCCGCATGGTGTTGTGGCCCAGGCGTTGACTACTCCGCTGATGCTGAGCCTGGTCCGGGACACCTATGGTCCCGGGGAGAGGGTTGATGAGCTCCTCGACGGTGACCGGTTCGCGACCCGGGAGGCTATCGAGGATCATCTTCTGGACTGGGTGCTGCCCGCCGCGTACACCCCACACCCGGGCCGGCCGGTCCCCCCGTACACCACTGATCAGGCACGACGCTGGTTGGGGCAGTTGGCCCGCCGGATGAACGAGGCCGGGACCAACGATCTGACCTGGTGGCACATCCCGCGCTGGGTACCGACGTGGCCTCGTGCTGTGGTCACGGTAGCCGTCACGGCTATTATCTCTGCGTTCCTCGTCTGGTCCTTGTCCTTGTCCGGGCCCGCAGCCCACATGCATCCTCTCCCTCCGTTCCGGGGTGGGTTCCTGACCGCAACCGCACTTGCGGCCCTCTTCGGCAACACACTCGGCTATGCGTTCATGTTTGGGGCCGGGTTGCTACTGATGTCCTCACTCCGTGAAAGATCTCCTCACCAGCGGGATGGGCCGCGATGGAGCAGGGCTGAGATCTTCATGATTGTCCTCCTTGGGCTCGGAGTCGGGTACGGGTACGGGCTTGGGCAAGGGCTCCAGAATGGGCCCAAGCACGGGTTCGCGGCCGGGCTGACGTCTAGTCTCGTGGTCGGACTTGGATTTGTCCTGGGCGGAGGCCCGCCTCAGCGGCTGGGTCGGCTGCGCTGGAGCAAAACTGAGACCCGCACGAATCTCCGTACCGGGGTCATGGTCGGGCTCGTGTCTGGGCTCGTGTCTGGGTTCGTGGTTGGGCTTGTGTTCGGACGCGTGTACACCCCCAAGTACATGCTCATGACCGGATTCATCGTCGGAATCGGATACCTGCTGGTGATTGTCTTCGGTGGACGACCTTCCCCCCAGCAGGGCCAGCTTCGAGGAAGAAGAACCGATACTCTCACCACTATCCTCATCGGATTCATTATCGGAAGCGTGAGCACAGCCGGCTACGGGATCATCTACGTCCTCATCGTCATGCTCGGTGGACGAAATCCTCTGCTGCGGAGCCGGCCGCGGTGGAGCAGAATAGAGACCCCCGCAATTCTCCTCACTGGGCTCGTGTATGGGCTCCTGGACGTGCTCATGTATAGATTCGTGTACGGGAAAACGCTGCTATACGTGCTTATCCACCAGCTCGTCAACGGGTTTGTGTATGGGCTCGTGGTCGGGCTGACAGTCGGGCTCCTGCTGGGGCTGAGGCAGCCATCAACGGGGGCCACGAGTTCGCTCGATCCCCCGTCATTGTGGCGCCGGGAGCGTCAGTTCGGGCTCGCGCTCGGCCTCGTGGCCGGGCTCGCGGTCGGCCTCGTGAGTGGGGTCGCGTACGGGCTCGTGGAGGGGCTCATCACCGGATTCGTAGCCGGGCTCGGTTCAGGGTTGGTGTTCTCCGCCACCTGGGCGGCTACGCTAGCCGGCGCGCAGCTGTGGCGACGGGGCGAGGCTCCAGCACGTCTGCTGCGGTTTCTTGACGATGCTCGTGAACGTCAAATCCTGCGAACAGTCGGCCCGGCGTATCAATTCCGACACGCTCGGCTCCAAGATCGGCTTGAGTACTACAACGGCGCTTCGGCGTGTCATGAGAGGCGGAGCGCGCCTCAGCGGTGAAGATCACCCTACGGCTCCGGTACTGCAAGGTGCCGTTGTGGCGGCCGTCGGGGGACCGGCCGGCCGCGGGGAGCCGAAGCAGGGGGTGCTCAACCGGCGGCCGGCCGGAGATCTACTCGGGCAACGCTGTACCCCTGACCGGGTCGGGGTCGTCGTCCACAAATCGGCGACACAAGGCGATTAACTGGGCGGCGGGCAGCTGTAGGGCCCGCTGGCACAACTGCTCATAGCGTGCGGCCCCCGCGCTGGTGAGCGCCACCCGAGCCATGGTCTCCGCGCTCGGGCCCGGGTCGACCAGCATCACCAGCCCACCGGCGAGCAACGTGGCGAGGGAGTTGGTGACGTAGCCCGGTACCCGGTGGCCACTTTCGAGCCAGCGGTGATCCACCTTGGTCACTCCACCGCCACTGACCCGGCGTAGCGCGATCCACTCGTACACCTCAACGCCGGCCAACGGGGCCCGGGTCACGGCCGTCGCCAGACGCTGGCCTCGCTACCGCGGCCGGGGTGCAGGATTCGCCGCCACCACCCAGGCCGGCGATGCCCCGGGTGCCGGACCCGGCCTGCGGCCGGGTCCGGCTGGTTCGCCTTCCCCAGCACCGCGGCGCACCTGGCGCATGGCTGCCCTGCCAGCGTGACCAGGGGCGGGGGCAACGCGAACCGATAGCCGCACACCGCCCGGTAGCGCCGGTTGCCGCAGCGGCGATCGGCGGCCACGTTCTCCTCAGTCACCTCATGTGCCAGACCATCCACCCAGCAGGTGATCGTGACCGTGGACAACCGATCAGCCACGAACACCACCACCCGCCGGCTGCGTTGCCCAGTCTGTCGTGGAAGTTGCCCAGTCTGTCGTGGAAAACGACGACCCCGCCCGGTTCCGACGCCACAGGCGGGGCCGTCGCCGCTCATCGACGCCCCGGGCAAAGCCGACAGAACAGGCTCCCTTCAGCCGGATCGGTCCCGGACGGCCGTTCAGCGATGAACTCATTGCTCGATGCCCCGTCTTTTCAAGATCGAGGACATCCTCCGGTGCCGACCAGGCGCCCAGGTGCTGGTCTCTTAGCGGGCCAAGCGCGCGACGTCGCAGCGATGGGGGGAACATGGGTGCAACCATGCAAGGTGCAACTCCTCGGACGCGATGCCAAGGTGGCGAACGAGGTGATGACAGGGTGGCATCGCGGTTGGTTCTACACGCGCGGTGATGCTGTAGGGAGACTGGTGGAGAAACGAACGTGCAGGATTTGCCGAGCGTCGCTAAGTCGATACAATTCAGAGTCAGTGTGCGCCGGCTGTGTTCGGCAGATTGCGACGACTCCGTGTTTTCCGCTGTGGTTGTGGGATTCCTTGCCGCTGCGCCGGGCATTCGCCGAACTGGACCTGGGTGCCGCATTGACGATCATTCGGACAGGTCCGGGACTGAGTCAGCTCGAATTCGCAACCCTGCTGGGGTGGAGTCAATCGGCGGTTGCCCGCGCGGAGGCGGGACAACGCGACAGCCTCTATGACATTCGGCGACTTTTTGAGGTGGTCGATGCTGTCGGCATGCCGCGCGAGGCGCTCATCCCGCTCATGCTGGGTAGATCCGGCGAGGAACAGATTGAGCGAGAAGAAACAGGCGACATGAGTATGAACCGACGGCAGTTCGGTGGCGGACTAGCCGGTCTCGCCGCTGTGACTGATCCGAGCCAGATACCGGTTCCCATCAAGGTGGACGCAGCGCACGTGCGGTATCTTCACTCATCCGTGGAGAAACTGTGGACGAAAGATCAAAGCGTAGGTGGCGGCTCGTTAACTCGTGACGGACTGTACTTATATCATCGAGCTCGCCGAATGCTCGATAAGGCCGATTACAGCGAGGCAACCGGTCGCCAACTCATGAGTGCGACCGGCGAGCTAGCTGTCTGTGTCGGCTGGCTGGCCCATGATGCGGACGATCAGAATTTGGCACGAGAGCTTTATTCTGAGGCTCGCCTGCTGGCCGACCAGTCCGGAGATGACGGGCTG